>Ga0209819_10000648_pt1 | contig 10315 bp, 17 predicted proteins | sample PPLLak2March2015_FD_187248 | JGI IMG/M metagenome (GOLD analysis project Ga0209819, IMG submission 187248) | Freshwater sediment microbial communities from Prairie Pothole Lake near Jamestown, North Dakota, USA - PPLs Lake P7 Core (1) Depth... | ecosystem: Environmental > Aquatic > Freshwater >... | reverse complement strand
CGCGCCCCGTCCTGAGTCTCTCCTGGTCCTCGACGCCTCGGCGATGGTTGGCCTGCTTTGTTGGTTCTGATCACGCAGGACTCGGCCCGGCTCTTCCGACGAGCTTTACGGGAGCACGCGATTGGCCCTTCGTGTTGACCGTTGAATCCCGTCCTTGGGGGCGTCCCTCCGTATCTCATCGACGCGTTCGGGGACGAGGAGTTGGAACACGATGATCTTGATCATCGCCGCTACTGGAAGAGCGAGTAGGGCGCCGAAGAAACCCGCCAGCGATCCTCCGATCAGTATGGCAATGATGACTCCCACCGGACTGAGGTCGACGGCACGATTCATGACCCGTGGCGCGATCACGAAGTTCTCGACTAGCTGGTAGACGAGGAGAAGAGCCACAGCGGGTATTAGAACGCCTGGTCCCTGAAACGCAGTGACTGCAGCAACACCGGCGGCGCCGATGAAGGCCCCGACCGCTGGGATGAGGTCGGTAAGGGCGATCCATGCGGCGAGGACCAGCGCGAATTGGACACCGATGATCTGGAAGCCGGCAAATGCGACGACGCCTGCCATGAGGCTGATGACGATGCTTCCGACGATGTAGTTGGCGATCAGATCGGTGGATTCATTGAAGACAAAGAGAAAGTCTTCGCGATGTCTGTGGCGGAGAAGCCGCGCCACCCAGACTTTGAGCTGGGGAAGCCGAATCGCCAAGTACGGGGTCACAGCGACGATCAACAGCAGACTGAAGAGAGTTCCCCCCAACGAGGAAACCAGCCCCAACGCGGCCGGAGCGGCACCGGGCAGTCCTTCGGAGCCGGTGACCAATGACTCGGGGTCGATCGATTGGGTGATCGACCCCACAATCCCGGGGGTCTCCTTAAGCCGTTCGACAAAGGCAGGAAACTCAGCCACCAGAGCCGAGATCTGATCGACCAGGAATGGGATCAAGAGGATCCCAAGCCCGATCAACACCAACAGCCCCACAAAGATGATGGCTGCCAGTGCCCATCCGCGACGTAGGCCTCGGTTTTCTAGCCACCGAATTGACGGTTGTAGTCCGATTGCTAGGACCAGCGACGCCATCATGACCAGCGCCACGCTGCGAAGCAGCCAGAGCAGACCGAAGCTCAGGAACACCAGAAGGACGACGATCGAGACCTTCGCCCAATACGAGATGGGAGGCCAACGGTCAGAAACGCCTTCGACTGCCGACGATGTATTTGCGGGCTGAGCGGCCTCCGCCGGGGCGCCTTCGGCCATTAGAGCATGTCGTCGCGGGACTGTTCCGCGCGAGAAGCACCGATGGCTGTAACGACCTTCTTCTCCTCCTCGGGGGGCGGGAGAACAGCCGGCATTCCCAGAGATTCGATCCACAGTTCGCGGGCCCAACCCATGGTGTGGAAGAGGTGCATGTCCTCTTCCTCTTCCACCTGGTTGTAAGCCTCGGTAAGAACCGTCTTCTTGGCACCCGTAGATTCCTCGGCGACTCTGCCGATCAACTCCCAGTTGGCATGGTCTTTGGTCTCCGCCTCGACAACGCTCTCGGCTGCGACAAGCTGTGCTGCAACGAGATCACCTTCGGCTAGGGCGTTCTCCATTGCCTTGACGAGGGTCTGGCCCTTCAGCCGAACAATCTTGCGGCCCGGCGTCTCGGTCTCTGTGTCGAGGCCAAGCTCGTTGAACACGTCGGTGACGATCTGAACATGATTCTCAGTCTCGGAGAGATACTTCTCCCACTCCTCTTGCAGGTCTTCGTTCACTGCACAGCGGAGTGCAGTCTTATAGACCTGGACCCCACCAATCTCGGTCTCTAGCGCCTGGTAGAGAAGTTCGGTCACTTGCGCATTATTCATTGGGGCCTCCATGCCTAGATCAACGGCCCTCTTACCCGCATAGGGGGTCAGGGAATCGCGGAGGATTTCTTAGTCCGAAACACCGACGGGCGTTCTACTGCAGATCCGAGCGCGGCGGGTTTCGGTCAGCGGACACATCAGTGAGAGCTGGAATCCTGACCCAGACCGCTTTCCTCTCGCCTCGTTGCTCAACACCCCAGTCCATTGCCATCGACTCGACGATCCGTAACCCGCCAGTAGTCCGGTCGGATGCCAGCTCGTTGGCCATCCTCATCGCGCCGGCTCCGTCCTCGACTTCGAGACGTACAGTGCCGGGTTCGACAAGCACGGATACTCGGAACGGGGTTTGTGCGTGTCTGACCGCGTTGGTGGCCAGTTCGGAGATTGCGATACGAGCCGAGATCGGTTTGATGCCGTAGGGCTTGAGATTCTCGCCTACGAAATCACGGGCGGAACGAACGGCTGCAGGGTCGTTCGGAAACTCTTTCGTAGCGCGCCCTGATCATTCGTGGTTGGTCATTACCTGTGGAGGACAGGCAGTGACAGCTCCGTGATCCCAGCCTACGAGCAACCAGAGCCGAACACAATGGACCCGTGGGTCCGAATTGTCTGTCAGCTGTCGAACCAGGTTCGTCCAGGCCTATGCAGGCTCACTGGACGGAAAACGTCTCAGCTCTGGCGACCTTCCCGGGCGCGAGTCATCGCTTCCTTGGCCTCGTCTTTGACACCTTCGGCCGCGGCGGAGGCGCTGTCCTTCACTTCATCAATCGCTTCAACGGCGTTCGTCTTGACATCCTCAGCCACGTCTTTGCCGATCTCACCGGCCTCTTGCGCTATCCCGGCTACAGAAGGCTCGAGACGCTTTGCGGCGTCACGCTCGGTCTGGGTCTCCGGGAGCAAAGTTCCGACGAGAAGTCCCCCGCCGAAAGCTATAAAGCCGGCGGCGACAGGGTTGCCTTGGGTTTGACGGCGCACCATCCTCGGTGTTTCGGCAACGCCCTCTTTGACGTCGGACATCATCTCTGAAGCCCGGTCGGTGACGTCGACCACTCGGTTTGATACACCTTGGACTTGCCTCTCCCATGGATATTCAGACTGGTCATTGCCCAGGATTCGGTCCTTGGCGTCGATCCACCACCGGCGAACCCGATAGCGTCCGCGGGCGGTGATCCTGCCCGGACTAACTCGGTTCTGGATCTGATCCACCGTGTATCCGATGTCTTCCCGTTTTTGGTCGATGTCTTCTCTCAGTTCGTCTGTTCGGTTAGCCATTTCTTGTCCTCCTCCAGTTCGTTCATTGTTTGTCGTGGCATTGGTTCGATTTCTTGCAGGGTCTGACGCCCATTGATGAAGAGGGCGGCCGCGATGGCGGCCCAGACAACCCCGACCACCAGGAAGCCAAGCCAGACGCTGTCAAACAACTCAGCGAGCCCCCACGCAGAAGCAAAGGAGACGAGCAAGAGCGCGATCCACCCAGCCAATGCCGCTCCGCCAACCAGACCTGCACCCCGCCCTGCCTGCTTGAGCTCGGTGACGATCTCCTCCTTGGCCAGTTGGATATGGCTCTGCACGAGAGAGCCGAAATCGCTGGTTAGCTTTCCGACCAGATCCCCAACCGACTGGTCTGGCTCGTCAACTGGATACGGAGGACTCCCTGAGGCAGTCATCGGTTGGACTCTTCTGGCCCGGTACTGAGACCGATCAGCCCAGCCTCGGCATTCGACTGCTCAGACCCTTGCGAGATCCCGGAGGGCGAGATGCGCTGGGCACCGGGGTCACGCCCCGATTCCATCATCCGGTCCATGTCCATATTCTTGACCACTCGCCCAGCGATCAACCCGGCGCCGAAGGTCAGGGCCAAGAACGCGGCGGGGTTCCTTCGGGCGAAGCCGCCAACGTCTTTCACCACACCGTCGAAACCTCCGACTTCAAGACGTTCGGCCAATCCGTCGAGTTGGTCCGCCCCCATGCGAACCCAAGTCACAGCAGTCCCCGACTCTTGGGTTGATTGGGCCATCGTGCGAAAGTCTGTCGATATAGAACGGAGGTTTTCCGCAGCACGCTGGCTTTGGTGTTCGGCTTCTCCCTTCAACCTGTCTGTGGCATCGGCCAGCAAGGCACGCCCCTGCGCCCTCGCCTCGTCTACGACCTGGCCCACCTCTTCCTTCGCAGCCTCACCTACGCGTCCCACTTCCTCCTTGGCACGCTCAGCCGTCGATTGCTCTCGAGTCGTTTCTGTGTCTGTGTTCGTCGTCGCCATTTCTGCCTCCCGGCCCTTCCGTTGGTTTTCCCCACTGGGGTTCTCGTCGCAGCGCTCTAAATACCCGTAATGAATCGGAGGCAAACTTTCAGGCGGGCGAGCCGCCGGCTGATCGTGAAGGCCCGACCTGCTTCAAGATGCTCGGGAGATCTGATCAGGTGACGGACGTTCGGGTCGAGGGGAGCGACCCCGTTCGGTCGCCCAAGCTTGCGTCAATTCTGCGCCGAAGAAGAGGATCAGGGCCGAGTAGTAGATCCACGCGAGAATGATTATCAGAGAGCCTGCGGCGCCGTATGCCGAGCCCACGTCACTCATCGAAAGGTAGAGGCCGATGCCGAACTTTCCGATGACGAACAACACGGCAGTGACGAAGGCGCCGAACCACACGTCACGCCAGGCGATCTCGACGTCGGGCAGGAATTTGAACATAAGGGCGAACAGGACAGTGATCACGCCCGCCGAAGTCACCAGGTCTATGACGATGAGGAAGGGTTCCAACGTCTCGATTTGACCCGCCATGTCAATGACCCCTCCGATAGCAGCGCTCACGGCGAGCGAAACGAGCAGGAGGAAGCCGGTGCCGAAGACCGCGGCTAGTGAGAGAAGACGCGATCGGATGATGCCCCATATCCCGTCGGTCTTCTGCGGGCTGGCCTCCCAGATCGTGTTTAACGCGTCCTGCAGTTGTCCGAAGACCCCGGTCGCCCCGAGCAACAATGCACCGACGCCGATCAACACGGCGGCGCCTGTACCGGTGGTCTGGGCTTCGCTGATCGCCTGGTCCAACAGCAAGGCAGAATCGTCGCCCACCAACTGGCCGATCTGATTCATCAAGCGCTCTTGGACTACATCGGTGCCATAAACGAAGCCACCGATGCCGATCAGTAGAACAAGAAGAGGCGGCAGCGAAAAGGCTGTGTAGTAGGACAGAGCAGCTGCCAGCCTCGGTGCCTTATCGTCAAGCCAATCCTTGCCGGCGGTGACGACGACCCGGCCCAGGCTCCGCATTACCCGTCTCACCCGTCGCCGTCCATGCCGACGGTGGCGTACCCCGCGGTGCTTAACGGCAAACAGGTGCTCAGGACGGAGGTGGGCCGGACCCGTTCACTGCCGCGGTCCGGAGTGTCCCCTCGTGGACCGGCTGCATGTCGACCGTCCAGGACGCTTCCTCATCCAAGGTGATTTCAGCTTCCGTACCTGTCTCGAGCCTGATCCGGGTTGCGTCGCTCCAGTCCGGGCCATCGAGAAGGGGACCCTGCACGTGTCCTCCCCACGATCCCTCACTAAAGCTGAGACTTGCTGTAACCAAATCGATCACGTTTCCCTCGGGATCGATCAGCTCGGCCGGCCCCTGATAGTCGAATTGCATCGAGCATTCTTTCCCCGTCTCCCAAAACCACTAACCCGACATTCGGGAGTTGCGTGAACTCAGCACGGCACGACCTCGAGCCGCCACCTCGGATTGCGCATCCCGCCGCCAGGAGTCTCAACCGCGGCACATCGACCTTCCTCCGATCGCTGTGCCCATTCCGCATCCACCCCCATGCTCGAGCCTCCTCCCATTCGGGCATTGCCTGGAGCTGGTCGAGGACTTCAGGGCTGATCGGCCAGGTGCGGCAGACTTCGAGCAGGTGGGCCATGGCGGGGGTGATCGGCACGCACGACAAGATGGTTCGAGAATACGTTGAGGGTGTGACGTGGGACTCGTCGCCAAAGAGAGGCCCGCAGGGGCCTCCTTCTCGCAAGGCGCGCCTCACCGACGCGAGCAAAAGGAAAATCGCGAAAAAGGGATGAAGCCAAAACGACGCCACAGGCGATTGCGTAGATGAGGACTCCGTGGCGTCCAAGTCCTCGAGGAAGGTCCCGGTCTCACCAACTGGCCGAGGGCGCTTCCGGGACGACATGACCCCCTGGCGGGTTTGGGGTGTGGGGCCAGGGGGTCTGTCGTTAGGCCGCTCCGCTCCTAACGACTCTACGCGGCCACGCTCTACGCCACCTGTAAGCCACGGAACCGGCTCGTGCCGACCGTACCGCGCCGCCTATTCGCCGCCTAACGATCCCAAAACTGGCTGTGATAGGGTGGGACGGGATGGGTCGAAGCGCCGAGAATCCCCTTGTGCTACCTACTCAAACGTAAACTCGGCGTGTCAGGTTGTTACTGGCTGGGATGGCTATCCCTGGACTGGGGGCCAAGGGGTCGTGGGTTCAAATCCCGCCAGCCCGACCAATGAGCATCCGAGCTATCCCCATCACGACGATCGATGGGGTCGACACTTCCCTGAGGGACTACTCCGACAAGGCGGTCTTGATCGTCAATGTCGCCTCGAGATGCGGATTGTCGCCTCAATACGAGAAACTCGAGGAGCTCCAACGCACCTATGAGGACCAGGGGTTCAGTGTGCTGGGATTCCCTAGCAACCAGTTCCTCCAGGAGCTGAGCAGGAGTACTGCTCGTCGACGTGGGGAATCACTTTTCCCTTGTTCGAGCGGGTGAGGTTGAACGGGCGGTCGCAGCATCCCTTGTACAAACGAGTTGACCAAGACACCCGACAGTGCCGGCAAGGCGGGGCGGATCATCTGGAATTCCGAGAAGTTCCTCGTCTCCCCATCCGACGAGGTACTGCGCTTCCGCCCGACGACCGAGCCGGACGCACCGGAGGTGATCACCGCGATCGAGAGCGTCCTACCCCAACCTTCCCGATAGGTGGCTCGAGCCGCTGACGGTTTCTATCTGATGAAGGGCATCGGGAAAGTCTGATCCGATGGCCTCGGGCTACGACTGGTGCGGGGTGGCTCGACAACGGTTTCGACGGGCTCTCGGATGGTGGTGAGGGCGGCCGCCACGACGCCGCGCAGGGCAAACACCTTCAAGCCGGGCGTCTCGTCGGCCTCTGCAGGTCCAGACCACGCCGGCATTCCCAACCCTATGGCAATCACGGAAACCATCCCGATTGATCTTCGGCAAGAGTGGGCCCGACCTTGAGCCTCGGACCCGAAAAATCAGACCGGGATTGAAGGTCCGAGGATGGACGCAACCAGAAGGACCAGGGCCAGCAGCATCAGCAGGACCCATTTCGAACGTCGCCAGACTTCCACAGCGGCTCCTTTCGGCGGGCATCAACAACCTAGAAGCGCACCCTGAACGCTTCGGGGCAATCGGGTTACAACCCGGTGAATGTCGGAAACCGTCGTCGACGGGTGCTGAAATCGTCACAGTGTTCGCAGGCCACGACGTCAATCCAGCGGGCCAATCCGCTTGAGCCTTTTCGCTCTGACCCTCGCACTTCTCGCAGCGCTCATGCATGCGGTCTGGAATCTCCTGGTCAAGGCCAGCGACGACCAGTTGGTGGCGGCTTGGACCGTCGTGGCCGGCGCCGCCATCCTCGCGTTGCCTGTGTTGATGTTCGCAGGCCTCCCCGACCGGTCGGTGTGGGACCTGATCCTCATCTCGACGGTCGTCCAGGTGGCCTATGTGCTGACGCTGGCGGCCGCATATCGGGTCGGTGACCTCTCCTTCGTCTACCCCCTCGCTCGGGGAACGTCGCCAATCCTCGTGTCCCTCGCCGGAGTCGCTTTCCTCGGCGACGAGATCTCGGCCCTCGGTTGGATCGGTGTGCTCACCGTCACCGTGGCCCTCACGTGGCTGGCGTGGCGGCGAGCGGATCGATCGGGGCTCGCATTGGCTCTGGTCACAGGCGTGCTGATCTCTCTCTACACCTCGGTCGACGCCGCGGCGGTTCGTGAGCAGGGATCTGCGCTCTCGGTGATAGCAGCCGAGTTCGTTTTGCTTTCGATTGCCCTTGGAACGGTCGTCCTGGTGGTGCGTGGCCCCGGATCGATGCTCGGCATGGTGAGGGACGATTGGAGGAAGGCAGCAGTCGGGGGTTTCGCCACCGGCACCGCCTACCTGCTGGTCATGGTCGCCGCGTTGAGTGCCCCGGTGGGGTTGGTCTCCGGAGTCAGAGAGACATCCGTGCTCATAGCCGTGATCGCCTCGAGGCTCCTTCTCCACGAGGAGGTCACCAGATCTCAGATCGGGACAGTGACGGCTGCCGTAGCCGGCATCGCCCTCATCGCCATCGGCTGAGCCCGACCGCCGGTCAGACGACGTGGAGGGAATCGATTCCAGGCACCACCACTGTCGCCAGGACCGATGTATCAGGAGGTTGGTCTCCAACCAGGACGACTCCTGCCACCCCGGCGGCACGGGCGGCCTCAGCGTCGACCCAGGAGTCGCCCACGTAGAGGAGGCGAGCGGGTTCCACGCCCAGGCGACGGGCGGCTTCGATCAGCGCGGCCGGCGCCGGCTTCGCCTCCAGCCCTTCGTCACCCGCCACCACGCCCTGGATCAGCAGGCCGACGGCTAGAGCTTCGATGGCCGAATCGATGGCACTTCTGTCATCACTGGAGACGATCGCCAGCCGTAAACCCGCTTCCTGCAACGATCGGAACGTCCCGGCCACATCCCCCAGGGCCACGAGATTGCCCTTCTCCCCCGCCAGTGCAGACATCTCCCGAGCGCGGTCGGACGAAGCCCTGGCCTGGGCCTCAGCGGCTCCGTTTTCAGAGAGCGTCCTGAGCGTTGTCTCGTACAACTGTCCGACCGTACCCACGGCAAACAGCCCGCCTGCGACCAGGTGCCCGGTGGAGAGATCCAATCCGAGGCTGGCGGCCAGCGTCTCTTCCAGCACAGGGTCACCGGAGGCGGCGGTCATCACCCAGGCGAGAGCTGCGGGACCCCATGCAGCATCCAGGTCGATCAGGGTCCCGTCCTTGTCGAACGCCACTGCGTCTACGTCGAAAACCACGTCACCGGCTCTGACCTGTGGCACGCCAGATTCAGGCCAACACCCAGCAGGCGTGCGAGGGGAAGGAGACCTGAGTGCCGTCTCCTACCACCGGCAGCTCGAGCAGGCGCTCGTTGAAGAGATCCGCTGTGAGCCTGCCACCGTCCACCGCCACCTGGACCCGCACGATCGAGCCGAGGAAGGTGACGGATTCGACCGTGCCCTCGAGGACGTTCTCCTCTTCGGCATCGAGTGTGACCTCCTCGGGCCGCATCATCAGGGATACTTCGGCGCCCTCCGGCGACTCGATGAGCGATGTGGTGCGGATCTCGCTGCGGCCAACCCGAAGGCGGCCCAAAGCAGGATCGACCACCGTGACCGGCAGACGGTTGAGCTGGCCCACGAAGGAGGCGACGAACCCCGTGGCCGGATTGTTGTAGATCTCGAAGGGCTCGCCGACTTGCTCCATTTGGCCCTTGCTCATCACCACGATGCGATCGGAAAGGGCCAGGGCCTCTTCCTGGTCATGGGTGACGTAGATGGTCGTGATGCTGAGCTGGCGCTGAATGCGCCGGATCTCGGCGCGGAGGTCGTCGCGGATCTTGGCGTCGAGAGCGGAGAGTGGCTCGTCGAGGAGGAGGAGTTGGGGACGGATCGCCAGCGCACGGGCCAGGGCAACCCTTTGCTGCTGGCCCCCGGACAGCTCATTCGGGTACGCCTTGGCCTTGTCGGGGAGGTGGATCAAGTCGAGGAGCTCGGCCACGCGCTCGCCCCGAGCGGCCCCCTCCTCTTTGCGCACCCTCAGGCCGAAGGCGATGTTCTCGGCAACGGTCATATTCGGGAAAAGCGCATAGGACTGGAACACCATGCCGATGTTGCGCTCGTTCGGCTTGGCGTAGGTGACGTCCTCCCCGGCCAGCCTTATGGTGCCCGACGTCGGTGGCTCGAACCCGGCCACCATGCGCAGCGTGGTCGTCTTGCCGCACCCGGATGGTCCCAGGAAGCTGACGAACTCTCCCGGCTCCACCTCGAGGTTGAAAGACTCGACGGCGACCACCCCGTTGAACTCCTTGCGCACGCCCTGGAGGCTGAGAAAACCGCTCATCGGCGCTCCCGCGACCTGGAGATGAGCGCGATCATCCCCATCGCCGCCCAGGTTATGGCAAAGGCGACGATCGCCATCGCCGACGGTTCGTAGACCTTGCTCCGGGTCAGGTTGGCCATGTAGGGCCCGAACGTCTGTTGCGCCAAGAAGAGGGCGATGGTGAGCTCCCCGATCACTATGGCAAAAGTCAGCAAGGCGCCGGAAAGCACGGCAACCCGGAGGTTGGGGAAGATGACCCTGCGGAGGATCGTCGGCCACCCCGCGCCCAGGCTCTGGGCGGCCTCGGTCAGCGAGCGCACGTCCATGACCCTGAGCC
>Ga0209819_10000645_pt1 | contig 10336 bp, 10 predicted proteins | sample PPLLak2March2015_FD_187248 | JGI IMG/M metagenome (GOLD analysis project Ga0209819, IMG submission 187248) | Freshwater sediment microbial communities from Prairie Pothole Lake near Jamestown, North Dakota, USA - PPLs Lake P7 Core (1) Depth... | ecosystem: Environmental > Aquatic > Freshwater >... | reverse complement strand
ATCGGCGGCGTGAAGGCTCCCGATGTGGACATGGGAGATCCCACGCCGGGCCCGGACGAAGACCTCCCACATCGGCCACGCCTCGGTGGCGAGATCAGCAGACTCCTCCAGCTCGGCGCTCTCACCTGGCGCCACCGGCACTTCGTAGGTCATGTGGGTGCCCCCACCTTCTTCGCCGCATGAGCCAGGGCGGCCTCTCGGACCCAAGCGCCCTCGTCCCACGCCTGGACCTTGTGCTCGATGCGATCGCGGTTCATCGGCCCATTTCCCTTCACCACCGCCCAGAACTCGTCCCAGTCGATCTCGCCGAAGTCGTAGTGGCCACGCTCCTCGTTCCACCTCAGTTCGGGGTCAGGCACCACAAGGCCCAGATAGTCAGCCTGGGGAACGGTCATGTCGACGAATTGTTGGCGCAGGTCGTCGTTGGACACCCGCTTGATCTTCCATTCCATCGACTGCTCGGTGTGGGTGGAATCGGTGTCGTGGGGGCCGAACATCATCAGAGACGGCCACCACCACCGGTCCAAGGCGTCTTGAGCCATGGCCTTTTGCTCAGGGGAGCCGGAGCAGAGACGGATCAGGCTCTCATAGCCCTGCCGTTGGTGGAATGACTCCTCCTTGCAGATTCGCACCATTGCCCGCGCATACGGGCCGTAGGAACAGCGAGTCAGCATCACCTGATTGGTGATCGCCGCCCCGTCGACCAGCCAGCCGATGGTGCCCATGTCGGCCCAGCTCAGTGTGGGGTAGTTGAAGATCGACGAGTACTTGTGCTTTCCCTGGTGGAGCAGCGTCTGCATTTGGTCGCGATCGACGCCCAGTGTCTCGGCGGCCGAATACAGGTAGAGGCCGTGTCCCGCCTCGTCCTGCACCTTGGCCATGAGGATTGCCTTGCGATGCAGTGTCGGGGCCCGAGAGATCCAGTTCCCCTCCGGTTGCATCCCGATGATCTCCGAGTGGGCGTGCTGGGCGATCTGGCGAATCAGGGTCTTGCGATAGTCCTCTGGCATCCAATCGGCCGGCTCGACCTTGTCCTCGGCGGCGACGATGGCCGCGAAGCGTTCTTCAGGACTCATCCGCGCTCTTCGGGGTTCATGGTGGAAGTCTACCAAACGAACGTTCGTTTGTCAGTGCCCTCAGGACTAGTCACCGTGGGTGAATCGGGAACAGTGCTGGAGTTGGCAGCGGATCAGGATGAAATTGAGGAGCGCGCTGGGAGAGAGCGCGCACGGAAACGGGGATCGGTGCCGGGGGCTCACCCCTTCGGCATTTGGCTTGCAGGTCGAAATGTGCCCGGCAACGGTCCCTGAAATCACCCGAAGGGAGGGCCTCACCACAGGGAGGCCCTCCCTTCACCGTTTCGCACTCAGGTCTCGAAGGACCCGACGATCTCGCCGTTGAGTTGGATCTCCCGGCTCTCTTCGGTCCAACTGCCCAGCGGGACTGCGATGGTGAAGGGCTCGATCACCTGGGCACAGGTCTGCTCGGCGGCGACCTGGGAGATCATCTCGATGACGATGACCTCACCGTCATCCTCCACCGTCCAAAAGATCTCATGACATGGCGTCGGCTTCTCGCCGGTGACGTCGAGCATGATCTGAACCGGGAAGCTCTCCATGATCCGCACGTCGGCGTTGGTCACCCAGACTTCTCCGTCGACACTCCCGTCGACGGGTGGTCGCGGCTCCGGGATCGACCCGACCTCACCGGGATCCACTATCGGCTCGTCGCCGCCGGAATCAACCGGCTGATCGGGGTCGACGGACGTCGTCGGCGCCGGGTCGTCCCCGCCGCCTATCACATCCGGTGAGCCGCAAGCGACCGCCGCGGCGGCCACGGCGGCCAGGACCAGGACCAGGACAGATCTCCTCATCACCTTTTGATGTCCGCTACTCGATTCCTGGTTCCCGTGTTCATCAGGCCAGCGAGACGAGGTCGAGAAGTTCCTCGTCGAAGAACCGCATCTCGCCTTCCGGCATCAACACCGCCCGGTCGGGCATGAGTTGGGCCACGAAGTCGGTGTCGTGGCTGACAAGCACCACGGTCCCCTCATAGATGGTGAGGGCGTCGAGCAGAGCCTCTTTCGCCTGAGGGTCGAGGTTGTTGGTCGGCTCGTCGAGAAGCAGCACGTTGGGCCGAGCTGCGACCAACATGGCCAGCGCGAGCTTGGTCTTCTCGCCCCCGGAGAGCGTCGATCCGTCCTGGTCGACCTTGTCGGCGAGGAGGAAGTGACCAAGCAGCGACCGCAACGTCTGATCGGTCAGACTCGCGTCCTGGCGCATGTGGTCGAGGACCGAGCGCCCGGCTTCTATTTGCTCGTGCTCCTGGGCGTAGTACCCGACGCTGGCGTTGTGCCCCAGAGAGACCTCGCCCAGGTCCGAAGTCTCGACTCCGGCCAGGATGCGGAGCAATGTCGTCTTGCCGGCGCCATTGAGGCCGATCAGCAGCATCCGCTCCCCGCGCTCCACGGCGAACTCGACATCGACGAAGACCAGGTTGTCGCCGAACGACTTGGCCAGACCCAGGGCGGACAGTGGCACCCGGCCTGATTTCTCGGGTTGCGGGAAGGCAACTCTGACCTTCTTCCCACCCTTCTGGACCTCGACCAAGTCACGTTTCATCCGATCGACCCGGGTCTCCCAGGATCGGGCGATCTTCGCCATCTTCTCCGTGGTGCCCTTGAACCGCCGGATGTTCTCTTCGAGACGCTCGATCGCCTCGTCCTGATGCTTGCGGACTCGCTCTTTCTGCAGGCGACGGCGATCGCGTTCGACCAGGTAGTGGGAGTAGTTGCCCCGGTAGGCCTCGATTTCGCCGTGCTCCAGGGCGAGAACTGAAGTGATCGCCTCGTCGAGAAGGGGCAGATCGTGGGAGACGACCAGCATCCCGCCCCGATACGTCGTGAGCCATTCGATAAGCCATGCCTTGGCGTCGAGGTCGAGATGGTTGGTCGGCTCGTCGAGCAGCAAGACATCGGTCTCGGCAAAGAGGATCCTGGCCAGCTCGACCCGTCGGCGCTGGCCACCGGACATGGTGACCACGGACTGGTCGAGCTCATCGTTCCCGATTCCCAGAGCGGCCGCCATTCGCTTTGCCTCTGCCTCGGCCACGAAACCGCCCTTGGTCTCGAATTCCTCGTGGAGACGGCTGAATCGCGCGATTCCTCTGTCCCGCTCCTCGCCGTGAAGGTCATGGAGCCGCCGTCTGGCCTCCTCTATCCGACGTTGCAGAGCACCAATCTCCCTGGCCATGAGGATTCGCTCCAGCGCGGTGGCGTCTGGATGCTCCAACTCGGGCAGCGCGGCCTCCTGGGAGAAATAGCCGAGTCTGCCCGAACGCAGGACGGTCCCTTCTGCGGGAGCGAGACTGCCGGTGAGCGTCTTCATCAGCGTCGTCTTTCCGGCCCCGTTCCTGCCCACGAGGCCGATGCGGTCGCCTGATTGCACGCTGAACGAAGCCCCGTCGAGCAAGGTGCGGGGGCCGACATCGATGCGGAGCTCGCGTGCGATCAGCATTGGGGGAACCTGTGGGTGAGACGTTAGAAGAGGGCGACCTGATACCGGGGGTGAATAAGTACCGCCGGGGCCGTTCTCCGCAGGCCTCCCCGACTATCTTCGGTGCCGATGTTGGGGCGGTTCAAGGCGCTTTTCGACTCGCCGTTCCTGCGCCGGGTCAGCTGGCACGTGAAGAGGGTGGGAGAGAAGATCGACAGACGATTCTTCGTCTCGCTCATCCTCGGCCTCGTCGTGATCCTCGGGGTGGCATCGGTCGTGATCTGGCTGGCGGAAACCGACCGCACAATCGACATGTTGGGCCAGTCGTTCTACTGGGCCGGGACAACCGTGCTCGGCGTCGGCGCTGGTGGGTTCGTGTCGGGTCCGGTGGGTTGGGTTGTCGGATGGCTGCTCGGTCTGTTCGGGGTGGCGATAGTGGCCACCATCACCGGTGCCCTGGTCGGGTTCGTGATCGATTTCCTGTTGAAGGAGGGACAAGGGATGGGTGCATCGGGATACTCCGACCACATCGTGGTGTGCGGTTGGAACGCCACAGCGAGGGATCTGATCGAGGAATTGAGCAGAGACGACTACGGGACAAAGGTCGTGCTGCTCTACGACTCAGAACGAAGCCCAGCGGCCGACAACGTGTACTTCGTGAGAGGTAGCAGTAGTCATGACCCCGACCTGCGGCGGGCAGGGATCGAGACCGCATCGGCCGCCATCGTGTGTCCGATCGATGGATCCGACCAGGCCGACATGTCATCGATCCTCACCGTCCTCGCCATCGAGTCGATCAACCCGGAGGTGCGCACCGTTGTCGAGGTGAACAATCCCGATCACGCCGAACATTTCCGGAGGGCGAACGTCAACGAGATCATGGTTACTTCCAAGCTGGCGGCACACCTGCTCGCCCGCTCGGCGATGTACCCGGGTCTGTCCCAGCTGGTGACTGACATCGTGTCGGGCGGGGAAGGATCCGAGCTGTATCGAGTGGCTCTGCCCGAGGACTGCGACGGCATGTCGATAGATCAGGTCGCATCCAAGCTTCGCTCCGACCATCAGGCCACTTTGCTGGCTGTGGTCCGCGGCGGCATAACTCACCCCAACCCGGACCCGGACTTCCGCGTCGTTCCCGAAGACGACCTCGTCATCGTCGCCGAGTCGCTGGGAGACCTCCAGCCGCTCCGTGAGACATCGGCAGTGGCCTGAAAGGAAAGGCGGAACGTTCGGAGCGGCGAAAGCGCCCGTTCACCATCCGGTCATGTCACTCCGGTACAAATGTCATTGCCAGAGACCCTCCCGGTGTCACTGGCGACAACAGATCCCTCCTCCCAGGATCATCGGGGCGACCCCAGTGTCGCCCCGATCTCGTTCGCAATAGGCTCCCCTCTCGCAGATGAGCGAGATCCCCACACGGACCCGGGTAGTCATCATCGGGGGCGGGCCGGCCGGCTCGCTTCTCGCCCATCTCCTCCACGTTCGCGGGATCGATAGCGTCATCGTCGAGCTTCGCACTCGGGACCACGTGCTGGAACGGGTGCGAGCCGGGGTCATAGAGCATGAGAGCGCCGAGATCCTGCGTGATTCGGGGGTCGGTAAGCGCATGGATGCGGAGGGCTTCGTCCACGAAGGGGTGAATCTGGCCCACGCCGGCCAGATGCTGCGTATCGATTTTCAGGGATTGACCGGCAAGCACGTGACGATCTATGGCCAGACCGAGTTGCAAAAGGATCTCTACGACGTCATCGACGCGGACGGAGTCCCGCTGATCGACGAGGCGGAAGGAGTTCGGGTTGGTGGGATCGACGGCGACTCACCCATGGTCGGGATCGACCGTCACGGTCAGGAGCACAACATCGCCTGCGACTTCGTCGTCGGTTGCGACGGCGCCCACGGCGTGAGCCGGGACTTCATCCCACCCGGCGCCAGACATTCGTACGAGCGTCAGTACCCGTTCTGCTGGGTCGGGGTCCTCTCCGAGACCTCGCCGGTCGACGACGAGCTGATCTACGCGAGCCACGAGCGGGGCTTTGCCCTCTGCTCGATGCGAAACGAGCATCGCAGCCGGTACTACATCCAGGGCCCCGCCGACACGACGCTCGACGACTGGCCCGACGACCGGTTCTGGTCGGAGCTGACAGCGCGGCTTCCCGAGACCGTGGCGGACCGCCTGGAAACAGGGCCTTCGATCGAAAAGATCGTCACCCCGTTGCGGAGCTGGGTATCCGAGCCCTTGCGTCATGGGAGGCTCTTTCTGGCAGGCGACGCCGCCCACGTGGTACCTCCCACCGGGGCCAAGGGTCTCAATCTCGCCATCTCCGACGTGGTGTATCTCGTCGATGCGCTGGCCGGGCACTTCGACCACGGATCGATGACCGGCCTCGATGAGTATTCCGGGGTAGCAATGGCACGCGTGTGGAAAGCCGTGCGATTCTCCTGGTGGATGACGACGATGCTTCATCGCTTCCCGGGGATCAGCGATGACTTCGAGCGGCGTCTGCAGAGGGCAGAGCTCGATTACCTGTTCGGGTCGGAAAATGCGCAGCGGGCGATGGCTGAGAACTATGTCGGGCTCCCCCGCTGAGAACGACAGATGAGCGAGGACGGCTGATGGGTACATACGACGACGGGATGAAGGTGCGGAGGGCGGTGCTCGGCGACGAGTACGTCGACCGGGCGACCGAGGGAGCCACCGATCTCGATGCCGACTTCCAGCGTTGGATAACCGAGACGGCCTGGGGAGGTGTGTGGGCACGCCCCGACCTCGATCTGAAGACCCGGAGTCTGCTCACCATCGCCATCCTCGGTGCCCTCAACCACGACGAGCTAGAACTTCACCTCCGGGCCGCCCGGAACACCGGGGTCACCCCCGACGACATCAGGGAAGCTCTCCTCCACGTGGCGGTGTATGCCGGGGTCCCTGCAGCCAACCGGGCGTTCAAGATCGCCAAGGACATCTATGGGGACGAGGGCTCATGAGCGAGCCGGTCATCAGGCACTACGGGCCGAAGGCATATGCCGATCATCCCCCGTTCTCCTATCCCGATTACCGGTCGACGGTGAAGCGAAGCCCGACCCACGACTTGATCCGGATCGTCCAGACCCTGTCGGAGACCACGGGCCCGGGTCCTGCCTGGACAGAGATCTCCGAAGAGGACACCGACCTCACCACCAATACCGGGACAGGAAACCCTGCCATAGGGGAGAGGATCATTGTCACCGGGAGGGTGCTGGACGAGAACGGGCACGGCTTGCCCGAAACCGTGGTCGAGATCTGGCAGCCCAACGCCAGTGGCCGTTACGCCCACTGGCGGGAGACCGAGTTCCCCGCCCCACTCGACCCCAACTTCGTCGGCGTCGGCCAATGCCTCACCAATGACCAAGGTGGCTACCGGTTCACCACGATCAAGCCCGGCCCTTACCCATGGGGGAATCACCCCAATGCCTGGCGGCCCTCCCACATCCATTTCTCGATCATGGGCCCGTCGCTCGGCACGAGGCTCGTCACCCAGATGTACTTCCCGGGCGACCCCCTGATACCACTCGACCCGATCTTCAACTCCGCGCCACCTCACGCCCGGTCTCGAATGATCGCCGCCTACGACCATGAGGTGACGGAGGCCAATTGGGCACTCGGCTATCGATGGGACATCATCCTGCGTGGCGAGCTGGCCACACCGATGGATGAGGGTGACGATTGAGCGAGCTCCTCGGTCAGACCCCGTCACAGACGGTCGGCCCGTACTACACGCTGCGTCTGTTCAGGGAGGGTGAGAATGTCCTCGTCCGCCAGGGCCACCCGGGCCGGATAGTCATCCAGGGCCGGGTGCTCGATGGTGATCGCAAGCCGATCGAGGACGCCCTGCTCGAGATCTGGCAGGCCAACTCAGTGGGCAGGTATCGCCATCCCGACGACCCCCGTGAACTGGCCCTGGACAACGGTTTCACAGGTTTCGGACGGGCGATAACCGACTTCGAGACCGGGGAATACAGATTCGAAACGGTCAAGCCGGGGCGGGTCCCCGATGCCGAAGGCGCCTTCCAGGCCCCACACATATCGTTGATCGTCCAGGGACGAGGGATGCTCAACCCGGTGTTCACCAGGATCTATTTCTCCGATGAGGATGAAGCCAACCGCGACGATCTGATCTTGCGCGGCTTGCCGGCTGCGCGTCGCGGCTCCCTGATCGCGGAGCTGGTGGAGGCAGCGGAGTACCGGTTCGATGTCCTCTTTCAGGGTGATGATGAGACCGTCTTCTTCGATTTCTGATGCTTGATCCCGGCTTCACCACCGAGGAGATGGCAGCGCTCTTCACCCCGGCTCATCGGATCGAGGCGATGCTCAGGTTCGAGTCAGCGCTCGTCCTCGCCCTGGCTGACACCGGCCTCGTCCCGAAGGACGACGCCGAGGCGGTGGCCGATGCATGTCGCGCCCCGGTGTCCGACCCCGAAGCCTTGCTGGCCGCCACCTGGAGCGAGGGCACGCCGATGCGGCCCCTTCTCGAGGAGATCCGCGGCCGCCTCGGCGAAGAGCAGGCGAAATGGGTGCACTACGGGACGACCACCCAAGATGTGATCGACACCGCAACCATGCTTCAGGCTCGGGAAGCTCTCGACCTGCTCAGCTCCAGACTGGTCTCCGTGGCCAGCCCCATGGCCGGGCTGATACGCCAACACCGTGATCAGCCGCAGATAGGACGGACGTTCCTCCAGCACGCCCAACCCACGACCTTCGGAATGACGGTGGCAGGCTGGTTGGAGCCCACCCTTCGCCATGTCGAGGAGCTCCGGCAGATCAGGTCCGGTCTCGTGGTTCAACTGGGTGGCCCGGTGGGGAACCTCGCTCCATACGGTGACAAGGGCCAGGATGTCGTCGCGGCTCTCGCCGACCGCCTCGAGCTCGCCTCACCCGCCCTCCCCTGGCACTCCGATCGATCCAGGATCGCCGCTCTGGCTTCCGCCCTCGAGCGTTGCGCCAGGACCATGGCGAGGGTGGGACTCGACGTCGCATTGCTCGCCTCCAGCGACATCGCCGAGGTCAGTGTCCGCGCCGGTGGCTCTTCGAGCATGGGCGAGAAGCGCAACCCGATCGACTCGATGCGTGCCGTGGCAGCCGCCGAACTCGCCACCGCGGTTGCAGGCATGATCACCGGCGCTCGACTCTCCGAGTTGGACCGGGGCATCGGGGGCTGGCATGCGGAGTGGGTTGCCCTGCCGTTGACCTTCCAATCGACGGCGGCGACCGTCGCGGCGATGACCAGCTGTCTCGGCTCTATCGCGATCGACGCCGAGACCATGTCCTCCCGGGTCGCTGAGGCATCGCCCCTCGACCAGCTTCTGATCGACCGGGTCCTCGCCCAATTCGACCGGGTCGCCGAGGAGCCATGACGACCTCAGGCCACACCGGGACACTGACGTGGTACACGGTCGGGGACGAATCAGCGCGCCCTCTACTGATGATCCATGCCCTGGGCGCCGATAGCGAGATGTGGGCGGCCCAGCTACCAGTGCTCTCGAGCATGAGGCGGGTGGTGATGGTGGATCTCCCCGGGCACGGCAACTCCATCGCCGGAATCGGTCCCTACACGATCCGGGATCTGGGTGAGGACGTTTTGGACGTCGCAACCAGGGCCGGGGCTGACGAATTCGACCTGTGCGGCATGTCATTGGGCGGTCTCATCTCGATCTGGATCGCAGGCCACTCGCCGCAGCGAGTCATGAGCCTCATTGCCTCGAATAGCGCCGCCCGAATCGGGAGCGAGGAGATCTGGCAGGCTCGGATCGATGCAGTGACCGAAGGGGGCATGGACGCCGTCTCGGAGCAGGCATTGGCGCGGTTCTTCACCTCGAGCTTTGCCTCCGAGCACCCCGACGTTTTCGATTGGGCGTCACGGACTCTGCTCGCCACAGATCCCCGCGGCTATGCGGCATGCTGTGCCGCATTGCGCGATGCCGACCTCCGTGAGCTGGTGGAGGCGATCCGTTGTCCGACCCTTGTTATCGGTGGCACCGAGGACATCTCCACCCCAGCGGATGAATCGGTGTGGCTCCACCAACACATCCCGGCCAGCACTCTGCACATCCTGGACGACGCTCCCCATTTCGCCAATCTCGAGCAACCGGAGGCGTGGGCAGCGGTTGTAACGGCCTTCCTGGCCGAGCAGGAAGCTGCCTAAGCCTCTCTTCGGGCATGTGCCTCGCTGGTGCGAGCCTGCAGGTCGCGAAGGGTGGCGAGGTCCGCAGAAGTCGGGGGCTCGCTGACCTCGAGTGGATGGCTGACCACGAGATCCCAGCCTGTGGCGGCGACGGCCTGGTCGACACTGACGCCAGGGTGGATCGCTACCAGAGTGAGCTCATGGCTGACCGGATCCGGCCGAAGCACCCCCAGATCGGTGATGACCACCGAAGGACCGGCACCAACATTTCCGACCCGCCCCTCACCATGACGCCCGAATCCGACCGATGTGACGAAGTCGACCGAGTCGACGAACGACCGTGGATTCTGGCGAAGCATCACGATGACCTCCCCGGCGGAGGAGGCAATCTCGGGAGCACCACCAGCGCCGGGAAGCCTCACATCGGGGTGGTCGTATGAGCCGATGACGGTGCTGTTCAGGTTTCCGTATCGGTCGATCTGGGCAGCCGAGAGGAACCCGATATCGATCCGGCCGCCCTGGAGCCAATAGCTGAACACCTCGGGGACGCTGACGACGAGATCGGCCTTCTCGGCCAGCTCGCCGTCGCCAATGGAGAGGGGAAGGATCTCCGGGCGTGTCCCGATGGTGCCCGACTCGTAGATGAGGACCACGTCCGGGGCATGGGAAAGGCGCGCCAGATTG
>Ga0209819_10000644_pt1 | contig 10337 bp, 8 predicted proteins | sample PPLLak2March2015_FD_187248 | JGI IMG/M metagenome (GOLD analysis project Ga0209819, IMG submission 187248) | Freshwater sediment microbial communities from Prairie Pothole Lake near Jamestown, North Dakota, USA - PPLs Lake P7 Core (1) Depth... | ecosystem: Environmental > Aquatic > Freshwater >... | reverse complement strand
CGCTTTAGCGAAGAGAGCATGCGGATAATCCTCTTCGCCGGCACGCGAGAGTCGATCAATCCCTTGGCGGTTTTCAGAAAGAGCAGGTCTTGAAAGGAAAAATGGAGCGTCTTTTTCTGGCCGCGAGCCGGCGCAAGAAAGCCGGCGCGCACAAAAGAGCGGATACGGCTATCCGGAATATTGAGGATTTTCGCCACCTCGCCGGTGGTGAAAAGTTTCATTTCTTAGCAGACTGAGCCCGTTTCTTGCCTTTTTCAGGCTCGGCGGATTGGGCGCGGACCGCGGGCTTTTTCTCCTTGGCGACTTTCTTCCCCAAGCTTTCTTTGAGCGCCTGCATGAGATCGATCACCTGAGCCCGTTGGACTTGAGGCTCGACCACGGTAATTTCCTTGCCCTCGGCCTTGGTGTTTACGAGCTCCAACAGGCGCTGCCGGTACTCGTCTTCGTAATGGTCCGGATTGAACTGTTCGTTCGATAACTCGTCGATGAGACGCATCGCCAGATTGGTCTCGGCCTCCGAGATCCTGGCCGATTCACCCTTGTCAATTTCATCGAAATTACGCACCTCGTCGGCGAAATACATGGTATGAAGCATGAGACCGTTTTGCGCCGCCCGGACGAGCACCAGGTTTTCTCGGCCGCGCAAGACAAATTTGGCGAGCGCGACTTTACCGGCTTGAGTCATGGCGTCCGCTAACAGCCGATAGGCCTTCTCGCCTCCCTTGTCCGGGCCGAGATAGTAAGTCTTTTCAAAATAAATCGGATCGACCTTGGCAAGCGGGACGAATTCTGAAATTTCGATCGCCTTGGATGCTTCGCCTTCGAGCGCTTCGAGCTCCTCATCCGAGACTTTGACGTACTGATCTTTGGCGAACTCGTATCCTTTGACCAGGCCGTCTCGCTCCACGACCTCGTTGCACACCGGACAGAACCGCTGCTGCCGGATGCGATTGCCGCACTTGGCATGGAGTAAATTGAAACTGACCGCTTGAGACGAAGCGGCGGGGTAAAGCTTTACGGGGATAGAGACGAGGCCAAAAGAAACGGTGCCGGAACCAATCGAACGCGGGGGCATGGCTGGGTCCCTCCTTGATTTTCGGATCGTATCAAATTTGAACCCCACAGGCCAGTGGTTTATTCTTGAATAAGTGAAGCCTCCCTCCAATCTCGATCTCTATCGGAAGAAACGCGACCCCGAGCGCACGCCCGAGCCGTTCGGCGCCGGAGCTACCACGCCCGGCTGGCGTTTCGTGATCCAGAAGCATGGCGCCCGCAGGCTGCATTACGATCTACGGCTGGAAATGGACGGTGTTTTAAAAAGCTGGGCGGTGCCGAAGGGACCATCGGTGCGAGCCGAGGAGAAGCGGTTAGCCGTCCACGTTGAAGACCACCCGATTGATTACGCCGATTTCGAAGGGGTCATTCCTCCCGATAACTATGGCGCCGGCGCTGTCATCGTCTGGGATCGCGGGCAGTACCGGCTGCTCAAGCCCGGCGATCCGGTAGAGCAACTCGATCGAGGCAAGCTCGAGTTGGAATTCTTCGGCCATAAGATGCGCGGACTCTGGACCTTGGTGCGTATGTCGAAAAAAGAAAAAGACTGGCTGCTTTTGAAAAAAGCCGACTCTTTTGCCGGAGCCGAAGAGCTGACCGAGCGCTACCCGCAATCCGTACTGTCCGGGCTCACCTTGGAAGAGATCGCGGACGTTCCCGCGAAATTTTCCCGGCTGCACGAGCATCTGCGAACGATCAAAGTTCCCCAGCAGAGCTTTTCTGCGCGCAGCCAACCCTTGATGCTCGCGAGCTTGCAAGAACATCCCTTTTCGGGACCCGAGTGGATTTTTGAGATCAAGTATGACGGCGTGCGTGTCCTGGCAGAGCGCAACGGAGACACCGTCGAGCTTTACGGCCGCAATGGGACCGTAATCACCAACCGCTATCCGGAAATCACAGAGGCGCTCAAACGCTTGCCCGTCGAGCGCTTTGTCATCGACGGCGAGATCGTCGCGCTCGACGAGCGGGGACAACCTAGCTTTCAAAAACTGCAGGCGCGCATGCACCTCAGCAACCCGCGCGATATTCAACAGGCCATTATCGTCGTTCCCGTGGAAGGCATCTTCTTCGATTGCCTGGCCCTCGAGGGCCAGGATCTTCGTTTGCTCCCGTTGCTCGAACGAAAAGAATTCCTGAGATCTTTCTTGCCGGGCCTGGGTCGAGCGCGCTACAGCGACCACATTGAAACCGCGGGGAAAGACTTCTTTGACGCCGTCTCGGACCGCGGGCTGGAAGGAATCGTCGCCAAGAAAGCGAACAGCCGCTATGTCGGCGGCCGTTCCCGCGATTGGATCAAGATTAAATGCCAGCGCCGGCAAGAATTTGTCATCGGCGGTTACACCGATCCGCAGGGAGGACGGAGTTATTTCGGCGCGCTTCATCTAGGGCTGTACCAAGACCAGAAACTGATCTACGTCTCCAAGGTTGGCACCGGATTCGATACTAAGACCCTCAAGTCGATCTGGGAGAAAATGCAGCCGCTGGCGCGAGCCAAATCGCCCTTCGAGGAAAAGAGCCCGACGGGTCGCGGCAATCACTGGGTCGAGCCCAAGCTCGTTTGCGAGGTGCGCTTTTCGGACTGGACCGACGACGGCGGCATACGCCACCCGACGTTTCTCGGACTCAGACCGGACAAAAAACCCGAAGAATGCCGAAAAGAAGAGCCCGCGTCGTTGAAGATAGCGGAGTTGGCGCCGCCCGCGCCATTAGAAAAAGTTCCGGAGAAACAGGTGAAATTCACTAACCTGAAAAAAACCTTCTGGCCTGAAGAAGGTTACACGAAGGGGGATTTAATCGATTATTACCGCACGATCGCCCCGCTGTTGCTGCCCTACTTGAAGAATCGCCCGCTGGTGTTGACGCGCTACCCCGACGGCATTGCCGGCAAGTCGTTCTTTCAGAAAGACGCCCCGGAATTCGTTCCAGGCTGGATACGCCGGGAGAAAATTTATTCCAAGGATACGGATCGCGACATCGGTTACATCATCGTCGATGATCTGGAAACCCTGCTTTATGTGATCAACATGGGCACCATACCGCTCCATTTGTGGAGCTCGCGCATCGACTCACTCGAGCGCCCTGACTGGCTGGTGCTCGACCTCGACCCCAAGGGCGCGCCTTTCGAGCACGTTGTCAAGGTAGCGCGCGCGCTGCATGGAATCTTAACCAAGCTTCGGCTGGAAAATTTCGTGAAGACCTCCGGCGCCTCGGGCCTGCACATTCTGGTTCCTCTGGGCGCGCGTTATACTCATGAACAGTCAAAGAATTTCGCCCGGCTCCTGGCGATTCTGGGGACCGAGTCCGTTCCCGACATCTCGACCATCGCCCGCCCCATTGCGGCGCGGGGTGGGAAGGTTTACATCGATTTCGGCCAGAACGGCTACGGCGTCACCATCGCGGCGCCTTTTGCCGTCCGGCCGGTGCCCGGAGCCACGGTATCGTGCCCGCTTCTCTGGACGGAAGTGAACAGCCGTCTCCATCCGTCACGCTTCACGATCAAGACCGTGCCGGCTCGGTTTCGCAAGATGAAAGACCCGATGGCGCCGATTTTTCGCAAGGCCATCGACCTGGCGTCGGCTCTCAAACAGGTTGAAAAGATGATCGACGCGCGCAAGATCGCATCGCTGGAGTCGCGAAGTTAGTCTAGTGTGGTGCATCATAAAACTCTCGACTTTGATTGTCATTCTGAGCGAAGCGAAGAATCTCGCCTTTTCAAATGCATGAGACCCTTCACTTCGTTCAGGGTGACACGTAAAAACCCCCTTTTAGCATCTTGTTAATGTAAAGAAGCGTTGGACGCACTACACAAGCAACAGGAACGACCGGCCATCGGCATTCACACAAACTTGACAAGTCGAGCTTGAACGATATAGTCGCACCACTGATTGGAACGCGATCTCAGAACAGGAAGTTGTTGATTCTGAGCCGACAAAACATTCTTTTGTACAAACGAGGCTTCGAGCGAGAGTCCCCTCTCCCCTCGTGGGAGAGGGTTAGGGTGAGGGGGCGTCAGACAGTCAAATGGAGGTTATCATGCAAAAGCAACGGCTTTTCCTGATCTGTCTTGTGATTTTACTTTTCGCTCCGTGGCTCGCCCCGAGAGCTTGGACCCAGGCCGAGCCGTTCTACAAGGGTAAAACCATTCGTATTATGGTGGGCTCCACGGCGGGCGGATTCTATGACCGTTGGGCCCGTCTCTTCGCCAGATACATGGGCAAATACATTCCCGGACAGCCGGAAATCATCGCGCAGAACATGCCCGGAGCCGGCTCCGTGATTGCCACCAACCACGTCTACAATGTCGCCAAACCCGACGGTCTAACGGCCGTGATGCCATTGAACAGCATCTATGTCGACCAGCTCGTCGGGCGCAGCGAAGTGCAATTCGATCTGCGCAAGTTCCACTGGATCGGCTCTCCCGCGGTTGAATCCACGATCATGTACATTCGCGCCGATAGTCCTTTTAAATCGATCGCAGACATCATCAAGGCCAAGGAGCCGCCCAAGTGTGGCGGCACCGGGACAGCGAGCGCCGATTATATCCTGTCCAGGGTCCTGGAGCAGACGATCGGCGCAAAGTTCAACAGTATCTTGGGCTATGCCGGAGGCACCGAGATCGATATCGCGGTGGAGAAAGGTGAAGTAATTTGCCGCGCACACAGCACTTCCGCGCACTTCGGCCGTGAACCCTTTGATACGTGGCACAAACGCGGCTTCGACCGCCATCTCATTCAGACCTCGCGCAAGCGAGATTCGCGGGCCCCTGAGGTGCCTACGGTGAACGAAATTTTCGATCAGTTTAAAGTCCCCGCAGACAGCCGCCGGGTTGCTCAGGTGGTGCTGGCCGCAGGGGATTTCGGCCGTCCGATGATGGTGACTCCCGGCACTCCGAGTGAAAGGGTCAAGATCCTGAGGGAGGCTTATGTCAAGACTTTGAATGACCCCGAAGCCCTTACCGAAGCGAAAAAGGCTCGCATGGACGTCGAACCAACGTCCGGCGAAGAGCTGGAAGCGCTAGTCAAAGAGATTTTCGATTCCTCCCCCGAGGTTCTCGAGCGTGTCAAGAAATTACTGGCCAACTAGGCTGAATCCGCAAGTTGGATCGTCGAGGATGTCTGCCAGAGCGGCGCGAACCTTGCGTTTTAATACAGGGGGTAGGTGCCGGATGAGGTTACGAACCTCCGTTGGCACTTTGAGGTGGGCGACCGGCATGCCGAAAACTTAATCAGTAAAGAGCTCATCGAGCGTATAACGTTTCCTTGCTCGCTTCAGTGATTGTATTCCCTTGCGGATCTCCCTCATCAACTTGGGATCCTTCATAATATCCACGGTCTCGCGCCAACTTTCGTACTCCTCTTTGCTAACAATCATTGCAACTGGCCTGCCGTTGCGGGTGATACTTACTACCTCGTCCCGTCGCTCCACCGCGTCCACCAATTCGCTGAGCTTAGTCTTTACCTCTGACAGTGGCATCGTCTTCATAGGATGCTCCAAATGGGTTCTGGTCCGAATTATGATCAATTCTATGCCCGCCGAGAGCGATGGTCAACCATAGTCCCGAGGCCTCGACGTTGTGAATTTCCTTTCCGAGGATTTCTCCTCGAGGCATCCAGGACTTCTCCAGTTTCTGTCATGTCCCTGTTGCCGTGTCGCCGCCATTTCCCCGCCGGTGTGGACTATCCCATCAGCCAGTCTGGAAATAGTTTATGCTGCCTTCGCCACGCTAAGTTCGGCTCGGCCACCGGAATTAGACCATGACGTCGCAGAAGCCACTACCGCGGAAGAGTGGAAGGGAACAATTGTTTTCCTGCCGCTTTAAGACCAAACACGACAGAACAGGATGAATGATCAAAACAACAAGGAGGAAAAGAGCCGTGCTCGTCCTCGTTCCTGGGGGGAACTTTGACGTTTTGAGAATTCTCAAAACGTCAAAATGAGAGTCACTGGAGTTTAGAATCCTGCCGATTTCACAAGATTAGCTTGTTCTTTGGGAGCCCAAATAAACCCACTAAATGAAAAAAACTGGTTCACTGGGAAAGGTCTTATTTGATCAAAGAAAAGATAAAAGGGACAACCAATCGGGTCTTGGACGAGGATGCAGGTGGAACTTCAGAACCACGCTCAGCGTGACGCGATTGGGTAATCTCGCTTGGCCCGCGCTTCAGAGACGTAGCCTAGCGCGATATCCCGCTCTACCGCAGCGGCGGCGCGCTTGACGGGGTCGCCGTAACCGCCACCGCCGGCGGTTAGAAAAGTCACCGTCTCTCCCGGCCGTACAAGCAAGTGACTGAACTTGCCCGGTAGTGTCTCTTCCTTGCCGTCGCGCTGGATCAATGTGGCGTTGGTCTCCCCCTCCGCGCCGCCCAACAAACCCCAGGGTGGGCATTTGATGCGATCTGTGTTGCGGCTGACGAACAGATCGTGGAGCGGCTTCACTTTGACCTCAAGGCCGACGCCGCCGCGGAATTTTCCCGCACCACTGCTGTCAACGCGGAGCGTATGGCGCTCGTAGAGCAGCGGATAATAAAGTTCCTGCAGCTCGATCGGAGTATTCTTCACATCACCCTGGCACATCGACACAGCCGCAGAGGCACCGTCTTCAAACGGGCGCCCGCCCCATCCACCACCGATGATATTCTGGCAGACGTAGCGTCTTCCGGTCTTCGGATGGGTCCCGAAGATTGCGTAGCCCCCCATGTCGCCTTTGTGGGCCGCGGGGATGCGCCCCGGCAACGCCGGCGCCAGCGCGCGAAAGATCGTGTCGAGCACCGTCGGCAGCGACAGGCTCCAGCCGCCAATGGGCGCGGGACGCCTCGCGCTGAGCAGTTTTCCCGGCGGCAGGACCACCTTGAGCGCGCGGAAGGAACCTTCGTTCACTTCCCGATGGGGCGAAGTCAGCGCCTTGAAAGCCACGCGCGCCGCCGCCATTCCTCCCGAGGAACCGCAATTGATAAATCCCGGCACCTGATCGCACACTTCGGAGAAGTCAATGGTGAGTTCGTCGTCTTGGACCACGACTCGAACCTTGATCGGAAGCGTTTTGGTAAAATCTTTGCCGTCGTCATCGAGAAACGACGACGCTTCATAAACGCCGTCAGGAATGGCCCGCACAGATTCGCGCACGAGCTTATCGGTCTGATCCCAGATGATCTCAACCGCTTCTTGGAACACCGTCCCGCCGTACTTGCGGCAGATTTCTTCCAGCCGCTCTTCTCCGGTGCGGCAGCAAGCGATCTGCGCCCGGAGATCCCCCAAGGATGATTCGGGGAATCGGATGTTGTCTTCGATCAAGCGCAATACTTCGGTATTGGGTCTCCCTGCCACGTAAATCTTCACCGAACGAATCTGCAGCCCCTCCTCATACACATCTCGCGTCATGCTCGATCCAAAGCCGGTGCTCCCCCCACCGACGTCGATCCAGTGCGCGCGCACCGCCAGGAAGCAAAGCAGCTTTTTCTCCCAGAAGAACGGCGTGTAGACAACCATGTTGTTGAGATGCTGGCCGCAGACTTCCGGATGATTGACCAGGAAAACATCCCCCGGGTTGATATTTTCTAACCCATAAATTTCCACCCCGTCTTGCACCGCCACGCCAAGATCGGCGAGAAAGATCGGCAAGGCGCCTTCGTTCTGCGACATCGTCCGGCCTTGGTGATCGACGATGCTGACGCAATAATCCTGTACCTCGTAAATCATCATGTTGTAGGCGGTCTTTTTCAGCACCGCCGACATTTCATTGGCGGCCGCCTTCAAAGCGCAGCGAATGATCTCCACGGTAATCGGATCGAGAGCCATTGGTAGGTGCTTTCCCTTCTATATTTTCTCCCTCCTCTCCTTGAGACACTGTGTCGCAATGTCATCCTGAGGCGCAGCCGAAGGATCTCCTCTTTTCGAACCTATTGATAAGTCGAGATTCTTCACTTCGTTCAGCATGACAGATGTAGGTTTCGAGCCATCGCGACACAGTCTCCAAGGGGAGAAGGAACCTAATGATCATACACGCCAAGACCTAAAATCAACTCCGCTTTGTCTCGTCCTTTCCCACGTACGACTGGCGGTAAGCCTGCAAAGTCTTACCGCGCAGCTCGTAGAGAAACTGAATAACCCGTTCGTTGCTCATGAACTTCGCCTCGTCGTAACGGTCGTAGTGAACGATCTCCTCCAAGGGACGCCGCACGCCTTCCGACGGCTCCACCGCGGGATAGCCGATGGGTATAATAAGATAAAGCATCATCAGGTCCGGCACACCCAGTACCTTCTTGAACGGCTCTTGGACATGAATCGTCACCCACTGAGTACCGAGACCGAGGGAGACCGCGGCCAAATGCATCAGCGTACACGTATTGGCCAGGCCGTCGGTGAGATGCGACTGATCGCGGCCGAAGGTGTGCGCGCCCTGCACCGTGCCCCATTGTCGCCGCCCGTCACCGACGACAACGATGAGCGCCGGTGCTTCGGACCAGCCGGTGCCGCGCCTTTGGCGCTCCACCGCTTCATCAGCCGTCATTTGATAAGCCGGATGGCGCAGCTCGAAGACTCTCTGCTGCTCCATCCAGTAGATAAAGTCGGTGTTGTCCTCCGAATAGCAGCGGAACAGATCCTTCTTGACTTTCGGATCTTTGACGACGATGTATTCCCAAGGCTGGGAGTTGGCGCCGGACATGGCCCAGCGCCCCACCTCCAATATTTTGTTGATATGTGCGTCAGGAACCGGGTCCGGCTTTAGCTTGCGGATGCTGGACCGCCGTCGAATGATATCGTAAAGCAGATCGTAGCCCGCCGTCGTTTCCCCACCCATGTTAAACCTCCGATGTTAAAAACTTCTTTACTCCTAGCGATCTGGCTTTTATAGCCTACGAGTCTGTTGCACTTCAAGTTTGTCCTTGTTAAGCCGGAAGACCGGAGTTCCCATGAAAGAACCTTTTTGTGCGCTCATGTTGTTTTTCGGCCTAGTGGCATCAGCTCAAGCCGACGATCAAGTTCGCATCACCTACGCGAGCCGCTCGATCTCTGCCATCATGGCTTTCATCGCCAACGACAGAGGCTTCTTCAAGGAAGAAAATCTGGAGCCCCAGTTGATCTTGACTCGCGGGACCACCGCGATCGCCGCGGCCGTCGCCGGCGATGTCGAGGCGATCCATATCATGGGGACCGCCATCAGGGGAATTATTCAGGGCCTTCCCATGAAAGTCCTTGCGGTAAATCAAAAACTGCCGCTCTTTTGGTTGGTCACACGGCCGGAGTTAAAAACCTTCAACGACCTCAGGGGCAAAACGATGGCCGTGACGACAATCGGCGGTAGCCAACAGCTCGCCGGCTTTCACATGCTGCGCAAAGGCGGCATCGACCCGGCCAAGGAGATCACCAGCATCGTGTCCGGCGATGTCCCGGCTCAACTGCAGGCTCAGGTCTCGGGCCCGGTCCACATTACTGTTCTCTCTCCACCCACCGTATTCGTCGCCCGCGATCGATATAAACTGAATCTGCTCGCTTCCATCGGCGACGATTACGTCAATTTCATATCGGGTCTTATCGTTTCGGATAAAACACTGCAGCAAAAGCCCGCGATCGTTAAGCGCGCGCTTCGCGCTCTGGCAAAAGCCAATCGATATTTTCATGCCAACGAGAATGCTTCAGCCGAGATACTGGCGAAGTATCTAAACGTATCCCAGCAGATCGCGTTGGAAACCTATCGCTCCAGCCGCACCGCGTTTACGGCAAACAGCATTGCCACAGAGAAAGACGTCGATGAAAACTTGAAAGCCGACGCGCAGTTCCTGCGGCTCAAAGAACCAGTGAAAAGCTCTGCGGTATTTGATTTTTCGCTGCAGCGCGAGGTCAACAGCGAACTGGGAATAAAATAAAGGGTCGTCAGGCTTTCCTGCGGGTGTCCTGAATTGGATAGCCTAATATCGTTCACCACGAAGATCACGAAGGTTTCGATCATTTGTATACCGAAACTCCGTGTCCCTTTCCATCCTCCCAACTCTTTGCCGTTAACTATCCTCCTTCGTACTCCTTCGTGTCCTCCTTAGAAAATAGGGGCGGGGGGGCCTCGTCACTTTAAGCAGAACCCCTCGATTCGGTCATTCCAGCATGGAGTGCTGGAATCCAGGTCGACATGGATGTCTCCGGACGCATCCCTGCGAACCTGGGTGCCGGCCATCCATGCCGGCATGACGACGATCTGCATTTTCATATTCTGTGGGCGAGCGTAAGATCATGAATCCCTTCGTGGTGAGTCTTTCTCCTCACAAAACCCAGAAGAACCAAAATCAAGGAGG
>Ga0209819_10000642_pt1 | contig 10347 bp, 8 predicted proteins | sample PPLLak2March2015_FD_187248 | JGI IMG/M metagenome (GOLD analysis project Ga0209819, IMG submission 187248) | Freshwater sediment microbial communities from Prairie Pothole Lake near Jamestown, North Dakota, USA - PPLs Lake P7 Core (1) Depth... | ecosystem: Environmental > Aquatic > Freshwater >... | reverse complement strand
GAGATGGCCAATCACGCAAACTTGGAAAAATCTTTTCACCGACGGTCGTGCCTGCGCTCGGTAGGGCTCCGCCGACTGATAAATGACGCGAGTCTTTGAATGAAAACGCTTGGGCAGCTCGGCGAAGGCCATTTTTTGCAACGCCACTAAACGTGTGGCGACTTCAAGAGAGCGCTGGGCCTTGCGATCGTTATGGATGTCGCGGTAGAGATCGGTCCCGGTCAAAACCACGATCAATGGGAGCTCCGGATGGAGCTGGTGGAAATTTTCGATGGAGGAATGGCTGCGGCGGGCGTGCAGCGCGATTAACAAGTCCCGGCGCGCGCCGTCATAAACCTGATCAACGTCAACCTTGTGACCCAGCTTACGTAAGATCCGCGCCCAACGAAGCGCGGTAATCTTATTGCCGTTGTTGAGCCGCAAAGGGGCGGGTGTGATGAGCTGTATTCGCACGTTGTCGGATCGCTTCGTTCGACTATTTTGCGCAGGTTCGAAATCCCGCCCAGACATCGCGGCGGTCGGGCGTGTAAAAGTTTCTCCAGGTGTTACGGACGAGCAGGGAACGGGTCGCCCAGCAGCCGCCGCGGAGAACCTTATGGGTGTCGAACCAGGGCTTCGAGTATTCCTTGTAGGGATCGATCGTAAACCCTGGATACGGCGATAAATTGTCCGCTGTCCATTCCCAAATGTTGCCGATCATCTGGCGGCAGCCGAAGGCGCTGTCGCCGCTCGGGTAGGCGCCCACCTCCACCAGACCCGAGCGCCAATCCAGGTTGGCCCGTTCAGCCGTCGGCGCATCATCGCCCCACGGAAAATGCCGCCGGCGCTCGCTCAGACCGCCGCTGCCCGGTTCTGCGGACGCGGCGACTTCCCACTCGACCTCCGTCGGCAGCCGCCGGACCGCCCAATTGCAAAAGGCCTCGGCTTCGTACCAGTTCACGTGGACGACCGGCAAGTTGGGGCTGAGCGGGACATATTGATCGAACAGACGCTGTCGCCAGCGACCATTGGTGTCGCGAGACCAATAGACCGGGTGTTGAAGTTTTTCTTTAGATAAAGGCGATTCCAGTGACTCTCTGATGTTCTGGTTGAAAAACTTGGCAAACGAACGCTCGAGGTCAGGAGACGTCCCGCTTTCCAACCAGCGCCAGCCCTCTGCGCTCCAGAACTGGGCATTGCGATAGCCGCCGTCTTCGACGAAGGCAAGAAATTCGCCGTTGGTCACCGGCGCGCGGGCGATGCGAAACGGTTTGATCGCGACGGTATGTGCCCACTTTTCATTGTCGAAAACAAAAGGGAAGTCCGGTGTCGCGCCGATAACGAAAGTTCCGCCCGGAATCTCGACGTCGCCCGGCAAGGGAACGCCTGAAGGAACCTTGGGAGTCTTATCGCCGTCTAAACGCGGCGCGGCGTAGCCGAGGGTTTGCCGCGTGTAGGCCAGCGCCTCGGCATGCATGCCTTCGTGAAACGTCGCCAGCAGGTAAAAATAAAACTCCTCCGGGGTGAGGGCAGAGGGTCTGTCAATGTACTCAACCGATCGATCTAGCACCTCGTCCATATATCGGCGGGTCTCTTCCAGCGACGGTAAGAGAAGTTCCCAGCGAGTGTCGTGGGCAACATCGGTTGAGTTGTAGAGTTGGTCGTGGGTTTCGTTGATAGCTCTGCGCTTTTTAAGGTCGCGCAAGATCCAAAACTCCTGAAACCACGCGACGTGCCCGATTTCCCACAGCGGGGGATTGACGATGGCGAGGCGCGGGCCGATCAGTTGTTGGTCGTCGAGATCAGCGACGAGATCGAGCGTGCGGGCGCGGAATTCGCGCATGATCGCGATCAGCTCACTGGCACTGATGGACGAAAGTAAGCCGCCGGGCTCTGCCCCGGCGGCCTGCGACATACCCATAATAGTTTTTACGACGCTCCGCGAGGCTGATCAAGGGAGGTCTAATGGGAAAGAAACTGCGCGGCGCGTTTGTGAAATTCGTCCGCCGCGTCCCATTGCACGAGATGTTTGCAGCGATCGACGATGTGCAGATCGATCTGGGGAAACTTTTCCTTGAGCAAGGCGGCTCGCTCATACGCGTTGCCGCGGTCATTTTTGCCGAACATCAGCAGCAAAGGGCAGGGAATCTCGACCAGTCTCTGCCACATCGGTTTCGCATCTCTGGCACCGCCTCCGCCCGGGGCGGCCGCGCCGCGTTGCAAAAAGGCCTCGAAATTCTTTCCTACGCTCATGCGCTGGCGCTCCTCCAACACTTCGGGGGTGATCAACTCGTGGTTAAACAGATTGTGCTCGAGCAACGCGCGGGTTTCTTTTAGCGTTGGTTCGCTGGCTGTGCCTTCTTCGCCTTCGCGCGCGCCGCCTCCCTGTCGCTGGCCTTCCGGCAGAGGCGGCAGAAGACTTCCGGTGCCGAGGATCATGAGTTTTGAGATTCTTTTGGGATGCTCGAACGCGTTGGCGACAGCCATATTGCCGGCTTGTGAGTGACCCACCAGGGCGGCGCTTTGGAGGCCGAGGGCATCCATGAGCATCATGATGAACCGGCGGCGGTAGGGGACGGAGCAATCGGTCGGATTGTCGGTGAGACCAAAACCGGGCTGATCATAAGCGATGGCACGCAGGCCCGCGGTGGCCAGGGGCTTGAGGTTTCTTTCAAAAACATCCGCGGACGATCCCAAGGAGGCGCCATGAAGCAAGATCACGGCGGGGCCGGCGCCGTCTTCGATATAGCGTGTCTTTAGACCGTCAACCTGAACGAATTTGTTTTCGTATCCCATAGCATGCCTCCTTCAAGTGCCTATTGTGATGCCTGGTCCCTTATCGCAAATATCGCAAATCGGCCTCCATGACAATCCACTCAATCGCAGCGGGTTTGATTCGCTGCAGCTTGCTGCGTGAAGGCGATTGTTAGGTCCATCAGAATCCGTCATTCCCGCATGTTTTTATCCCTCGATTTCCCTCGGGACGGTGAGGTTCTCGAACCGTCGGGAATCCAAGGGGAATTTCGGAGTGGACCCCCGATTAAAACATTCGGGGGTGACAAATTTCAGTCACATCATCTTGCTCTATGGGTTCCTCACAGCAAGTCGCGTGGTGGTTCATCCCTAAGGCAACTCTTTTCGCAACAGGTCCCGCCACGGGCGAATCTCGCGCGCCCATTTCAGCGAGCGATGTTCTTGAATGTAATCATGCGCGAGTTTCAATTCTCGGCGCTCACTGAGGGTGAGACGCAGGGAGCGCTTCGACTTTTTCGCGCGCTGCTGTTCTTCGCAAAATCGTCGGAGAATACGCCAATGCGATAGCGCGCGAGCGCCGAAGAGTTCACGGACAATTTTCTTCCAGGCCGATTCCGGGCGGTAATGGGTTGGGTCGGCGGCGTAATCGAAGCAGGTAGCAAGCGGGATGAAGCTCAGTTTTTCTTGCAGCAGTGGATTGTTGAGATAGCCGTAGACTGCTCGAGGCAATTTTGCATCGCGACCTTGGAGCGGCCCGAGGTGCAGTTCATCGCGCATGGAGAGATCGTTGACCGGATAGTTGTCCCACACTAGCAGGCGATGGCCGATGCGCTTGGCAATTTTTTGAACGTGGGCCAGGCTGATCTTTGGCGAAACTACCGAAGGTCCGGTCCAGAAACAGGCAACGCTGTGCGGTAAGCATTCGCCCAAAATTTCCAAAAAGTCCGGTTCGAAGCGGCCGAAGAGGCGCGCAAGCAGAGGATCAGAGGTGTAGTAGGAAGGGCAGATCCACCATTCGACATCGCGCCACGATATCGGTTGGGACGCTTCGATCTCCGCCAGCCAGGTGCCTTCGGCACGGGCTAAACTGTTCTTGAATGACCTTCGATCCTGGGCGTAAGCGAGCCGGGATGGAATATCGTCGAACAACACGGCGAAGGTGCGCACCCCGCAGTCGTAAAAGCGCCGAGCTTTCTGAAGCAATGTTTCAATGAATTTGGCGTCGGAAAAACGGAGTCCTTCGCCGGGGTGAAAGCCATAGACAAAATCAATTCGGCTTTTTCTCGCCTGACCGATCAACTGCAGTAATTGGCGCCACCGCCCGAACGGATACGGCTGACGCCAGAGTTTGCGGTGATAGGGATCGTCCTTGGGCGCGTAAAGATAGGTATTCATGCCGCGCGCGGCACCAAATTCAAAGACGGCTTTGCGGTGCGCCATGCTCCAGGGAGGGCCAAAAAATCCTTCGACGAGGCCGCGGCGCTCGAATTGTTGAATTTCCATCATTCGACAATTTCGCATAGTGCGTAAAAGCCGGCAAGGTTGGCTTGCCAATAATGAGGTCTTTACGTACCATGCCGGAAAGCGCTGCCGCCGAAAATTTTATGACGCTTCAGCCATATTATTTCTCTTCGACAGTCGCCGTATTCGTCGCGTGGCTGTTCTTGATTGGACGAGTTGACGCGGCGGGCGACTCAAAGAACGGAAGCGATATGGCTCGTATTACTACTGGTACGTTTCTAATGGGCAGCAACGAGGGTCCCGATGACGAGCGTCCACAGCACCGGGTCGACGTGGCTGAGTTTTTTATCGATCGCAATCAGGTCACCAATGCGCAATTTGCCGAATTCCTCGGCGCTAAAGGCAGCAAAGCGCCCGACGGGCAAGTTTGGTACGACGTCGACGATAATGACGCGCGCATTCATCGGCGCGACGGCAAGTGGGCGGCGGACCCGGGACATGAGAGTCATCCCGTGGTCGAGGCTTCATGGTACGGCGCCATCGCGTACTGCAACTGGCTCGGCAAGCGGCTTCCCACGGAGGCGGAGTGGGAAAAGGCCGCGCGCGGCACCGATGGACGAAAATATCCGTGGGGTAACGACGCGCCCGATCGCACCCGCGCGCACTTCGCCGCCGGTTGGAATGACTTTCGACCCGTCGGCGCTTTTCCAAAGGGAGCAAGTCCCTACGGTGTTCTCGATCTCTCGGGCAACGGTTGGGAATGGGTGAGCAGCGCCTATCTTCCCTATCCCTATGATCCGAAAGACGGACGCGAAGATTTGAACCGAGTGCAAATTCGCGGCACCCGCGGCGGCGGTCAGGATTCTTCGCCGGACGAACTAACGACGACTCAACGCGGACGTCGCGTCTCGCGTAACCCTCGCGGCGGGCACCACAATATTGGATTTCGTTGTGCCCGTTAGCATGTCAAGTTGGTAATTTCCACGAATGACACTCGACCTCTTGTTGCTGGGAATGCTCATCGGACTGATGGTGGCCGTGCCGGTAGGTCCTCTGGGTTTGTTGTGTGTCAATCGGGCTTTATCGAGGGGGCCGCTCTTCGGTTTGTTTTCCGGCATGGGAGTCGCCACGGCCGACGCTTTGGCGGCGGGAATCACGGCGCTCGGCATGACTCTGGTTTCTGACCTCTTGATTTATCATCAGGCGATGCTTCGCGTGGTTGGTGGGCTTTTCCTTTGTTACCTCGGCATAAAGATCTACCGAACCAAGCCCGCGACGCCAGCGCCGGCGGGCGAGGTGGGCAGCCTGGCGCGAGGTTATGCCACGACTTTTCTGTTGACCGTCTCGAATCCAGTGACGTTTTTATCTTTCGTTGCGATCTACGCAGGCTGGGGAGTGAGGAGCTTGAGCGGTCGCTACCTGGCCGCGGCCCTCTTGGCTGGAGGGGTGTTTGCAGGTTCAGTTTTATGGTGGTTGGCTCTCGCGGTTGGACTCGTGTTTTTTCATGATCGCTTCAGCCACGGAGTCTTGGGTTGGATTCACAAGATCTCAGGCGCCGCGATCACCCTTGCCGGTATCGTGATATTTCTGAGTCTATGGAAAGGAGATTTTGCAATCGGGTGGTGACGCGCCATGGCGCGGAAGTTCAAGGTTCCAGGTTTAAAGTTCAATGTGAAAAGCGGTCAGTCCACGTTGTATCTTGAACTTTGAACGTTGAATTTTAACCGTCCAGGTTAATGTCCCGCTTTCCTAAAAAGCAGCAGCGAGAATGACTCATTGGAGTCGGTGAAGTGCTGGACGGGGTTCAGATTGAAGAAGCGCAACTGTTGCTGCAGTCGCTCCGGGTCGAATTTGCGACTGATCTCGACGAGGATGCGATCGTTCTTGTCCCAGCGAAACGAGGTATTAAAGGAAGGAAAACAAATCTCCTGTGGGGCGGTGGAAACGCCATACATCTCGATCTGCTGCCGCTCCGGATTATACCAGGAATGGTAACGCATCTTTGCCAGATCGAAATTGCTCTCGACCACGCGATTGATGTGGCTAAAGACGTTCAAGATAAACTGCGCCGTCAGTCCCTGGGAGTCGGCGTAAGCCCGTTCCAGGATGTTAATGTTTTTTACTCGATCGGCGCCAAGCAAGAGAAAATCGTCCGGGCCCATGGCCTCGGATAGCTGGCTGAAGAAGCGCACAAAAGAAGAGGGATTGAAATTGCCAATGGTGCTGCCGAGAAAAACGAATAGCGTAGGCAAGGTCTTGTCGATGCTGGCGAATCCGTCTTCGTAGCGGGCGTGGAGGCCGTGAAACTGGATCTGCGGCAGATGGATTCGATTGAAATCCCGCGAGAGAATCAATCCCGGCAGGCTCACGTCGATGGGCGCGAAGATCCCGGTTTTCCGTTGCTGAATCTGGGCCATCAATAAATGAGTGGTTTTCTTCGCCGAGCCGGCCCCTAGCTCGACGATGCACTGCACCGGCGCGGCGGCGATGATTTGCCCGGCGGCGCGCTCCAGGATGGTCTCCTCCGTGCGCGTCAGATAATATTCCGGCAGCTCGCAAATCCGTTCAAACAATTCCGATCCGCGGTCGTCGTAGAGGTGGTAAGCCTCCAACCAGCGCGGTTGGTCCAAGAGCGTTCTCATGATCGAAACTGCGGGATTTCTATCGAGATGGCCGTCCACCAGAGACCAGATGGAAGGTTCGACCAGGCGCCAGAGCTGTCCGTGGTCCGGCGAAAACGGTGCTCGATCGTGTTGCATACCCAACTTCAACTATATGAGAAATAACTGGAATGTCCAGCTCGGCCCGTGTTAAAAATTAATCGGTACAATGGCTTCCGAGAAAGGCATCGAGTTTCATCACGTCAGTTTTTGCTTGCCGGACGGCAGAGCCTTGATTTCCGACTTAACCCTGGACATAGCGCGCGGTGAGACCCTGGTGCTCTTGGGAAGAAGCGGCTCGGGCAAAACCACGACGATGAAATTGATCAACCGGCTGATCGATCCCACAGCGGGGGAAGTCAGGGTCGATGGCAAATCGACCCTGGACTGGGATCCCATTCAACTGCGGCGCCGCATCGGCTACGTCATCCAGGAAGTTGGTTTGTTTCCCCATCTCAACGTCGAAGAAAACATCGGGGTGGTGCCCCGCCTCGAAGGTTGGGACCCGGATCGAATACGGGATCGCGCCCGCTCGCTGCTGGTGACGGTCGGGCTCGATCCCGATCGTTTCGCCGCGCGTTTTCCGGCACAGCTGTCCGGAGGCCAGCGACAAAGAGTTGGGGTGGCGCGGGCTCTGGCGGCGGACCCGCCAGTAATTCTCCTGGACGAGCCCTTCGGCGCGCTGGACCCGATCACGCGCCGCGACATCCAGCAGGAATTTCGTCTCCTGCAGGAGCGCCTGAAGAAAACCATGGTCTTCGTGACTCATGATGTGCGCGAAGCGCTGCTGCTTGCCAACCGCATCGGGCTGGTTAAAGAAGGTAAGATGGTTCTGCTCGGGCCGCCAGCCGATCTGCTGCACTCCAACGATCCCGAAGCGCGCGCTTTCGCCGCCTGTGTCTTGGATGAGGAATCGCCTGGGAGCCCCAGGTGAGCCTCATCGAGTTCCTGTTGCATAACCGGCACGAGGTCGTCGAGCTCGCGCTCGAGCATCTGTTCCTGGTGGCGGTTTCGACGGGCATCGCCATTCTTATCGGCGTACCTTTGGGAATCTTGTTGACCCGAAGGCCAGGTCTCAGCAAGCCTATTCTCGGGTTCGCCAATATCATGCAAACGGTGCCCAGCCTGGCGCTGTTTGGCTTTCTGATTCCCCTCAATCTCTATCTCTTTCACGTGAAAATCCTCGGCGGCATCGGTGCGCGAACCGCAATCGTGGCGCTCGTGCTTTATGCGCTGCTGCCGATCATTCGCAACACTTTCACCGGCATCAACGGCGTCGATCCAGCGATTCGCGAGGCCGGCCGCGGCATGGGCATGACCGATCGCCAGCTGCTGTTACAAGTGGAGTTGCCGCTCTCCCTGGGCGTGATTCTAGCCGGGGTTCGAGTCGCCACCGTGATCTGCGTCGGAACCGCGACCATCGCCGCGGCCATCGACGCGGGAGGCTTGGGGCGCTACATCTTTCGCGGTCTGCGCATGAACGATAATGTGCTGATCCTGGCCGGTGCGTTGCCGGCGGCGCTGATCGCTTTGACCGCCGACTTGATACTCGGGTACGCCGAGCGAGCCATCCTCGTGGGCGGCGCCATCAAGCAGAGATTTAAGAAAATAATCTGGGCCTCGGCCGTGGTTGCGGCAGTGCTGGCCATTGGCGGCGCGATGGTCTTTTACTCGGGTAAAACCGGCGAGCGCATCGCGGTCGGATCAAAAGATTTCACCGAGCAGGTTATTCTCGGGGAGCTACTGGCGCAGGCCATTGAAGCGAAAACGGGTTTGCCGGTGGAGCGCCGCTTCGACCTGGGCGGGAGCCTGGCGCATGAAGCGCTGGTTGCCGGCGAGATAGATACTTATGTGGAGTATACGGGTACCGCCTTGCTGGCGATTTTGAAAGGACGGCCGTCCAATGACCGGCGGGAAGTTTACTCACAAGTCAAGTCGGAGTACGCGAATCGGTTTAAGGCGGACTGGATGGAGCCGCTGGGGTTCAACAACACGTTTGCCATCTTGGTGCGCGGCGACGACGCCGCGCGGCTCGGTTTGAAAACGGTCAGCGACGTAGCCAAAGTGTCGCCCCAATGGCGGGCTGGGTTTGGCCAGGATTTCATGTCGAGGGCCGACGGCTACCCCGGTTTCGCCAAGGCTTACGGATTGAAATTTCAAGAGATCCGGGAGATGGATTTGTCGCTCACGTACCGCGCCCTGGCCGAGCATCAAGTCGATTTGATCGCCGGCAATTCCACGGATGGTTTGATCAGCCGTTATGGTTTTGTCCAGCTCGAAGATGATCGGCGTTATTTTCCGCCCTACGATGCCGTGCCTGTCGTGCGCCAATCGACTCTGGATAAACACCCGGCGCTGCGCGGGATCCTTGCGGATTTGAGGGGGATCTTGACCGTCGATGAAATGCGCAAACTAAATTACAGCGTCGACGGCGAGAAGCGAGCAGTGAAAGACGTGGTGCGGGAGTTCCTGGCGCAAAAGGGATTTACACCCTGATTCGACCTTTCGTCGGCAACTAGCCCGGATTATTCACTGGCAAGCGACGATCAAGTGACGAGCCCTCCGGAGCGAAGGCAATGGGCCTGTGCCTTGAGGCAGCCTGCAAACTTAAGATCTGGAAGATGCCTACTAAGCAATTCGAGCCCACTGCCAAGCATCACAAAGGTCCTTGAAAATGTTCGTCCCTGTGCCTTCGCTCCTCCAAGCTCATCCCTTGACCGACACTCTGTCGTGATTTTTCCTGGCAGCGTGAGTAGTCCGGGTTAGACACGTGAATCGAGTAATAGGCCCATTTCCGCTGAACTCGATCAATGTCTGAGTCGGAGAGGCTTGCGGCTCGGTTATTTTCAGCTAATATCCAAACACGTCACCGCTCTGATGCCTAAATAAAATAACTTTTTAAAATATTGTCCAATAAAAATGCAGGATTAGACCGGTAAGGAAATTCGAAGCCAAATTCCGGTAATTCCCTATAGAAATTCTGTGGATATTTTTTTAAAAGTAGTAACCAGACTGAGAGGTTTAGCAGACTGTTGCGAGGCGAGTTGCTAAACGGCTCGACTGTTTTAGTGAACGAACCCCAATGACAAAATGAAAGTGGGATTCATTCTTGCTCTCCGCGCTAGGCCAACAGCGTCGCGGATCGCCATCGAAAGTCTCCGGATGACCGATCATAAAACCAATAGCGCGAGGCATTGAAGACGATAAGACTATGATCAACCGCGACCCTTCTCACAAACTCCCTATCGCCGTTAAACGTGAACACGACAAATCAAAAGCGTTGACTAAAAAGTCGAGTACCCCTGCTCGGACGCTGTACTCCATTGCACCGCTTATGGCGGCGAAAAGCATAAGTGTCGTCGAGCGCCAGGCCACAGAAACGCTGGGCGAAGGCGACCTACGATTCCGCACGCTCGCGGATACCGTTCCAATCATGATCTGGACAAGTGGCATCAACAAACTCTGCACTTGGTTTAACCGACAGTGGTTGAGT
>Ga0209819_10000636_pt1 | contig 10362 bp, 6 predicted proteins | sample PPLLak2March2015_FD_187248 | JGI IMG/M metagenome (GOLD analysis project Ga0209819, IMG submission 187248) | Freshwater sediment microbial communities from Prairie Pothole Lake near Jamestown, North Dakota, USA - PPLs Lake P7 Core (1) Depth... | ecosystem: Environmental > Aquatic > Freshwater >... | reverse complement strand
GGTCGCTATCAATGGTCCAACCAGCCAGCCTCGGCGAGGCGCCTGGCTGACAATAGCCGTGGACACAGGACCAGGCGTAATGACAGCGCCAAAGCCCACAGCGAATGAAAAAAGAAAGATGGACAGCAGAGAGGAGTCAGCAGGCATGATTTCCTCAAAAGAGATAGTTGGTGAAGTTTATCTTGGTTGATAAATCTAGTCAACCAGGGAGGCGGTTTTATTTATGTATTATCGAGGCCGCGTCTGCTCGCAAGAAAAATTCCCGGTATGCTGCTGTCTCTTCCAGGATCAGCGCAATCTGATTCAGAACCAGAGCGGCTTTTTCCAACGATTCGCCTGTCCCTTTTGTCAGCCGAAGCTTATCCTCGCCTTCATCCATAATCCTAATGTAACCTTTTTGCTCCAGCCAGGTCAATCCTTTCCGGACCAGGATTTCCCTCTGGCCGGCCGCCGCGGCGAGCGCTCTGATCTGAATATTTCCACCCTTATGACTCATGGCATACTTCACCAGCCCGGTGATCCGCTTCAAGAATCCTTCCGTATCTGCTGCAGCAGGATGGATGCCGATGAGGGTAACTGTCTCCGGTTGGACGCGGTCGATGACATCTCTCACTTCGTGCGGACCCGGAGGAATGCTCCAGATGACCAGGGAAGGACCCTTTTGGAGGGAGCAGCGGTCGAGTCCGGTTATGCCTGCCTGTGCCAGTTTTTGGACTGCCTCAGCCTCGCACCATACCTGCACTTCCTGGTTCTGGATGATTGTCTGCAAAGCAGCCAGCGGGTAAGGTTGGCAGCGCAAATCGATGATCTTCGTCTCTCTGGCTTTGACCTCAATCGTTTTCACTTCTTTGGGGCAAGCTTCCACCCACTCCACCTGCACTTCGAGCTGACCCCGGTAGCTGCTCGAGCGGACATGGTACGCGAGGTCGAACCCTTCCCGTAGTCCCTCGAGCTGCCTGATACTAACATCGTCACCTGCCTGCCACCAAATAACCCGGCGAGTGTTCCCCTCTCTGTCTTCAACGATGAGCTGAAGATGCTCTCCGTTTCGTCCGATGGGTGTATAAGTCAGCGAAGCTAAATCGCGCGCACAAAGAGTCAGGGACGGGTTTCCTGCGCCAAAAGGAGCCAGGCGTTCCAGGTCTCGGATGAGGTCCAGGTTGAGATCGGCGATCGGCAAGTATCCATCGATGGGAAGCTCGATAGGCCCGATCTGTTTCCCCAGGACTGATTCAACCGACCGGCAAAGCGATCTGCGGAACTCGGGAATGCGATCGGGAGACAGTGAAAGCCCGGCAGCCATTGGGTGCCCGCCAAAACCTTCCAGTAAATGAGCCTGTGAAGCGATTGCCTGTGTGATATCACACCCAGCCACAGATCTGGCAGACCCGCGTGCGAGCTCGCCTGGAGGTGATGAGATCAAGACTGCCGGCCGCCCGAACTGTTCCACAACCCGGCTCGCAACAATGCCTACCACACCGGAAGGCCAGGAGGGATGTGAGAGCACCAGGACGGGATCTTGAAGCAAGGAAGGATCGCGTTCAATCTGGGCGATGGCACCCTGGTATACCTGCCCGGTCAACAGTTTCCGTTGGCTATTCAGTCCTTCTAACTCCACTGCCAGCATCCGGGCTCGTGTTGGATTTGTGGTCGTCAGAAACTCGACTGCACTGCTGGCGTCGCCCAGCCTGCCGAGGGCATTCAGCCGCGGCGCAATGTAGAACGCAATATGCTCTTCAGTTGGCCATTCCTTCGAGATTCCGGCGAGCTCCATCATCATTTGCAGTCCGACCCGCCTCGTGTTTTTGAAGCTTTGCAGCCCTCGTTGGAGCAGGTAGCGTGTATCGTCCTTCTGTGAAGCCACATCAGCGACGATCCCCAGGGCGACCAGGTCTAGGTACTCAAGAGCTTCTTCTACCCTTCCAGCCCGGCGGTACAGCTCCGCTGCCAGAAGGTACGCGACACCAACGCCCGGGAGCGCCTCCAGAGGGTGACCTTCTGTGAGCAGGCGAGGATTTGCAACTGCAACTGCATCAGGCAGGCGTTCGGGCAGGATGTGGTGGTCGGTGATGACAAAATCGACGCCCCGTTCTTTCGCATAGGCAACACATTCGTTCGCTGTAATGCCCGTGTCGCAGGTAAGCAACAATCGGATCCCGTTATCAAGCAGGGGAATCAGCGTCTTCATGTGCACGCCGTGCGATTCGGTTGCACGGTTTGGGATATGGTAACTCACACATGCTCCCAGGCTGGTAAGAGCGGAGACGAGCAGGGTAGTGCTTGTCTGCCCATCGACGTCGAAATCACCCCAAACACAGACCGGTTCTTGCTTACGGATGGCTTCTTCCACCCGGTCAGCAGCCTGTCCGATCCCGGGCATTTCGGTGGGCGAGCAAGGGGTGTAGAGGTCGGGATCCAGGAAACGCCGCGCTTCATCCGGAGATCGTAAACCTCGGCGGTAGAGTATTTCTGCAACCAGCGGATGACCGCCAACAGAATCGGCGAATTCTGCAGGTATTTCAATGGGAGGTGGAGTTATCCAGGAGCGCAAGCTGTTACCTTTCTATGGTATGTCGCTGGAAGGATGTTGTAGGGAGCTTGCTTCGAACTTCGAGAACAGCGAAAACCTTGCTGTTTTCGAAGTTCTCGCAACGACAGTAATTGTTACTTTGAGATCATAGATAATAATCATCCACTGATCTCGTCAATCTTCTCAAAGTCGAAATCAAAATCTTCTTCTTCGTCTTCCAGGTCCATATCATTCATCTCACCGGCGCGGGTGCCCTGATCACAGAAGGACCGGTACACGCACCAGGCACAATTGTCACCCTCACCTACCGGTGGAAGGTTTTCTCCGGAACACGCTTCGATCTCTCGGATGAGATCTGCCAGGAACTCGCAGTCTTCATCGAATTTTTGTTGGTTGTACATAAAGCGTTCAGGCTGGTCAGGTTGAGCCGTGAACCAGTACAGCATCTCCACTTGATCGGGCTGGAAGGGTTTGCCCCTGTTGAACTGAGTTCCAGCCAGCACGAACAGAAGCGGGTAGACTCGGGTCTGAAGCTTTTTCTCGAGCTTCGAACGCTTTGTCTTCCTGCGTCCCGTTTTCCAATCCAGGATAGCCGCACGACGTTCTTCGGTAGGGGAAGCTAGGATGACCAGGGCATCGTATTTAGCAAAAAGCCGGTAGGGAAAGCTTCCAGCTCTGCCAAGACGGGCTGGAGCGGTCAGGATGACTTCGGGCAGGCGCTGGACAGCAGCATCTGGTGGAAGCGCGGTGGGCAGTTTTTGCACGTATCCGAGGAAAATATTCCACCAGTCCGCTAACTGCTCTCCGCCGATCTGGTTAGCTTCAGCGGCTGAAGACAGGCGAGCTGCATCGATACCAAGCAGGTGCTGCTGCGCAAGCCGGTGAAATGCGAGCCCCATTCGCTCGAACTTCTCGTTCTCCAACGCTGGTTCCGTCTTAACTGCCGGCCAGGCGGTTTTAAGCAGGTAACGCAGGTAGAAAAAGCGCTTGCAGTCTACATATGCTTGCAAGTTGCTCTGGCTGAACTGGAATCCTTCAGGTAGCGGCATGCTCTATTTCCTCCAGAAACCATGGAGCGCAATAAAGGGTTGAGCTGCCAGGCTGTCGCCTCGCCCAGTGTTCCAGGTGACAATCAACTCTTTACGAGCGCGGGTAATCCCGACATACAGCAGCCGTAAACGCTCTCGAACATAATCCAGGCGGGCATTTACAGTCGCCTGACCCTCCTGGTACCAGTTATAGGGATCGCTGCTGAAAGCGGCTTCCAATTGAGCAAGCGTTTCTGCTTCCAGATTAGGTTTTCCTTGAAGATACCAGGCTTCAGAGATAAATTTTTCGTAGGGCATGGCAGAGGGAAAATCGTAGTTGTTAACTGAAATCAGGTGTACCCGATCCCACTCCAGGCCTTTAGCTTTGTGAATGGTGGTTACAAGGACTTTCCCCTTATGCCGGTCCGGATTAAACCCCCGGTCTTCCTCACTCAATCCGATAAATTTGCGTTCATTCCTGGCAATGACGCCGACTTCGTTGCTGAGCTCAGGCAAGCGCCAGTTCTGATTGCTCTCACTTGTCTGGCGCAGGATGATCGCCAGCTTATGAGCAACTGCCAGTTCGGCCGGTTCGGTGAACAGATCTTGAGACAGCGCCATCACAGCCTGGTCGATCGGCAATAGAGCAGCGCCGTGCCAGCGTTGGGCGCGTTCACGAAAGGAATTCAGTTCTTCGACAATTTCACCGTTACTGCCTGCATGGATGAATTCAAGCCAATCTGCTTCCCCTCGCGGCCACAGGTAGTCTTCGACTTGCCTGCACTTGCCCAACTGCCCCTCGGCTTCTTTGACCCTGGCGCTCATCGGGTGGTCCTCTCGCCAATCGCGCCGCCAGGCACGGTATGCCTTTACAAGGCTGGCTGGGTCCTGCGGATTCGAAAGATACTTGAGAACATCCCCAAGCGCGCCGGCTGCTTTTCGGCTCGTATCCGTGCTTTGCAGGATCTCGACAAAGGGGATGTTTAGCCGTTTCAACTCCTCCACGACCTCGAAACCCCGACGGTTCCGAGGAACGAGGACCGCAGCCGTTTCTTCCAGGTGATTGGGCAGCCATTTCTGGAGTGATTGTGAGACGAGCTCAACCTCTTCCTTAGGGGTAATCCGGCGGACAGGGTCAGAAAAATATATCTTCTCCGGGTTATTGGGTGGGTTGGGCTGGGTATCGCCAGGGGTCGTGGGCAAGATGTAGGGTGGGACAAGGGCATCTCTGATCTCGATAACGGGATGTTCATTCCTTGTCCAGTCGATCAGGTAGTTTGCCAGGTCGATGATGCTTGCCATCGACCGCCCCGATTCGGGCAGATCGCAGGCTTTGACATCGGGCTGCTTCATGAAATCGATCAGGTGCTCCGGGCTGGCGGTGGTAAAGGTTTCATAAATTGCCTGGTTTGGGTCTCCAACTCGCACCCAGTTTCCATTCTCACCTGCCAGGCGTGTGAGGATTTCTTCCTGGAGCTTGCTGCTGTCTTGAGCTTCATCTTCTAAAATATAAGGCCAGGTCTCTTGCAGCCTCTTCAGGTATTTTGGATCAGCGTTCAAAGCTTTGAGAGCCAACCTGATCAAATCGTCAAAATCCACTGCGCCGCGGTACTCAAGGGCGCGCTGGTAATCTTCATAAATCGCAGCTCCCATTTCAGCCAACGGTAAGTGAACGGGAAGGGTATCGAGCTTCTCGCGCACTTGCCTGGGAGTAAGCTGCATATCCTTGGCAGACCGGATGAAGGTCAATGCTATTGATTTGACCAGATCGGGGATATCCTTACGCCGGACCTTGTCTTTGCGGAAATCCTCAAGTTCAGGGTTGATGAGATTATCAAAAACACCGCGATGGGATCTCAGCCAGGCAGCAGCAGCTTCCCCGCGAATACGCTCAGCGTCTCGCTCATCTGCGATTTGGAAGTTTTCCTCCAAACCCACCAGCCCAGGCCGACCACGGACAATGTCATGGGCAAGGCCGTGCAAGGTGCGAACCCGGTATCCCAGGCGGGGGAAGAACTTCTCCTTTTTCAAGAATTCACCAATCTTACCGGCAAAGTTATCAACAGAGGAGTTTACCAGAGTAACAATAAGTACTTCTTGCTCATCATCCAATAGTCCACCAGTAATAATTTGGGCTGCCAGCAGTGAGAGTGTGAAAGTTTTTCCGCTGCCTGGCACCGCAGACACGCCCATTCTCCCACCCTGATAAGCGAGGATTTCCTTTTGTGACAGACGCGGCTTCATCATTGGTACTGTTATTCCTTATCGAGGTTCACTTAGCAAGCGCTGGAAAACCCGCATTAGAGGTCCCTGGTGCTCGTACCCCTGTTCATTAAGGTCGCTGAAACCCAGGTAAATCTTCCTCCGGCAGCGGTACATCAAACCGAGTACCAGCCTGTAGAGTGCTTCCTGGCTCATTTCGAACTCATGATCGTGAGTCCAGACTGCCCCAGGAGGCCAATTCCGACTGAGAATGTACGGGTGGGTAAGGGGTTGTTCCAATCTTTCTCCCCAGCCGATGGATGGGATATCGATCCAGAACTGAATATCTACAGGGCGATTGCGCAGCATGAACGTGTATGCTGGAGCAAGGAAAACGGCATCGTCAAGATCAGGCTGCCAGCTTCGCATGTAGGTGGCTCCGATGACTCCTTCCTGTACCATCTCCAGATACTCTTTTCCGATCGGATTCTCATCCGGAGAGGGGCAGCCCGAGACAGACCAGCGGAAACAGGCGGCTGAATCAACCAGGTTCGAGGCAGTTTCTCCTGCCGCATAATTACGGTGGAAACGATAACCGGGCTGCGAGAGCACCTCTCCGAATAAGCGGCTGAAGAAATAGTCGATTTCCTGGGGCTGACCAGATCTATATTCATCCAGCCAGCGCAGCAGATGATCGTACCGCTGACCGAGAGTGAACGTGATCCGTTCATTTACAGGTGTATTGATGTCCTTAAAAAAGGTTAACTTGCCAGCCCGCTCCCGATAAACGATCTCCACCAGGAGCTGTGCCCGGACCAGATCCATGCCCTCGATCGCTTGAATGAGCGCATACGCAATGTCAAACTTCGAAGGTTTGATCCCCCAATCTGGGTGCGCGAGAGCGGCCAGTGTTAGAAGGCATTGAGCTGGAGGCTCTTCGCGGAGGGCGCGAGATGGACGGTGTGAGTGGGCGCGGATTCCGTTCGCCATGAGACGGTCGACCAGGGAGAAACGCAGAGCATCCGAGAGATAAGGGGCGAGCAGTACAATTTCCCCTGGAGGGACTCCCTGATCGTGCACCAGCGTGATGATTTCTTTGGCTGCCCAATCGAGCATTTGATTGTGGAATCGAAAGGATTGTTCCTGGATATCCGGAAGAGCGATCGCTCCCAGATAATCTTCTTTCTGTGGTTGTCCCTGGTCCCTTCTTTGCCCATCGCGTTTAAAAGCGTAGGGTAGAGCGAAGACAAGGTTCTGGACTTCAGGAGAGGCAGTGAAAGAATGGTTAAAAGAAACAAATTGGCTGCAGCTTTGGCGCAGCCTGGAGTTCGTATCGGGGTCAGCTCCCAGAAAACGCCGGTAACCGGCATCGAGATCGAAGATGAGCAGTGCAGTGTCAAGAGCTGTCAGCCATTCGCATAACAGGTCATGAACAAATGGTGTATCTTCTTCCAAATTGTCGAAGATCAGGCAGCGGTAGGTATTTTCCAGGTACCGCCGGCAGAGCGGGTGGTTCCAGAGATAGTTTTTGAAAACTTCCACCTGCAGAGAAAAGTCGAGCAGGTTGTTTTCCAGGCAGTAACTCCGGAACCGGACAGCACACTCCTGTGCATCCTGATAAATCCGTGCCTGGCCTGGTTCCCCGCTCCAGGCCGATGTAAGGCGGGATGCGATCTCTATGATAGGAAATCCGACGACCGCCGCTTTGTTAAGATTATCGATGATCTGGCTGTATAAGCGGTTGCGTTCGATGACGAGTGAATCAAAAAAGCCCCTGTCAATTAAGGGACGAGTAACTCGAGCCATGAAGTACTGCGCCGATTCTAAAGTCAGGAAGACCGGCGGTTCATCAGGTTTTGCGAACCCGGCAAGACCCGAGACAGCGGGCCAAAAGAGCTCTACCATACGCTGAGCGAGGCCGCCAGGCGTCCAAATGGTGACCGGGCCTCCGGCGATTGTTCCCGGAAATTTTAAAGCGTCATAATACGGGTGGGCAAGTGTCCGCTGTGGAAGCAAGACAAGAACGGAATCTCCGGGCACCCCTTGTTCGATCAGGTACAGCATCCGTTCGACGCCTGCCGTCGTTTTACCCGTACCAGCCGGACCCTGCAAAAAGATATGAGAATTGGCAGAGCTTGTGACTACCTCAAGCTGTTCGGTTGAAAGCGTGAAGGAAGGCATGAATTTATCATCCGCGTAACTTAAGATGAAAAAACGGGAATCGTCAGGCTAAAAGTATTATAGCAACGCTTTCCATTTCTCACGACCACCTACCGGAATTGTTAGGGGTTTTCCCTAATAACAGGGAGGGTAAATCCCTAATTGAGAGGGAGGTGGATAATCGATATATTAGATGTGGGCAGGATTTTGCGCGTGTTAAAAATTGCCCTGATTCCGAGGGGATTAATTATTATCAACGGATTGGAAAGGAGAACAAAATGTCATACCAGTACGATGACCGTGAGCGCCGCTGGCGCCGGTATAACGAACGAAGAAACCAGCCTGGTTGGGAGGATCGCGGTTTAGATATGGAAGAAGGATGGGAATTTCCTGACACAGACCAGGAAACCAATTGGGATTTGGAGAGAAATCGCAGATTAGAAACTGGACGGGGTCGGACTTACGGGCGAAGCCGAGAGCAGGATTGGGAGGGTGAACCATATTCATTTCCATACTCCTACACTTACACAGAGTATTGGTATATACCGGGACCTTATACAGGGGTAGGTCCACGCGATTACCAGCGGTCCGATGAACGGATATTTGAAGATGTTTGTGAGCGTCTGTCACGTCACGGTCAGATCGATGCCAGTGATGTTGAGGTCCACGTTGATGACGGTGAAGTGACTTTGACAGGAACGGTAGAAAACCGTCGTATGAAAAGGATGGTCGAGGATACATTGGATACGATTTACGGCGTCAAAGACATCCATAACGAGTTAAAGTTACGTGGTCAGAGGCGTGCCTGGCAAGGCGGCAGAAGCTTTGAAAAACAGATACATGAAGGAATGGAAGTGGTCGATATTCACGGGGAAAAAGTTGGAAATGTCAAGGAGGTCCGCGCCAATTATTTCCTGGTAGATAGGGTGATGGAGAGGGATGTTTATGTTCCCTTCGATGCCAGTAATGCTGCAGAAGGAAAGGTTCGCTTGAATGTGTCCGCTGATAAGGTGGATGACCAGGGATGGCCGACGTCTGAAATCCTGGTGACTCCTGATCTAAACCGGGAGAATGAGTAATCGCATTTCCTTAAAAACAAACACCTCCTCACGGGAGAGGAGGTGTTTGTTTCGACGCAGTCCACAATCGAAGCAGCTTGCCTTACCTGGTACCTTGTCAGTTGTCAGGCTAGGGATTGTCCTAAAAGAAATAGGGTTAATCCCAGTAGAAATGTTAACAATAAAGATATAAAATCTCGGATATACTATATGCAGGGGAATTATATGGGGAATTGGGTTCGAGATGGAATTATATAGCGTAAGTGGAACAACACATCGAACGACACTTCGTGACTATATCGAGTTAATGAAGCCCCAAACTTCAGCAATGCTTATCATACCGGCAATTGCTGCTCTTTTTGTATCTACAGGTGTTGATGGGCCATCCCTATCCGAGGTTATAGCCGTATTCATTGGTGGACTATTAGCCATCGGTGGTGCAAATGCTTTAAACAGTTATCTGGATCTAGATGCAGATGCTTTGATGAACCAGACACGTAACCGGCCACTACCTTCAGGCCGTGTATCGAACCACAATGCACTCAACTTGGGGATTGCCCTTAACGCTGCTGCTTTTATCATCCTGACTCTTGGAGCAAATCTCCTGAGCGCAGTCCTGGCTTTGTTTGGCACTATCTACTATATAATGGCATATACGAAGTGGATCAAACGCCGGACCACTCATAATGCCAGTTTATCAGCAGTAGCATGGGCATTTCCGGTTTTAGTCGGATGGGCTGCAGCTACTGGCGGGCTTTCTCTAGAAGTCCTGGTGCTTTTTGGGATCATCCTCTACTGGGCTCCTCCTTATTATTGGTGCCAGGGAGTAATCTACCGGAGAGAATATAAACGAGCCGGTATTCCACTGCTACCCGTTGTCCACGGCGATAGGCCTGCCAGGGCGCAGATTATGGCATACTCAGTGATGTTGTTCCTGATTTCGCTCGTTCCGGTCGTTTTAGGGCTGTTATATACCTTCTATGGATTGGCAGCTCTTTCGCTCGGAGGCTTGCTATTGATTTATGCGCTTTATCTATCGAAGAATCCCGGAGTCCGGCCAGCGCTCCTTCTTAGTAAGTACTCTCAGATCTATTTCATGCTGCTCTTTGTGTCAATGATCTTAGATCGGGTAGCGTTTTAGTATTCCAGCCTTTTTATGGGAATAAATAAAATATCGACAGGCAACGTTGCTGGATAGCAGGTACCTCGGCAGTGCAACTGCCTCTGAGCAGAGGGTTCGACCCTCGGCAGTACAACTGCCTCGGAGCGGAGGTAGAAGTGCAACCGCCGATGGCTGACCGCTGACATAGAATGATGATGTTCTGATCTTGTTCCTAATCGTACGGGGTTAAGCGCAATACGATCGTAGAGTGCGGTATATGTC
>Ga0209819_10000635_pt1 | contig 10391 bp, 13 predicted proteins | sample PPLLak2March2015_FD_187248 | JGI IMG/M metagenome (GOLD analysis project Ga0209819, IMG submission 187248) | Freshwater sediment microbial communities from Prairie Pothole Lake near Jamestown, North Dakota, USA - PPLs Lake P7 Core (1) Depth... | ecosystem: Environmental > Aquatic > Freshwater >... | reverse complement strand
GACAAGACGGGCAATCACGATGAAGCTCTGAAAGCCTTTGACCGTGCCCTGGAGATCTCCCCGGATTATTCGCTGGCTTTGGAGTGGAAAGGGGACTCTCTCATGGATCAGAGCAGGCATGAGGATGCGCTCAAAGCCTATGAGAAAGCTATCGGAACGGATACTATCTTTCCGAGGCTCTGGTACAAGAAAGGCACTGCTCTCCAGTCATTGGGACGCAGCTCTGAAGCTGATGTGGCCTTCGCTAAGGCCAAGGAGCTAGGATACACTGGCTCATCTTAACTCAGATCAGTGTGTACAACAGGCAGACCAGACCCCTTATTTTTGCATCAGCAAAGCCAGAGCACTATTTTATAAATATACGTTCCAGTTACAACTCAGTGGGTATGCGCCTTTGATTATTAAGGACGTCGAGTTTATGTTGGTGTGCACTAAACTAGATCTTAATTGAGAAAATCAAACTGCGTGCGGCCACCCCACCCCAAAGGATGGGGTTTGCTTCGGGCCGCATGCCCTCACGCCCGGTTTTATGGATCCCGAAATCGTCGAGCTTTCGTTGACCAGATCCCTTTGATCAGAATTATCGTAACTCTGTTTTCGGTTCCCAGAGAGTCCTTGTTAATCAAATTTAAGAAAATATGAAAACCGGGCGAGGGTTCACTTCATCCCCAACCTGAAGGTCGGGGTATTCGTGACCCTCCGCGCTCCCGATGTAATAAACACCATACTGTTGAAAATAACCAAATTTGGGATACCTTACTGAATTAGGTGATTATATTTAAAAATGCAGCGCGGCATTGCAGTGATATAGCAAATGCCGCAGTTCTTCTCCTGGAATGATTACACTTAGCAAGCCCTGTTAAGCTGCAGGAACAGACCGTCATTGTTGTAATTAAAGTTCTGGTCTATATTACAATAGCTCCAGCATGCGGAAGTGCAACTAACCTGGATCGACTCGGCATCAAGTTTAGTTATCTTCTCCATTCGTTTTCACCTCCTGGCCGTATGGGCCTGATCACATATACGACTAAAAACTATAAAGGTATATTCATTTAGTTCACTAATTATGTAAAATCTTACCTTGAGAAATTAGAATTAGCTTAGTTTTGCTTGTTTAGTTCACTAATTATGAAAAATATCGGAATATTTATATGGCTGCGATATTGGATAAGATAGTGAATCAAAGATGTACCAATTGTAACAGGGGTCTTGTAAAATGTTGGAATTCAAAACTAAAACAGGAAATACATATGCGTGGGATGATGAATTAGGTCTGTTTATACCATTTCCTCCTATCATGAGGGCAGTTGCAAAGGAAATGTTGAGTTCTACCGTACCTACTAAGGCTGAAGTAATCGAACGTTTGATTAAAAATTTCGGTGAGGATGATGTTAGTTTCTACTATGATTGGCTCAAGAAGTGGAAGAAAATTCAACCTCATAATCATGATCTAAATAACTATCATAAAGTATCGCCCTCAGAGGCAAAGTTCTTTCTATTAAGGCATGGAATCCAGCAATTGATCTTAAATGTAACTGAGGATTGTAATTTTAGATGCAAGTATTGTGCTTTCTCTGATTATTATGAGTATAGGCGCTCATATTCCAAGAAGTATATGAGTTTTTCGACAGCCAAGACTGCAATAGATATGTATTTCTCCCTGTTGGAAGAGAGTAGGCGATATAATCCTCTAAGAAAAGAGCCGGCTGTGGGGTTTTATGGTGGAGAGCCTTTACTAAATTTCGATCTGATTAAGAAATGCGTAGATTATATAGAACGAGAATATCATCGATTTAAGGTACGGTATAATGTAACTACAAACGGTAGTCTACTTGATAAAGATAAAGCCGGATGGCTTATGCAGCACAATTTTTCTATCGGTGTTAGCATAGATGGTCCCGAAGAAGTGCATGATAGAAACAGGATCTATGCCAATGGCAATGGCACGTTTAAAGATGTTATAAAAAATATACGGCCAATCATAGATGTCGGATACAAAAATATTAAATCTCTAGCAGTTTATGATTGGAAGAGTGATATATTTAAGATCGACGAGTTCTTTAAGAGGAATGATATTCCAGCTATTGGTATTGCAGCCGCAGTCAGTTCAAGCGGTGGTGGTAAATACTACTCTCAATTCTCGGAAAAGGATAAGGAGGATTTTCTTCGGCGAATAGATGCAGCCAGAGATTATTATTATAGAAGCATTAAAAATCAGGGAAAAAGAGAACGATCCTTTTTCGAATTATTATTCGGCCTTGGAATTCAGGTTACCTTATTCGGACCTGTTGCAGTCAGCCCCTACCCGTTAATAGCGCCGTGTACAAGTACTTGTATCCCCGGGCGGAAATTATTCGTTGATGTAGACGGAAATTTCCATGCATGTGAGAAGATCCCTGAAACAATGCCTTTTGGGAATCTAACAGAGGGATTTAATTATGAGAGGATCAGCAATATGCTGAACGATTATTTTGGTTACATGGATAGATGCCATTGTTGTGGTGTAAAGAGGGCTTGTAATAGCTGCTTTGCCACTTTCGCAGAAGACAAAGGGTTTGTGGCATCCTCTGAGATATGTAAAGAGATTGAGGCTATGAAAGCAGAACAGTTTGCTGAGGCATTTGAGTTCGCTGAGATGAATCCAGAATTCGTCGAATTTAAGAACGATCTTATTCGTTAAAATGATTGGAGGATCATATATGTATTTCCGACTTAATCCAGAATGCTACTTTATACAAGGCGCGAAGCGGGGAGCGATATTCGACCTGATCGAAGGAGAAGCATATACTCTTAGCTCATATGAAACAGATCTAATCGCCCTTTGTGAAAAGAATAATCCCGTTGACAATGATGAAAAAATTTTTAGAGAGCTGAAACGGTGTCGTTTAGGGAATTTTTATTCCAAGGCACCATTTTTACCTAAACTCAGGGTTGGTTCCCCCTACAAAGATGTGCCACTTAATAATCCGCCTGAGTTTTATAGGGCATTTATTGAGATTAATAATTCTTGTAATAGGGATTGCTGGTTCTGTGGTTACTTTGGGACGAAAAGAAGTTCTGGGTGCATAGGATGCAATAAGTGGAAAGATGGAGGTGAATTACTACCCCTCGAAAGGTGGATGACCCTTATAGATGAGCTTAGGGATTTGGAGTGCAGGGATCTTTTTATAACGGGTGGAGATTTAACTTTAGTATGGGATAAAACACTACGCCTCTTAGATTATGCGGATACTAAATTCAAGAATATATATTTAATAATGCACAAACAAAGTATGTCTAAGCGTATTTTGAAGGATGTTTCCAGCAAAGCTAAACTAATTATCCAAACAGAGAATTTAGATGACCCTCCGATTGGAGACATTATTCTTTGGACCGTGGGTTCTAAAGGTCCAGAAAGGAAGTCTGGTAGCACTTTGAACGAGAACGTCGTGATAGATTTTACTATCGAAGATGCGTCTCATTTGGCGAAAGACCTGCCAATAATGTCAAAGATTATTGATGCACATATGTATCCGTTTTTAAACAACATGAAATACCATCCTTGTCTTGGCCATACGTTAACGATATGTTATAACGGGAATGTCACTCCTTGTCCTATGATAAGGAACCATATTTTGGGCAATGTTCGTGATACGTTCCTTTATACGATCTTCGAGGAAGGAATGGATGAAGTGAATAAATACTGGAATTTAACTTTGGATAAATTAGAGAAATGCACAGACTGTGAATTTAGATACGCATGCAATGATTGCAGAGCTCTGGAAGAGAACCTGACAGGTAGATTAGACGGCAAAAAACTCTGCCGCTATGATCCAAAAGAAGGAAAATAGTTATGAAGAGAACGATATTTGATGCAACAATGGCCGTGGAGCATAGGCAGATTTTCAGACCATACTTGGTCATACTGTAATGAGCTTATACATGATAATCTCATCTATAGTTCACTGCCTGGATCTCGAAGAGCTGGGCATATTCACCCATCAGGGTCATCAGCTCCTCATGGGTGCCATGCTCCGCAATCGTGCCACCCTTCATCAAATATATGCAATCTGCCATCCTGACCGTAGACAGCCTGTGGCCTATGACGATGGCCGTCTTGCCCTTTGCCAGCTCCCTGAACTTGGCGAATACCTCGGCCTCGGCTTTGGGATCGAGGGAGCTGGTAGGCTCATCCATAATTATGATCTGAGCATCCCTGATGAATGCCCGGGCCAGGGCCACCTTCTGCCACTCGCCTATGCTTAGCTCAGTGCCGTTATCGAACCACTTGCCCAGAGTGGTCTCGTAGCCGGCATCGAGCCGCTTTAGAACCTTGTCCGCGCCCGAGTCCTTGGCTGCCTTCGCTACCTTATCCATATCCAAGACCCCATCGGCGCTTCCCAGCCATATGTTCTCGGCCAGGCTAAGATCATACCGAGCGTAGTCCTGGAAGACCACACTTATCTCCCGCCTGAGGTCTGAAACCTTCATGCGTCTCAGGTCTACTCCATCTATGGCAATCCGTCCTCTCCGAGGATCATAGAGCCGACAGAGAAGTTTGATCAGAGTGGTCTTTCCAGAGCCATTCTCGCCCACCAGAGCGACCACCTGGCCGGGTTTGATGCTCAGACTCAAGCCTTTAAGGGCATTAGAGCTGGATTCAGGATAATTGAAGGAGACACCCTCAAAGGTGATACCCTTACTCATGGGCTTTGGGACCTTGACAGGCTTTTGCGGCTCCCTGACATTTGGCCTCAGATCTAGAAAATCGTAAAGATTGGTTATGAAGAGCTTGTCTTCATACAGGCCCGTCAGACTCGATAGGATACTACCTATGACTGCCTGGCCCTGGGTTAAGGCTCCGAAGTACATGGTGACGTCGCCTATGGTTATGTTTCCCTTCAATCCTTCCAGAGCCAGGAACGCAAGGGAGCCAAAGATGGCTATTACCTCTATCGCCCTGGCAGCCAGATTTGCTTTGGATCTATTCACCGAAATGTCCAGCTTCTCTTTCCGAAGTTGCTGCCTTAGAGCCACATATCTGTCCCGAAAGATGGAGCCTATGCTGAAGAGGCGTATCTCCTTGGCGAAGCTTTTGTCCGTCAGAAGCCAGTGCATATACCAGGCCTTGCGCTCCTTTTCCGTGCGGGAGATCTGCCACCGATAGAGCTTTCCCGAGTAGATAATCTGGATCAAGACCCTGGGTACGGATGCGATCAATAGGGCCAACACGATGGCCCAACTGACGACGAAAAGAAGGGCTGCCGTGGTGACCATAGAGATGCTGTTCTGCAGAAGCTGGGTCAGGCTTCTGACTATTTGGATAGGCCGATAAGAGGCCTCCTGCTGAGCCCTGTGGAGTGTGTCGTAGTACTTGGGGCTCTCGTAGTATTCCAGGTCGATAGCTACTGATTTAGCGTGGATTACGTCCTGGATATGATCAGAGACCAGGGTAGATTGAAATTCGCTGACAATTCCCGCTGCAGATTGGATTAAAATTGAGAGCAGTTCTAACAATATTGCCAGAGCAATCAGCATCGAGATTTGCCCGATGAATGCCTCTTTATTGGCTGAGCTATAGCCGCTGGCCACGCAGTCCACTATCAACTTCATGATATAGAGGGAGGCCAGAGGCAGGATTCCTTGAGGAATGACCAGAACAATGCTGGCTATGGCCCAGCCAGGAGAGCTCTTCCATACCAGAAGTGCAGCTCGGTATAACTCATTCAAATCTTCCCGCCGGACTCTGCGGATCTTCTCAGAGACAGATCGTAGCTCGAATATGGGTGTATCCTCCATGGATTGCAGCAGTGTCTATCGAAGCCCTACCCTATTTGGAACACTCATTGTCCGAATGAGGCGAATCTATGGAGCCAGAACGAGAAGCATCGGAATCGAGAGTCAGATTAATACAACTGCGAGAGATCTCATTTGAGACGATAATTAACCTCGATTCATCTGAAAACAACTGGTTCCCTTTTTCGGTAAGCTGGTAATAACGCCATTTTCGATGAGTAGCTATCTTGCTGATCAGACCGGATTCCAAAAGTATGGCCAAGTCTTTATGAGTACTTGACTTGGGCAAACCCAACATTTTGGATAAATGAGTTAAATTCATGCTTTTTAATTTAAGCAACTTTAGAATGCAAAGCCTGTTACTAGAGGCCAAAGCCCTTAGGGTCTCCTGGTCGAGATCTACTTGATTTGTCCTCATAGTTGGAATTATCCTTCTTTGACTTTTAATAGTCATCAAAAATGTTCAGAATTTGTGAATAAAATTAATATAATCATTGAAGTCACCGTAGATGGACGCAAAGATCCTCCAGAATACTATCCATTGTCGCATCGCGTTTTTGCACAGACAAAGGCTCGCATTCAACCAAATCATCTCCGGACTGAACAGCCGTCAAGATCGATGTGCTTAAGTCGTTTTTACATGAAATGTAAATTCTCAATTCTTACAAATGGTCCGGGCCCAGAGTGCTATTTCTTGACCTTCTCTTGACCTTCTCGTTTTTACATCCTAAGCTAATCACAGTGAAAAACTCAGTCGAATCAGGCTGAGTTTTGAGGTCTGATCGAGAAATAAGGGCTGTTTAGGCCTCAACCTCTCGGGAGCTTTTACATTTTACGTCAACACTTAACGGACATTCAAGGGCTCCGTAATTCTGACTTTCAAGCTCAGAACCTTCTCGCCTCTCTTCGCACCAGGGCGTCGCTTGACCTCAAAGGTGCGTTTGTCAAGGTTCCCCACCAGACGCGTGAACTGAGCAGGGTTCAGATCCAAGTCGTCTTGAAGCTGCTTGAACGATTGGGATCCGCCATAGCTTTTTAGAAGAGCCTTGAGCTTCTCAATCCGATGCACCGTCTTCTTTCCATTGGACTTCGATGCATTTTCTTCTCTGGCGCTGAATCTCTGCTCTAAAAGATGCAAATCCTGACTAAGTTCGAATACACTGCATGGTAGCCCAAATAGTGCCTCTTTCTGCCTGGCAAAAGTTTCCTTAAGTGCGGGCCTATCTCCCACGGTCGGGATAGGACCATGGTACACTTCCTGAAGCTCTTCTAGATCCTCTAATCGTTCAGCCAGCCGCAGATTCTCTGTTTTAAGGTCCTGATTCTCTTGTAGCAATTGTCTGAGGACAACACCAAAGTCAGTCATGAAGGCTATAGACTGTGATTTAGAGGTCTGAGGCGATACAAGAGACGAGATCATTTGCTCACAACCTGCGTCGGAAGTATCCAGACGGATAAACGTTACCTGCGTATGGTTCTATTGTTATCGCGTTGGCTAGTATCGATACTAACAAATTATGCACTCGTACCGTCACAGACATCCATATCATTCATTCCCACTCTCCACAACAAACTAAAATCCCTAAATTTTAGAATAGTTCGACAATATATGAGTTTTTCGTTAATATATTGCCGATATGAATCGCCCCTGAGCATTTATGCTGATATTCGGCAATCTTGTTCTTGAAAATGTTTTTTGCCAAAAACTTGCTAAATACATTACTATGGTAAACAGTTTAACAAAGTTAAAAATTATTTTAAAAAAAGTAATGATGAAATTGCGTATACGAATGTTCTTGATTCAATAATAACGAATTGTCAATTAGATTCTCAATCATTGCGGGATGGAGGCATCTTGAAGCGATTATAGACTCTTTATGTTCATCAGTATGGATGAAACGAACATAGATTTAATTTAAATAATATATTTAGTTTAATTCCTAACGGAGGATACCAATTAGAATTGGTTTCGCGGCGATATGTGTTCTAGTAAAAAATCAAAATATGGGATAATGACAACTTGTCACACTCCGCCCCATATGGCGAAATATTCCCGATCGCAGAGGCACAACCCGAAAGGGCCTCTCCAAAGCCCCTGGGTGGCTTCATCTCCGTCTTCAGGCGCTCCGGGCAGTATGGAGGACCTTCTAAAAGCTCTCCCTCCAAGGAATACTTGGCCTGCACAGGCATCCTACAGCCAGGGCCGCAGGCCGCTCTTATCCTGCCTTCTACTGCGTGGCCGTCTCCCGCGCTTCCGCCTGCCCTCGCGCCAGCCGTATGGCCTCATGCAGCTTGGCCTCCAGCATTTCACGAGGCGGCAGCTCCACCAGATACTCCGCCACCCTGATCTCGCCCCGGTCGAGCTGCAGCAGCTCGATCTGCTCCCGGTTCTTCTCGCCACACAAGATAAGGCCGATAGGCGGCTCCTCGCCAATCCGCCGCTCGTACCTGTCCAGCCAGCGCAAGTAGAGCTCCATCTGGCCCTTGTAAGCGGCATCGAAACTGCCCAGCTTCAGCTCAATGGCCACCAGGCGGTGCAGGCTGCGGTGATAGAAGAGCAGGTCGAGGTAGAAGTCCCGGTCTCCGATGGTCATGCGCTTCTGGCGAGCGATGAAGGAGAAGTCCGTGCCCAGCTCCAGCAAAAAGCGCTCCAGCTCCCGCAGTATGGCCGCCTCCAGATCGCGCTCGCTGTAGGTGTCCTCCAGCCCCAGGAAGTCCAGCAGATAAGGGTCCCGGAAGACCAGATCGGGCGTCATGCGGTCCTCATCCTGCAGAGCTTCCAGCTCCTGCCTGGCCAGCTCCTTCGGCTTGCGAGAGATGGCAGTGCGCTCGTAAAGCATGCCCTGGATCTTCTGGCGAAGCGTTCGCACGCTCCAGCGCTCCACTCTGGCCATCTCGGCGTAGAACTGGCGCTGCAGAGGGTCCTTGAAGTAGATTATCTCGATGAAATGGGACCAGGAGAGCTGTGCAGACAGTGTCTGCACTGCCCTCTCGTCTTCAAATGTATCGGCCAGCCGGATCATGTGGAACAGGTTGCGACGACTGAACCCCCGGCCATATTCCGCAGTGAGTGTCTCGCTGAGGAGATCCACGACACCTTTCTCCTGGCCCGCAATCTTTCTTGCAGAGATCTCTTCCCATATCGTCTTCCCGATCCGCCAGTAGAGAAGAACAAGCTCGGAGTTCACCGATTGAGCAACACGGGCCTTTGCCTGCTCAATGAGAGGCCGGATGCTGCCGATAAGCTCGTCTGTGGCAATGGAGACCTCATTCGCCTCAAAATTCACGATCTCATTATCGGCAGAAGGCAGCTCTTCTCTCGTTGGTAGGGCTTTCTTCATGGCATCTCCTCCCCATCAGACTCTCCGTCATCTCCCACACCTCAGCAGAACTGATCTGAGATTCCATTTTTTGTGCAGCTCTTAAAGACGTTCTTAAGAGATTAAGAACTTCGGCCTACCTTGATGTAATCGATTTTATCTTTCGGCATAGGCTCAACTACGATGATAAGGACCTCTTTCTCTGCCAAGTTTCTATCAATATAAACGCGACCCATTTTATCAATTTTTTTGTACATAGGTTCAGTCAAAGGTTTTCTTTTCTCTCCAGCGATCTCGATGTCAACAGGCATCCAATTGTCACCAGGTTAGCCTGCATTGTAATCGTAGTTATATCTATTTGGCTAATATATTTTGCTATATTGCTTATGTTATCCATGTTAGCCATATTAGCCATAACAGTTATATATGTTACTGAATCTGCAGAGGATATCCCTTGCCAAGGCTAGTGAGAGATACCTCAGATCGAGAGACGGCGCAAGGACGATCGTGGTCAAGGCAGCTCAAAAGAGGTCGGCTATGAGAGATTTGGAAGATATAGGAAGGCATGAAACGATAGATGAATTATCCACCAGAGCACCAGCAACCCAGGAAGCATCCGCGGTGCAGATCTTGATTGCATACCTCAACAGGTTGCTCGGATTGCCCGTGCCGAAGTCGAACGAGGACCTACCGGAGTTCTACCAGTTTAACTCCGGACTGTGCCTAGTGCGGGACGGCGAAGAGAGGGACGTGTACTACGTGACCACAACAATTAACTGCTCCTGCCCTGCAAAGCGCCTCAAGCCAGGAGAACCCTGCGAGCACTCCAGAAGATTCTTCCCGAAAGAAGTGGTCAAAGCAGCAGAGAAGATGGTGGCCTAAATGTCCACCAAAGCTGAGGTTATCAGGCGCGTTGAGCTGATAGACCAGCTCTCGACGATCATCAAGGACCTGAGGAGATCGGAAATGGAGGAGCTGGAGCGGATCGAGGCAGAGGAGGATGGCCATAGGTAATCAAGCAGGAGTTCTTCTGCAGAAGATGACGGAGCTGGCCATTCACCACAGGGCCATGCTACTTGGACTATAGAGAACCTATGGTAGAGGCAATAAGTCCTGTATCCCCAGCGCCTCCGCCTTCATCTCCCTGGCCTTCCGCCTGGCCGCCTCGGCATCCATCTTCCCGGCGCTCCCCAGGTGCACGTTGCGCGCCTTGCCATACTATGCGATTTTCAGGCTATTGAGCCTCCCTTAAACCGTTAGACACTTTCGCCCCGCTCCCGCCTCGTCCTTATCCCC
>Ga0209819_10000634_pt1 | contig 10407 bp, 8 predicted proteins | sample PPLLak2March2015_FD_187248 | JGI IMG/M metagenome (GOLD analysis project Ga0209819, IMG submission 187248) | Freshwater sediment microbial communities from Prairie Pothole Lake near Jamestown, North Dakota, USA - PPLs Lake P7 Core (1) Depth... | ecosystem: Environmental > Aquatic > Freshwater >... | reverse complement strand
CGGATGTGGCGGAATGGCCAATGAGCACATGAACGCGCTGATGAAGATGAAGGAGAGCGATAACATCGACATCATCGCGGTCTGCGACATCTACAAGAAACGACTCGACGCTGCGGCCGCCAAAACAGGCGGCAAGCCCTACACGAAATACCAGGACGTGTTGAGTCAGAAAGATATCGACTACGTCTTGATTGCCACCCCGGAACATTGGCATCACCAGATGGCTCTCGATGCCCTGGCTGCCGGAAAGCATGTCTACGTTGAAAAGCCGATGACACATTCGATCGAACAGGCCAAAGAGGTCGTTGATCGCGTGAAGAAGTCCGGGCTGAAGCTGCAGGTCGGCGTCCAGGGAATGTCCGACGAGTCCTACGAGGTGGCCAACCAGCACATCAAGCAAGGGACTCTGGGTAAGGTCGTTATGGCCCAGATCGACTACTCCAGGAATTACTCGGGTGACTTTTGGGCCGGTCCGATCGACGAGGATGCGAAGCCCGGAGTGAATCTTGATTGGGACGCCTGGCTCGGTCCTGCGCCCAAGCGGCCTTGGGATCCCCGGCGCTACTTCCAGTGGCGGCGATACTGGGACTATTCTGGAGGTATCGCAACTGATCTGTTCATTCACCGCGTGACGAGGATTCTGAAGGCGGTGGCCCTGACCTTCCCTGAGTACGTGGTGGCGACCGGCGGCAAGTTCAACTACGTGAACAGCGTCGCTGAGATCCCGGATACCTTCAACATCCTGAGCGACTATCCGGGCGGGCCCACAGTCGTTCTGATCTCCTCGATGGCCAATGACACGCCGATTGACCATGTGATTCGTGGGAATAAGGCAACCCTAGAGTTTACCCGCACCGGCTTTGTCATCACTCCTCAGGAAGCGAGCCGCGAGGACAGGATTAACCCGTCCGGAGCAGCCAAGCCTGAGGCCATCAAGTACGAGAAAAAGGGAGCGGAGGACGTTACCTTGCATCACCGCAACCTGCAGGCCGCCATACGCAAGGGCGACGCGCTGAAATGCGACGCCGAGTTGGCATATCAGGGAGTCGTAGTGACGATGATGGGCGTCCAGTCCTTCCGAACCCGCAAGTACTTGAAATGGGATGCGGCCGGCCAGAAAGCGGTCGCGGTATAACGACAGCGGAAAGGACCTCAGGGACCTCAAGGACCCTCAAGGACGACAGAGCATCGGGTCCTTGGGGTCTTTGGAGTCCTTGAGGTCTTTTCAGAGCGCTAACCCATGCTCAACACCCGCGACACCGTTCTCATCACCGGCGCTTCAGCCGGCTTGGGGGCCGAGCTGGCAAAACTGTTTGCAGCCGAAGGCGGGAGCCTGGTTCTGGTGGCGCGCCGGCAGGATCGCCTGGATGAGCTTGCCCGCGACCTGCAGAGCCGCTGCACCGTGGGAGTCAGAACGATTTCCAAGGACCTCAGCCGCCCGGAAGCACCCCGGGAAATCTTTGACGAGTTGAGCCAGGCCGGGATTCCCGTGGACGTCGTGGTAAACAACGCCGGCTTCGGCGCGCACGGCCAGTTCACGGAGCTTCCCGCCGACCGGCAAATGCAGATGATCCAGGTAAACATCGCCGCTCTCACTCATTTGACGCGGCTGTTTCTCCCGGGAATGCTGGAACGAGGCAGGGGGGGTATCCTGAATGTGGGGTCGACAGCCGCATTCCAGCCCGGCCCCGGCATGGCGGTCTACTACGCCACCAAGGCTTACGTTCTCCACTTCACCGAAGCTTTGGGCGAAGAGCTTAGAGGGACGCCGATCAAAGTCACCTGCCTCGCGCCCGGGCCCACGACGACCGAATTCGCTGCGAAAGCGGATTTGGAGCGATCACGCCTGTTCAGTTTTGGGGTGATGGATGCACCCACGGTCGCACGAGCCGGTTATCAGGGTTTCCGGCAGGGCCGGCTCATCGTGATCCCGGGCTTTAAGAACCGCCTTCTCGCCTTCACCGTCCGCCTGTCCCCCCGCGCTTTTGTGCGGCAGGTAACCAAGCGCCTGAATGCATAATCCCGTGAATCCTATACGAAATAGGGAGGCAACCATGAAGATGAATCGATATGTCGCTTTCTCGGCTTCACTGTTGGTCGTTGTTGCTGTTTTTTATTTCTCGGGCGTACGTTCCGCCGGCCAAACGGGTGGCGCAGTCAAGAAGATGGTGGCTCACAATGTTTTCTTTACCCTGAAAGACCGATCCGACCCGGCGAAAGCCAAGTTGGTCACGGCTTGCCGGGAGCATCTGAAGGGACATCCGGGAGAAGTGTTTTTCGCAGCCGGGGTCCTGGCGCAGGATCTGAAGCGGGAGGTGAACGTCACGGATTTTGACGTCGCCCTTCACATCGTGTTTAAGACTAAAGAGGATCAGGACCGGTACCAGGTGGCGCCAAGGCACCAGAAGTTCATCGAGCAGAACAACGCAAACTGGGAGAAGGTCCGGGTGTTCGACAGCTACGTTGAGTAGCCCGTTCACCGTTCACCGTTCACCGTTTCGGTTTCCGTTGAGGGTATTGGTCACGGATCAATCCGGGAACGGTGAACGGTGAACGATGAACGGCCTTCAACCCTAACTCAGCGACCCGACAATCTCCCTGTATTCATCCTCGTTAAAGGCCTTCAGGGTTTCTGTGCGGATGTTCCCCAGGGCTGCCAGCTGGAGAGTGAGTCGCGCCTGGGCCCTGTCATCGGGCATTTCCATCAAGGCCAGGAAGTCGTACTGTCCCATGGTCAGATAGAACCCCTTCAGGTCCCCGCCAAGCGACTTGACCTGCTGCCTGAACTTCGTCAGCCGATCCGGGCTTTGCTTTATGTTCTCAATCCCTTTCTGGGTCCATTGTCCGAGCACAATATAACTGGGCATACTTCTCCTCCTTCTTGGGTTTGGGGCGGGTGTCGAGATTCTTCTTATTCTACGACTTAGCGGCCGGTTCTACCACTTCGGCGGGATCATCGGAGCGGGACGGCCTGATTGAGCCGTCCCGCCTCGAAGGTGAAAGAGGGGACTATTGAAAGAGGGGTGTCTAACTTGCTTTTGCCTTCTGCTCTTCGGTCAGCTTGTAGTTGTTCTTTTTGAACAACTCGCCGTCCTCGTTGAGCTTCGGATCGGTGGCGTCCTTCGCCGGAACGGCTGTATGGCAGAATTTGCACTTCTTGCCGGTCTCTTTGGTGTATTTCGCTGAGCCGGCCGCCTGGAAATTAAAACCGAGGAAAATAGCCAATAACAAAACAACTGCCCATAAACTTCGCTTCATCTGCATGACCTCCTGCTCTCTTCTAGGGCAACCCCGGTGCCAAACTCTTGTCACCATCGTTCCGCCCGCTGTTTTCTGTGATTTCGGCTCTCCGCAGAAGTTGCTCAAAAACCTCTAAGAACCAGAAGAGTGTTAAAAGTCGCATCGGTTTTGGGCAAAACACGCAGAGTTTTTCAGCAACGGAGGGAAACTCTTGGCATCATCGATCCTTTGCGGCTAGAGTCTCACCATGCGAACACGTGCCCTGTTTTTCTTCTTTGCGGCCGGTGTGATTTTGTTTAGCCCCGGCGTGGCTCAAACTCAGCGTCCGGACATCAACTACGACGAATCGAAAGTCCCGCAGTACGTTCTTCCCGACGCACTGACGATGGCCAACGGCGAACGGGTCAGCACTGCCAAACGCTGGCGGGACAAAAGGCGGGGCGAGATCCTGCAGCTTTTTGAGGAGCACGTCTACGGCACGACGCCGGGAAAGAAGATCCCGGTCAAGTCTGAAGTGATCGCGGCCGACAAGGCCGCCCTGGGCGGCACCGCCATTCGGAAAGAGGTCACGCTCTACTTCACCTCGGACAAGAACGGTCCGCGGATGGACCTCCTTATGTACCTGCCCGCGACCGCGAAAGGACGGGTTCCGGTCTTCCTCGGACTCGGGTTTTCGGGAAACCAGGGAGTGCGGGCGGATCCGGGAATTCGGCTATCGACCCAATGGATGAGGAACGGCGGACCGGGAGTTGTGGACAACCGGGCGACCGAGGCCTCAAGAGGGGCTTCGGCCAGCAGTTGGGCGGTCGAGAAGATACTGGAAAGGGGCTACGGCCTGGTAACGGCCTACTACGGAGACCTGGATCCGGATTTTGACGATGGTTTTCAGAACGGCATTCATCCGCTCTTTTACCATCCCGGGCAAACCCGGCCGGATCCGGGAGAATGGGGCTCGATTGGCGCCTGGGCCTGGGGCCTCTCCCGCGCCCTCGATTATTTGGAGAAGGACGACTCCGTCGACGCCAAACGAGTCGCCGTATTCGGCCACTCCCGGCTGGGTAAGACATCGCTCTGGGCCGGGGCGCAGGATGAACGGTTCGCGATCGTTATTTCCAACGACTCCGGCTGCGGCGGCGCCGCGTTGAGCCGGCGCCGGTTCGGAGAAACCGTAAAGGTGATTAACGACGCGTTTCCGCACTGGTTTTGCGCGAATTTCAGGAAGTATAGCGACGCCGAAGACAAGCTGCCGGTCGATCAGCACATGCTTCTCGCGCTGATCGCCCCGCGTCCGGTTTACGTTGCGAGCGCCGAGGAAGACCGGTGGGCGGACCCTAAAGGCGAGTTCCTGTCCCTGGTCCACGCCGATCAGGTCTACCGGCTTTTGGGGAAGGAAGGACTAGGGGTTACGGACATGCCGCCTGTCAACACGCCGGCGGGGAAAACCACCGGCTATCACATCCGGACAGGCGGACATGCGGTGACGGACTATGACTGGGCGCAGTACCTGAATTTTGCCGACAGGCACTTCAGGCGGGCCAACTAGGACAGCAAAATCACACGGAGTGCGACCGTGGCGCTTTGAAAAGGACCTCAAGGACCTCAAGGACCTCAAGGACGGAAGGTAAGCTCTGTCCTTGAGGTCTTTGAGGTCCTTGAGGTCCTTTTGATTCTACGTCAGATCCGGAATCACGTACGGTTCCCGATACTCTTCGCGACGAAGCAGTGCATTGGCTTCTTTGTCCCCGACGAATTCCTCTTTCAGGCCGTTGAAAGTCAACTCGCGTCCGAGACGATAGGAGATGTTTCCGAGCAGCGGCAGAACGCTCGAGCGGTGGCCGACCTCGATGTCGCAATTGAGGTCGCTCCTCTTGCCCGACTGAATAGCGGCGATAAAGTTGCCGAAATGACCCCCCATGCCGGAGCCTACGGTATTGAGGGCGTTGGACTCCTCTTCCTTAATCGCCTGCGAGTTGGGTCCCGGTTCGCCTCTGCGGCCGAGGAAGGTGGCCCAGGCGCCGTCGTCGTAGATTTCCAGCCAGCCTTCGCTGCCGTAGAAGATGTCGCCGATCTTGACCTTACCTTCCGAGTTGGTGAAATGGCCCCGGGTGGAAAACTCGAAGATGGTGCCGTCGGCATACTCGAAACTGGTGGTCTGGACGTTCGGGGTGTTTTGCGCCGAATCAAAGACGAACATGCCGCCGAAGGAGCGAACCTTAACGGGATAGTCGTCCCGGTTCAGACCCCAGCGTCCGACGTCAAACTGATGCGGCCCCTGATTGCCGGTGTCTCCGTTCCCGTACTCAAACTGCCAATGCCAGTTGTAATGGAAGCGGTTCCGGTTGAAGGGCCGTTTGCGGGCGGGGCCGATCCACATGTCATAGTGAACCTTGTCGAGGTACGCCTGGGTGTAACTGAATTCCGGTCGTCCGTCCTTGGTCAGCGCGAACTTCTCGCCTTCAGCCATCGGACCATCCGTGTAACGGCCGATATCGCCGCGTGGCTTGAAGCAATGTCCGCGGGCCATGTAAATCTTGCCGAGTTTGCCGTCATGGAGCAACTTCATGGCCGCCTGGGCGTTCGCACGGGAGCGGTTCTGAAATCCGACCTGGACCAGGACATTCGCGGCCCGTGCCGCATTGACCATCTGCCGGCCTTCCCAAACCGACCAGGTGGAGGGCTTTTCGACATAGACATGTTTGCCGGCGAGCGCGCCCCAGATCGTGGCCAGTGCGTGCCAATGATTCGGGATCGCGATGGAAACAGCGTCAATCTCCTTGTCCTCGAAAACCTTCCGCATGTCCCACTCGGTGACCGGCACATAGCCGAGCCTGTCCTGTAGAGGTTTCAAACGTTCGGCGAAGAGGTTCTCGTCGATGTCGCACAGCGTTTTGACGCGCACGTTGGGGATTCGGGCGAAGCCGCCGATATGGGCCCCACCTTGGCCTCGTATCCCTATAACCGCCATGTTGATCCGGTCATTGGCTCCGAGTATGTTTCGGTTGATCGCTGCGCTCGCGGCAGCACCGGCCATGACGCTTCCTGCGGCCGTCTTAGTTGTGTCTTTCAAGAACTGCCGTCTGGTGACGCTGTTCTCACTCATAATGCCCTCCAAGGGTAAAGTGAACCGAAGCAGAACTGCTGGTTTACATTCAAAAACCGAGTTTGTCACCGTCCGTACAACCTTGTCAATCACCGCCGACCAGCCGTCGTAGTGCAACGGGCAAAGGGATTATCCACGAGCCAACACGAACCAACACGAACTTAAAAACCCCTACTTCGTGTTCGTTCGTGTTGGTTCGTGGATAATCCCTTCCGCCCTATTTGCCGTTCAGAACCTGGTCAGCCGCCAACACCAGGAACATAAAATTGGTTGCCCCTCCTCCGAGCACATACTCGGTCTGCTGCCACAGGTACGGGAAGTTCTTCATCTCTGGAAAGTCCGGACGGATGAGGGCCGTCCCGGACACCACCCCGCCTGGTATGTAGGACCAGTCGGCGCGATTGATTCCATAGGCAGTCGTCATCGACCGGGCCCCCACTCCTGAGGCGAACGAAGCTGTGTTCGGGCCCGGGTGAGCGCCGAGCACGAAGTTCAGGGCGTTGAGCATGTAGTCGGTGCTGACGATATCCGGAAACGCCTTGTGCAGGAAATACTGCTCTACGCCAAAGCGCTGGATTCCCCATCCGGCGCCCCAAATGTAAGGCCGGTATGGGACGCCAAACGGGTTCTCCTGCTGCTGCTTCTGCACCTGGGCGAACTGAGCCTTGACGGCCGTTCGTACCTCTTCAGTAAAGCTGGAATCCTCGAGAAGCGGCAAGACCGGGCCGATGACCCAACCCATTCCCCCGATCCCGCCGACGATTTCCTTCCTGCTGTCGAGCAGGAACCGCCGATAGGCCGGTTTTCGCGTCGTTCGGAACAGCTCCACTGCGGCCGTGACCTTGTCCCGTATTCCCCGGCGAACCTCTCGTTCCTCGAGCCAAAGCGCTTCCGCTGCCGCAGTGCATTCGGTTGCCAGTTGGTCGTCATATCCTTTCAGAACCCGCCCGGCAATCGCGAGAGCGGCGATGGCTTTGTATTCGTGACCGGAATTTTGTTCGGTGAAGACCAATCGATCGTCCTTCCGGCCCGAATGCGTGGCGGTTTTCTCTTCCGGTGCGAGCTTTGCGTCGTAAGTCAGGCCGTCGGTCATGTTCACTCCGTCGCCGAGCAGGACATACTGCCGAAGGGTGGGACAGATGATCCCGCGATACAGACGGCCGAGGTTTTTGTAGCCGCCCAGGATGCTGAGAACGCCGTGTTCGACCTGCTGCAGGAGGTCCGATTTGCCGTCCGGCTGGTGGATTTCGACGACCCGATTTTTCTGATCGACCGTGGTCTCGTCGTAGTTCAGGCGGAAGGCTTCGACAGCGAGGCCCAGGATGGCCACTTCGTCGGCTTGCGATTCCACCCGCAGATCGTAGTCTCCCGCATCGTGCCACCCCCCTGCGTTCAAGCCCGGAACAGCATCGCCTGACTGGTGCCTGGTCAGCGTCGAGGCGCCCTGCAGATAGCCGTCGAAGTGATTGTGATTGATAGGGGCCATGAGCGCGTCATCCATGTGACACAAGCCGTGCCACACCCGATACTGCTCGTTTACGCGCATGTGACACATTTGCGCGGGCAGGAAGTACTCGAGAGTGGGTTGCCAGACGCGGTTCTGAAATACATCGCTTCCGATCTTGAACGGCTCGGTTCGAGTGTCCCCGTACTCGGCGACGTACATCCCATCCTCGTTCAGGGCGGTGAAATCGAACGTCAAGTATTTGTAGCGGAGAAATTTGCCCCACGCTTTCGGATCTCCTGCGAGCGCCTCCTGGAGCCCCCCGGTCTCGAGCACCCGCTTTACGGAGACCTTCTTGATGTCCTGGTCTGAGGCGTCAACCTCAACGATCGCCACCTTCGATTGCCTGGGATGGTAGCCGATCTGCGAGACGTGGATGACCGGCTTGTATTTCCAGCCTGGAATGACGTTCGGCGTAACCAGCCATTCGATCGCTCCTTTGGTTGCGCCGGGAGGAACCAGGGAACGCACCACGAACCAGCCGTTGTTGTGTTTGTTTCGTCCGTCGTAAAGGAAAAGGCTGGCCCTCTGGCTCTCGATAATCACCCGTTGACTGTCGCTCTCGGGAGCGATCGTCAGGCGTTTCCCGGAAGCGAGGGCGCCCGGTTGAAACTCGCCATCCGTCGTCCTTACCGTCGGCCCGTTGGCCTGCTGCGGGAAAATGCCGGACTTTTCACCCAGGTACCAGCTCCGGCCAAAAAGAACCGTTGGGTAAAGCTCGAAATTAAAGCCCACTTTCCCGACCCATTCGGCGGGCAGCGGCTGATCGAGGTCGACAAAGATGCGAAAAGACTGGCCTTCGCCTCGCACCCTCACCTGGTAGCTGAAGCTCAGATCCGGGTAGTCGATGGGGTTGAACCCTTTTCGGTTCCGGTCGGCGTCCGGATATGCGAGTTGTGCGGTTATCTCGTTGAGCTCTTTGCTGACGATCCGCTTGAGCTGCTTGGGCATCGGCTGCCACTGACCGGGGGTCGGCTCCAGCCTGATATCCCCGTTTGTCGCAACCCGCTCGCCGTTCTGAATGATGCTTACGCCCGCCTGGTGGCCTTCGGGATAAATGTCCTGAAAGACCATCACGTTCAGACCCGGCAATTCGAAGTATTCAAGGTCATTAAGCACCAGCGAAGGAGCCGCTTGCTGTGCCAGACCTGAACAAATAATGACGACGCCACACAGACCCCGCAAAGCAAATTTCATAACCGCACGATTCTATATAAACGGCGGCTGTTGCGTCAGTCCCTCCTGTGGTATTTTCTCGGCCAATGAGAAAGCAAACAGCAATCGGCGCCCTGGTGCTTGTCGGCATAATGGGAATCAGCCTTCGCGCGGAAGTGATTCGAGCGCGCTCACCCATCCACCTCCCCGATATTCTCGGTTACCAGACTCTGAAGTGCGATTTTCACATCCACACGGTCTTTTCGGATGGCGGCGTCTGGCCCACAATCCGGGCGGAAGAAGCTTGGCGCGAGGGATTGGACGCTATCGCGATTACCGATCACATCGAATACCAGCCGCACAAAGACGATATACCGACCAATCACAGCCGTTCTTTCGAGATTGCGAAAGGTACAGGAGATACGTTGGCGCTGACCGTCATACGAGGCTCGGAGGTCACTCGCAAGATGCCCCCTGGCCACATTAATGCGATCTTCCTGAAAACCAATCCCCCACTGGACACGCCGGAATGGCGGGATGCGCTACGGATCGCTGCGGAGCAGGGAGCCTTCATATTCTGGAATCATCCAGGTTGGACAGGGCAGCAAGCCGATGGTTTGGCCCGCTGGTACCCGGAGCACACCGAGTTGCTGGAAAAAGGCCTGATCCACGGGATCGAAGTCGTGAATGACCGCGACTACTATCCCGAAGTTCATCGGTGGGCTCTCGAGAAGAACCTGACGATGATGGGAAACTCGGACGTGCACGACCCCGTTTCGATGGGCTTTGACACCGATCACGGAGAACGACGGGCAATCACGTTGGTTTTCGCCACCGCAAACACACCGGAGGCAATCAAGGAGGCCCTTGTCGCGCACCGCACCGCTGTTCTGCACAAGGACCTGCTCATCGGCCGCCAGGAATACCTCGAGCCGATCTTCAAGGCTTCTGTCAAAATCATGAATCCGTTGGTTACCGTGAAGGGGAAAGGGTCGGCCTACGTTCAGATCGCCAACACTTCAGACGTCGATTTCCAGCTGGTGGGAACCAATCGCCTTGACGAGGTCAGCGTGTCCGCGCGCCCGATCTTGAGGGGAGGGAAGACCGTTCTCCTCATGATTCAGGGCAGATCGCCGGAAACGACCGGCAAGAAATCATTCGATCTGAAGTACACGGTGACGAACCTGAAAGTGACGCCCGAGGACGGGCTCCAGGTCACGATCCCGGTCGAAGTGACGTTCGTACCGACCAAGTAATTTCTTATCCACGAATTACACGAATTACACGAATTGAAGGCCTTCAATTCGTGTAATTCGTGTTACAACCGTAACACTTGATCGCGCCGCGCGTGCAAGTTTGGTTCTGCGCGGCTGTAATTAGTAGTGATATTTGAATTTGGTTCAATTTC
>Ga0209819_10000628_pt1 | contig 10471 bp, 4 predicted proteins | sample PPLLak2March2015_FD_187248 | JGI IMG/M metagenome (GOLD analysis project Ga0209819, IMG submission 187248) | Freshwater sediment microbial communities from Prairie Pothole Lake near Jamestown, North Dakota, USA - PPLs Lake P7 Core (1) Depth... | ecosystem: Environmental > Aquatic > Freshwater >... | reverse complement strand
TACGGGGGCAAAGCTCCTTATTTGAGCGCTTCTGCCCCGAAGGGGTCGCGTAGCAAAGCCCAGGGTTGGTCGCGCTTTTTGCGACCTACCCTGGGATACAGGCACGCGACCCCTTCGGGGTGGAACCGGCAAAGTTCGTGTAAGGAGCAGGGCAAGGCCCCCCGCACTCCGAAAGAGCCCACGCAACTGCTGCGCTTGCGAAGGGCGCGGGTTTCGGTACGGAACGCAGGGAGTAAAAGCAAGGCTGTGGGTTCATCCACGGGCCCCCGAAAGGGCCCGTGGCTGAACAGGAGAGGAACTAGAAGGCGTAGCGCACGATGAACCACATGCCGCGTCCGCTGACATCCGTCCGGCCCAAATTCATGAAGGTATCGACGTTTGTCGCGTTAGTCACGGTATTGTTCGGAATTGTCGTGAAGCTTCGGTGATTGAAGATGTTAGAGAACTCCCAGCGGAGTTCCAGCTTCTGCTGTTGGTCGCCGATCTTCAGCGTGCGGATGTCCTTCTGGAGGGCAAAATCGAAGCTGTTTGTGCCGCCCGTCCGCTCGGTGTTCGCACCCAGGTTCCCGATGATCCCGCTATCCGGCGCGTTGTAGATGAAGTAAGGATTGGTCACACTGGCCGAAGTCGGTTTCGGATACTCGCCGTTGGGATTGATCGAAACCCGTTGCGACAGGTTCACGGTCGTAATCTGACCGGGAAGAATCCCGAGCGCATTCGCGCTGCTTAGGATCGTGAAGGGCGTCCCGGACGCAAGCGTGTACACGCCGCTCAGCTGCCATCCTCCCAGGATCTGGTTGACAACACGGGTGTTTGCCATGAGAGCCGGGGTTTGATACACCCAGTTGGCAACGAAGCGGTGCGGCTGATCGAAGGCCGAACGAGCGCGGTCCAACCGGATGTTGAACGGATAGGCCGGCAGCGTGCGGTTGGCCGAGCCGCCCAGAATGTCGTCGCTGTCATTGATAAACGCGCTGTACGTGTAGTTCGCCTGGAACTGCAGGCCATGGCTGAACCGCTTGTCCAGCGTGATCTGGCCGGAATGGTAAGTCGAACTGGCACGACCGTCGGAGACCAGGATCGATCCTTTGGTCGGGTCCATCCGGTACCCGGTGACAGTGCCGGCAGAATTGGTGACCGGCTTTAACTGGGGCAGGATGTCCTTGTAAGCAGACGGATTGGCATCCACTGCCTTCTTGGTGAACCCGATGTTGCTCTCGACCTCGCGCACGAGGTGAACGCCTCGGGTCCCGATATAGTAAACCCTGATGGCGAAGTCACTGACGATCGGCCGCTCGATACCGAGCATGAATTGCTGGCTGTACGGCTGACTGACCGCTTCGTCGGGCGAGAACAACCTGACCGGCAGTTGATTGATGTCGCCCTTGTAGTCTTCCGGCTTCGGAGGCTGTGGTCGATTGGACGGGTTGTACAAGCGCTGGCCGTTGATGTTGTCAACCGAGACAGTAACGCCCCGCGGATAATTACGGCCCGTGTTCATCATAATATTCTGGAAGACCTGGTCGTAAGAAATCGCGTATCCGCCCCGGACGACACCGTCGGGTCCCAACAAGTACTTGAACAACGGAGCGTCACCGCCTTTCCAGGCAAAACCGAGTCGAGGCGCCCAGTTGTTCTTGTCCGGTGTCGCGTTCGAGAAGAAACCGAAGGGGACTCCAGTGTATTCCCACCGCAATCCCATATTGAGAGTAAAACTCGGGCGCAGACGCCAGTCATCCTGAACGAAGGTCCCGATCTCAGTCGTTCTGGCCGGGATAAAACCGTTACCTGCGTACTGGCTGAAGTTTGCATTGCGGTCAAAAAGCAGGTCCGGCAAAGACGGATAGGTGATCAGCCCCATGGAGTTCGGAGCAAAGAATGAGTTCAGCTGATACCTGAGGACGTTAACTCCCGCCTTCAGGCTGTGCTTCAGCATCAGGCGCGAGATGTTGTCCATGTACTCGAAGACATTGTCCGTCCGGTACTGCGGATAATTCTGGTTCCCTACCGAATTGAAGCCGGAGATCGTAATCGCCGTATCGAGATCCTCGGGGAAGTCGATTCTGCGGCGGGAGTAGGTAAACCGGAATTCATTGGTCGTTCGGGGGCCAAAGACGTGGGCTTCGTTCAACGTGAAGCTTTGGTCACGTTGAACCTGGCCGACTTCCTGTCCAGGGATGGCAGTCGGCGATCCGGGATCATTGTACGAATAAATAAGATACCGGGCCGAAATATTGTCGTTCTCACCGAACTTGGTATCGACCTTTTGCAGAAAACGGTTGAAGCCGCGCCCATACGGAAAGGCCCCGTCTGCAGCCCGGTTGTACTGCTGCAGAGGAACAGTGACGGACTTCCCTGCCGGGCTGGTGAACTTGATCGAACCGCGCGACGTGGCGTCATTGGCCGCCGGGAAAGTCTTGGTGAGGAAGTCCAACGCGCCGGGAGCCAATTCGCTGGAGATCGCCTGAAGGTTCTGAAGGCCTTCGGGTGAGAGAGCAACGGTCGGTGAAGGAACTGCGGTCGTCCTGTACCACTCCTTGTCTAACGCGGTGAAGAAGAAGGTGTGGTCTCTTTTCACGGGTCCACCGAGGGTGAACCCGCCCAGGCTGTCGACCACCACGCCGCGAGCCTTACGCAACGCCTGCTTGTCGGTAAGCCCCTGGTCACGCCAGGTCTTGAACGTCCGTTCCCGGTTGGTTGACAAGGCGTCGAAGCTGTTGCCGTTCCACTGATACTGAACGGTTCCGTGGAGCGAGTTCGTGCCCGATTTCGTGATGACGTTGACGTACGACCCCGAGTTACGGCCGTATTCCGCCGAGAAGTTGTTGGTCACGATATTGACTTCTTGAATCGCCTCGCGGACCAGTGTGGCGCGAGGCGTCGAGAGGGACTGGTCGTTGTTGTTCGCCCCGTCGATCGTGAAGTTGTTGGAACGTGTCCGAGCGCCGTTGACGACGAAACCCGAACCCGGACGGCTGTTCTGATTGTTGACCACGCCGGGTTGGAGAAGCGCAAACGCGTTGAGCCCATCGCGACCCGGCAGATTCTTGATCTGGTTGAAGTCGGCGATTTTGTTCATCTGGCTCTTAGTCGTTTCAATAAATGCCGCATGCGCTTCGACGGTGACAATTTCCCGGCCGCCGCTCGGCTTCAGCTTAAAATTCACCGCCGCCTCCACGGCACTCCTGACCGAAATGGGTTGCTGGATGATGATCTCGAAGCTGGGCATCGCGGCCTGCACCGAATACTCTCCGCTCGGAAGTGCAGAGACCCTGAAGAAACCGATCTCGTCAGTAACAGTGGTGCGAGCCACACCAGTGTCCAGGTTCTTCACTACAATCTCAGCCCCTGGGATGGTGCCGCCGCTCTGGTCCACCACGGTCCCAGTGATCGAGCCATAGATCGTCTGGGCCGCTACGTTTGAACTGCCAAGCACCAGAAAAGCAAGCGCGCCTAACAAAAAGACCATACGAACAGGTAGGAACGCGTTCTTCATAAGTAGACCTCCCCAAGTCGAACTTACAAACGCCAACGCGAGCCGGGATGCCAGCGTCGACGGTTTAATACAGTAAAACAAAGACTTCGTCAATCAGTTTCGGAGGGTTTCGGGGCAGGTTGAATCATGATGGTTAACTTAGCGGTTTTGGCCCACCACCGCCCGATTTAGAGAGCCGCTTACTCCGCTCCGGGCTAAAGCCCGTTCGCTCCGTGCGCGGCTCTCTAAATCGGGCGGCGGTAGGGGGCAAAACCGTTAAGTGAACGGTTTTGATTACCCCTCTCCCGGAGCCAATATCATTTGACACAGGCTGCCGCTTTTCATAGGCTTCCGGCGGGAGTCTAGTACGAGAGAATTCCCCATCCGGTCGCTGTGTTTTCAAACGTCTGTCAGAGCGAGGGTGCCATGGTTCGACTACTCTCTTCCGTCCTCTCCGCACTGATCTTGCTGACGGCGCAGTCCGCTTACGCAGCCGAAGTCTCCTGGGTCCCGAAACTCAAGGACGCGCTGAAGCTGGCTCAAACTCAGAACAAATTCGTCGTAATTGACGTTTCGGCAAGTTGGTGTCCGCCCTGCATCAAGATGGAGCGCGAGGTCTTTCGAGACCCGAAATTCATCGAGTTCTCCCAGTCTCAAGTTTTCATGCATCTTGATGCCGAGAAAGACTCCGAAGGAACGAGTGTCGCCCTCCGGTTCGACGTCCACAGCTATCCGACGATCCTGATCCTGTCCTCCGCAGGTGACGAAATCCATCGACTGATCGGTGGCCGCTCAACCTCACAACTCATCCACGACCTCCAGGATGTCTTTTCCGATCCGCGGTCGACAAAACAGCTGGAAGACCAACTGCGCAAGGACGGGGACTGTTACGACGCGCACTTCCGGCTGGGCAGTCGGTTTCATGACCGGAACGAGGAGGAGAAGGCGGTTCCCCATCTGAAAAAGGCTGTAGAGGCTGCAAGCACGGAAAAGCAAAAGCGGGAAGCGCTTATTTTGCTCGTCCTCGCGGCATCGGACGCTCGCAAATTCGCGGATTGTATCGACGCCATAACGCTACTCGAGAAATCCTGGCCGGAAGGGCAGAGGTTCGGGGCGCTGCAGATGAAGAAGGCTCAGGCTCTCACTCAGCTCAAGCGCTACGACGAGGCCAACGAAGTAATCCGCCAGCTGCTGCGCTCGCAATCGGCCGAGGATAAAGAACAGGCTCGCGGGCTCTTGGCCAAGTTGCCCGGAAAATACCAGAAGCCCGACAAGCAGCTGGCCGAAAAGCTGGAAGAGGCACAGAAAAAGATGCGGGAGCGCAAGTTCGAGGCGGCAGTTGCCCTCGCGACCAGTGCGGTCACTGACTCCCCGTCCTCGTCCGAAGCCCATGCGCTGATGGCCGCAGCGCAGTTCCAGTTGGCCGGCTCGATCGCTGACGCCGAGAAAAAGGCCGATCTGTCGGCCTCAGGGCTTTACCATCTTCGTCTAGCCCGGAGGCTCGACCCGGAGAACCTTTCGATTTACGGTCTCGCCAAGGAATACCTGGCTTCTCAGTATGTGCCCGCCATGCCGAGGGATGCGGATGCGGCCAAGGCGTATCTGAACGCGGAGAAAGCATTTGCCGAAGCGCGCCTGAAGGATGCCGTCGAACTGTACCAAAAAGTAAACGCGGCGGAGCCGGGGTTCGGGAAAGCCTACCTGCACATGGGCGACTGCTTTTTCCGAAACAACCAGCTCAAGGAGGCTATGGAGTGCTACCGCGCAGCCACAGCGAAAACGCCCCTGGATGCATCCGCCTATCGCTTCGGAGCAGATGCACTCTTGAGGATGGGAAACGTTGACGACGCGAGGCAATGGCTCGTGAACTCGCTGCTGGCCGATCCCGAATACCCGATGATCTGGGCCGACCTGAGCAGTCAGGCTCAACGGGAAGGCAAAACCCTCGAGCGACATCAAGACATCATACCGATGCAGTTTCTACTGCTCGATCTTCAGAACAGCGCCGACAATGGCTCCCTTGTTGAAACAGTGCCCGCGGAGACTGCCAGCGCCTGGCGCGAGTACCTGAAGCAGAAGCGGCTTTGGCGTCAGGGGCTGTTCAAGAAGCAGTTTCCAAACGACAAGTTCTATCACAGCAGCGCCCAGGAAGAGCTGGATTGTCTGCGAGCACTCGTGACCGAGTGGAGCCGAGTGCGCGAGAGCAACTCCCGTCTGCGCAATGAGAACCTTGACTTTATTCGACAACTCCAACGGGACGGCATGCTCGAGGCTTTCGTTTACCTGGAACTGTTCACCGAAGAGTATCGAAATGCATTCGAGAACTGGAAAAAATCAAACCCGGTTGTCGCGCGTGAGTATGTTGAGCGCTACCTCTTCGGCGCGCCGCTGGCCCGCTCGGCGGGAGAGTTCAACTCATCGGCGATCGAGGCGTACAACGCCGGACTGAAAGCCCAACTGGAACAGCGATTTGAAGAGGCCGTGCGGCTCTATGAACAAGCGCTCAAGCAGGAGCCGGACATGCCCCAGGCGCTCTATAACCTGGCCACCATCAGCTTGTATCAAAACGACCCCGAGAGGACGAAGGAGCTTCTGGAGCACGTCCTTCGAGTTCAACCGAATCACGCGGAGGCCTATTCGATTATGTCAGCTCTGGCGATGCGCGAGATCGACTACGAAACGGCCATTCACCATCTTGAGAAGGCCATTAGCCTTCAACCAGACGAGGAGCGCCGGGCCGCATATGAACGTAGCCTCCAGCAAACGCGAGCTCTTGCGGACAAGATCAAACAACACCAGCCGCAGGTCGTGATGAGCCGGCCGGGGACCGCACAACTGGCGGCAAAGCCGAGTCCGGACGAAGACACCGATTTGAAGCAGCGCCCGTCCCAACCGGTGCTCAAACAACCCGGCCAGCACCAGCCACCGCCGGCTCCCGCATCCGGCTCCGGGCGCGAGATGAGCATGCAAGGCGCGTCCGAGGCGCTTCTCGACGAGGAACCGGAAGAGGCGATCTCGATTCTGCTAAAGATCCTGCCGGGCATCAAAAGCAACACCGACCGCAACCAGGCTGGACTTATGCTCGGAATGGCCTACATGCAGGTCGAGAACTGGAAGGAGGCCGAGCGTTGGTTGTCGGATTACCTGAAGAGAGATCCGAACAACAGTCAGGTAGGAGATCTGTTGAAGGAAGTACGAGCCAAGCAGAAACAATAACGGGAGGCAAAGATGAGTAACGTAACGCGCAGAGGGTTCATCAAGGGGACGACTCAGACCGCCCTGGGCGCCGTGGTGGCAGCCAAAGCGGCTGCTGTCGGAACGACGATTTTGGGAGCCAATGACCGCATCAACATGGCGATTGTCGGCATCCGTGGCCGGGGTGGCGCCCACATCAGCAATTTCGGGCCAATCCCGAACGTTCGGATCGCAACGTTGTGCGATGTCGACGAGAACCTGTTCGCGCGACGGATCAAGGACATCCAGGATAAGTACGGCTATGCCCCTACGACAGCCTGGGATATGAGGCGGGTCTTTGACGACAAGGGGATCGACGCGGTCTCTTTTGCCACTCCCAATCACTGGCACGCGCTCGGAACGGTCTGGGCCTGCCTGGCCGGAAAACACGTGTATGTCGAAAAGCCTGCCACGTGGGGAGTTTGGGAGGGACGGCAGATGATTAACGCCGCCCGAGCGGCGAACGTCCTCGTCCAAGTCGGGTTTCAGAGCCGTTCGCGGCCTTCCACGATGGCCGCAATGCAGTTCCTCCAGAGCGGGAAACTCGGGAAGATCTACATGGCCCGCGGCCTCTGTTTCAAACCGCGCGGCGATATCGGCCGGTACCCCGACGGTCCGATGGCCGACGGGGAGAAGTTCACTTTGACCAAGGAAGGCGGCTCTATGCCTACTTACACGGCTGCCTACCTGGCCAAGGTTCATTACGACGAGTGGATCGGGCCTGCCCGAAAGCGTCCCTTCAACCGCAACCGCTTTCACTACAACTGGCACTGGCAGTGGGAGTACGGCAACGGAGACACGGGCAACCAGGGGCCTCACCAGTTTGACATCGCCCGTTGGGGGTTGAACAAGAACGAGCACCCGGTCAAGATCCGGTCTTTTGGCGGCTGCTTCGTCTACGACTCGGCGCAGAATACACCGAACACGCAAACCAGCATCTACGAATACGCCGACGGGACGATCCTCGAATTCGCCACCCGCGGCCTTTTCACCAACGCGGAAGGCTTACCCCGCATCGGCAACCTCTTCTACGGCAGCGAAGGATGGATGGAGATTGACGGCGGGAACTGGAAGACTTTCCTGGGGCGCAAAGGCGAGCCGGGCCCGGATTCGAAGAGCTTCAAAGAGAACGTCCCGGATGCGAACGATACGGTCGGCGAAGGCGAGCCTGGCCATTTCGGCAATTTCATCACGGCTATCCGATCGGGCAAGCAGAGCGATTTGACCTGCGATATCGAGGTCGGGGTGAGGTCGAGCGTCCTGCCTATCCTGGGCAACATTTCCTACCGCCTGGGCCGTGAGGTCATCTTTGACGGCCACCGTGAAATGTTCCCCGGCGACCCGGAAGCCAACCGCCTGCTCAAACGCCAAGAAGAGCGCGAGCCGTTCGTGATTCCGGATTTGTCGTAGAAAAGCAGGGACAGGAGGGCAAAGGTGCAGCGGCGGCTCTGTAGCCGCCGCTGCACCTTTGCCCTTTGCCCCTTTGCCCCAACAGTGCCAGCAATCACTCAACCCTGACAGACTCCGTCTTTATACTCCTGCGGATGAGCTTTCGGCTGTTGCACACTTCGGATTGGCATATTGGTCAGGTACTTCACGAGCAGCCGCGCGATTATGAGCACGAGGCTTTTCTCAACTGGCTCCTGACAGTCCTCGAGGACGAAAAGATCGACTCTCTACTGGTTGCCGGAGACGTTTTTGACGGCCCGAATCCCACGGCCCAATCTCAGCAGCTTTTCTACAGCTTCCTGGCTGCCGCAAAAGCCCGGCTGCCGGGCCTGGACATCGTTATCCTGGGCGGGAACCACGACTCTGCCGCAAGGCTTGATGCTCCCCACCCGGTGCTTTCCGCGTTCGGCGTACACGTACTCGGAGGACTGGCTCGCGCTGGCGACCGGGACCGAAACCCCGATCGTTGCCTGGTCACGCTGCATGGTTCGGACGGAAATCCGGCCGCCTATCTGGCCGCCGTCCCTTACCTGCGTCCGGGCGATTTGCCGCCGGCTCATCCTGATGAAGACCCTGAATCGAGCCTCAGCCAGGCAATCAGTTACATCTACCAGCCGCTTTGTGAAGAGGCCGTGCGACGCGCAGGAGGCGAGTTGCCGGCGATTGCGGCGGGTCACTTGTACCTGACCGGGTGCCAGATCTCGGAACTCTCCGAGCGCAAGATCCAAAACGGCTATCTGGCAGCGCTTCCTGTAGGAATTTTTTGCTCGCAACTGGCCTATGTGGCCTTGGGACACCTGCATTTGGGCCAGTCTGTTTCGGAGAAGATTCACTACTCCGGTTCGCCGCTCCCCTTGTCTTTCACCGAAACCGACTACTGCCACCGGGTGCTCGTGGCCGAGTTTGAAGGCCCGGAACTGGCGGGAATCACAGCCATCCAGGTGCCGCGACCGGTTGAGATGCTTCGGATACCACGGGAGAGCGCCCTGCCGCCTGAGGAGGTCTTGGAGGAAATCGGGCAGCTCGAGAAAGCCGACGGGCGTGATGCCTTGTCACCAACACGTCCGTACCTCGAGGTGCGCGTGCGTCTCGAAGCGCCTCGCCCGACTTTGCGCGAGGAGATCAGCCGCGCACTGGAAGACAAGTGGCCCCGTCTGCTGAAGATCACCCCGGACTACGGCAAGCCGGCCGCCTCCCCATCCTTTGCACAGGGGCGGCGCCTCGACGAGCTCAATCCTGAAGAGATTTTCCGGCACTGCTACAAGAGCAAGTACTCGTCGGCACTGACCATTCTGGACGAGCCGAGCGATGAGCTGATGCGCGCTTTCCGCCTCCTTTGGGAAGAGCAGGAAAGGGGGGAGGCGCGATGAGGATACTGGCTGTCCGCGGCGCCAACCTCGCCAGCTTGTCTGGGCCTTTCGAACTGGACCTCACGTCCGATCCCCTGGCCGACGCTCACCTCTTTGTCATCACTGGTCCTGTCGGCTCCGGCAAGTCAACCCTGCTCGATGCCCTCTCGGTCGCACTCTTTCATCAAGCGCCGAGGCTGGTCGAGGCAGGCAAGGCCAAACTGCATGACCTGCCGGCAGACGACGCCCGGAACATTCTGAGACGGGGGGCAACGGAGGGTTTTGCCGAGGTCGACTTCCAGGCGGATGACGGGCGCAGCTACCGTGCCCGCTGGGAAGTGCGGCGAGCTCGACGAAAGGCCAAGGGGACCGTGCAGAAACCGGCTTGCACATTTTCATGCCTGGAAACGGGCGAGTCGCTGGGCGGGGGCCTTAACGAGACCAGGACGGAGATCTGCCGGGTGCTCGGGCTCGACTTCAACCAGTTTCAGCGGGCGGTCCTGCTCGCGCAGGGAGAATTTGCCTCTTTTTTGAAGACGGATTCCAATGAGCGTTCGGCCTTGCTGGAGCGCATGACGGGGACGGAACTGTACGGACGAGTGTCCAAGGCCGCCTACGACCGGGCAAAGGCCGAATCCGAAAGAGCGGCATGTGTCCAGCGGGAAATCGACGCGCTTGAAACGGTACCCTGGGAAGAGGTGGTCGCCCTGCAGGACAAGCTGGAAGAGACCGAGAAAGAGGTCACGGGCCTCCAGGCATTTGTCAGGGGACTCGAGCGGGAGCGCGACTGGTTTGCCCGGGAGAGCGAGCTGATGGCCGCTCTCGAGCGCGCCAAGACAGAACAAGCCGAAGTGCTCGCCCGGGAGCCGGCATCTAACGAGCAGAAGAAAGATCTGCAGCGGACAGAAAGCGCCTTGTCTCTTTCTGCCTGGTTCTCGACCGTCGACGATTTGAAGGGTCAGGC
>Ga0209819_10000627_pt1 | contig 10473 bp, 7 predicted proteins | sample PPLLak2March2015_FD_187248 | JGI IMG/M metagenome (GOLD analysis project Ga0209819, IMG submission 187248) | Freshwater sediment microbial communities from Prairie Pothole Lake near Jamestown, North Dakota, USA - PPLs Lake P7 Core (1) Depth... | ecosystem: Environmental > Aquatic > Freshwater >... | reverse complement strand
TGCTCGACTCTATCGATCCATCGAGCGCCAATATCGGCGACCCCGACCTGACCATGAACGTTAACGGGTCGAAGTTCGTCGACGGTTCGGTGATCGTTTTCAATGGCGGCGACGAAGAGACGACGTTCATTTCCGACAGTCAGCTGTCGACCATCATCAAGCCGTCGACGGCGACTACGCCGGGTTCCTACGGAGTCAACGTGCGTAACCCGGACGGCCAGTATGCCCCTCTCGAGCAGACGTTCACCTTCATTGAGGCAGTCGCTCCGGAGGGGGCCAGAGGTGGGCGCGCGCTACCGATTGGTCCGTTCACCATTAGTCTCATCGAGGATCATGAGGACGGCATTCGGCTTGATCTTGCCGAAGGCGATGTCCGTGTCGGCGACACAGTGCTGATCGAAGCGACCGGCAATACCTCGGTCAACGGCGATTACACGGTGCTGGCGCTGCTCAAGGTACTTGGGCAGTCTGGCCTCTCCATTGTCGTCGACAACGATCTTGTGCTGCTAAACTCCATCGAGGCCAAGGGACGGCTGACCGTCACTGGAGAAGCGTGATGGCTTTTGAAATCCAGAGCAAACTGCGGGAAGACAAGTCTGTCGTGAAGGATTTGCCGAGCAACTGGCGGGTCGAGTTTATCAACACGGACACGGATACTGAGAAGGCGCTTCACGTCGCTGTCCAGTTTACCGGTAAGGGATGTGACAAGGAGTACGGCGAGAGGCTGGTCGCTAACATCTTGGAGGCACTGAACAAGGAAGCTTAGTGCTGCACTAAAGGGTATCGCCATGGCCGTACTTCGAATCCAAGGATTCTCAGGCAACGTTCCGGTCTCCGGGGATCGGGCACTGCCGGACAATTTTGGCGTCGATTCGGTCAATACATGGCTTTATGGCGGCGAGCTGCGTGGCATCAGGCCGCCGACACTTTTGCAGACCGTCAACACGACAACCCGCAAGGTGCTGCGCATTCCGAAGCGGACCATGGGCGGCGATCCGGCCTTTCCCGATGTTATCCCGCCGCCGTCCTATCTGGGTGACAGCGTCTGGAAGCAGTTCACCGACCCCTTTACCGACATCCTCAAGGGCCAGCTGATCGAGGATCAGTATGAGCGCTACTATTTTTGCTCGCCGACCACCGGACCGATGTTCAACACCTATGCCCGGATGCGGGATGGCCTGCCGGATTATAGACTGGGCGTGCCGGCGGTACCGGCCACGACAGCTGCACAGCCAACGATTACTTCGATCACTGGCGGCGCAACACCGACGACGACGCGCGCCTATACCTATACGTGGGTCAATGAATACGGCGAGGAGTCGGCGCCAGCGCTGGCGGTGATCGGTTCCGGCAATGCAAACGGGGTGTGGAACATCGGTAACATCACCGATCCGCCAGCGCCGACATCGAGTCCGTTGCAGCCGAATTGGTCGAAGAAGCATCTCTACCGGACGCTGAGCGGTGAGACGGGGCAGACGACCTATTACCGGGTCACGCCGTCGGCTGGCATCGCCATAGGCACGACGACTTATGCTGACAACACGGCAGTTACCACCGATGCTATTCTCGCCGGCAATCTGACGATGGAGTCGACCAACTGGGAGCCGCCGCCAGCGACACTAAAGGGCATGATCGCCATGCCGAACGGCTTCCTGATCGGCTTTGACGGCAACAACATCTACATGTCCGAAGCGTACCACTGGCACGCATGGCCGGAGGAATACAAATATGCCGTCGAGACGCCGATTGTCGGGCTGGGCGTCCTCGGTCAGACCTGTATTGTCTGCACTCAAGGGTATCCGGCAACCGTCACCGGGTCGAGACCTTCCACATGCTCTTTCACCAAGGCGACGGCGGATGAACCGTGTCTGTCTCGCGGTTCGATTGTCTCGACACCGCAAGGGGTCGTCTGGGCGTCGCAGAACGGGCTGGTGATGGTGGGGCCGAATGGCATCCAGAACGTCACCCAACAACTGATCACCCGGCAGGAGTGGCTCAGGGATTATGCACCACAATGGCTGAGGGCGGCACGCTACCAGAATGGCTATCTGGCGCTCAGGATGCTGCCGCCATCTGGTAGTCCGGTGCAGACGGCATTCTTCCTCGACCCATCCGATCTCAAGGTGGCGTTGACCGAACTCAGTGACTTCGACACCATCCGCAACCTTCAGAATGATTTCTGGTCTGGCGAGATATTCGTCATCGATGATGCTGGCAAAATCACACGCTGGGACCCGCCGACGGACGACCTGATGCCGGTGCGATGGAAGTCGAAGGAATTTCAGTACCCCTTCGAGGAGAATTTCGGCGCCTATGCGATCTACTGGGACGACGCCCGCTATTCGAATTACAATTACGGCACTTCGATCATGCCGACGACGGAGAAGGTGCGCTTCAAGGTCTATGCCAATCGCCGCGTCGTCTACGATCAGGTGGTGGCGAGAAACGGCAGGCCGATCCGCCTGCCGTCAGGGTTCAAGGGCGATATCTGGCAATTTGAAATCAAGGCACGGGCACCGGTCTACACGATGCACGTCGCTTCTACGATGAAGGAACTGAAGGGTGTCTAGGCGTACTCAGGTCACCATTCCAGAGCCTTATCAGGATGTCCGCTCGTTGCAGACGAGCGTGATGGCATTGAAGGAGTTGGTCGAAGAGTTGGCCGGGCAACGCGGCACACACGAGGATAAGGCGGTGACGTTTCGCGAGCTGCGAATTGCCAATATCAATCAATGGCAGTCGCCCGGCTTCGTGAATGGTTGGACGGACTATGGATCGCCCTATACTCCATGCGGCGTCTGCAAGCTCGTAAGTGGCTTGGTCATTATGAGGGGCCTGACCAAGGATGGCACTGCGACGCATATATGCACTCTGCCTGTGGGGTACCGTCCCGGCGTCACAATGCTCTACATCGCGGCAACCAACCCGAATGTTGCTTGCCGTATCGACGTCTCGCCTGCGGGAGTCGTCAGCCATACGGGTGGCAGCAACGCTTGGATATCACTGTGCAATGTTTGTTTCCTAGCCGAGAACTAGGGATGGACCGCAAGGAAATTGGAGGAGGTATCGTAGTCAATGATTTGGAGGACGGTGATGAGATCGCCTTGCTGGCTGGCACCGACTTCAATTCGAAGGTCGATATTTCGATTTGCCGATACAAGGAAGGTAGGCGTCTTGGTGGGGTGATCTATCAAAACTTCACTGGCGAATCCATCGCCATGCACAGCGCATCATGGGACCCGCACTGGATCAATCGGGACATGATGTTCGTGTGCTTCGACTACCCTTTCAACCAGCTTGGTGTTAAACGGATATTCGGCCAAGTGCCTGAAGATAATTGGCACGCCTATATGTTTAACACCAAGCTTGGTTTCAAACAGATTGCAAGAATAGAAGGGGTATATAAGCACAACATTGCATGTATCGTGATGCGTATGGAGCGGGATGACTGCCGAATGCTGAAGGTGAAACCACGTAACGTACAGTCATATTCATCATAGGGGACAGTTATGGGTGGAGGAAAGGGTGATGCACCCAAAGCTCCAGACTACGGACCGCTAGCAGCAGCTTCAGAAGCGTCAGCGAAATATTCTTACGATATCGCTAAGGAACAGATGGCATGGGCGAAACAGGTCTATGCCGAGAACAAGGCCGTCGGCGATCAGGTCATCGATTTCGCCCTCGGTCAGATGGATAAGCAGGCGGCATGGGCCGACGCTGATCGAAAACGTTACGAGGACATTTACCAGCCGTTAGAAGAACAGGCTGCACTCAGAGCGCAGGATTATGCGACGGCTGAACGACAGGAATACGAAGCGGGTAAGGCCGAGGCCGATGTGGCAGCGCAATTTGCGCAAGCCCGCCAGACTGCCCAAGATCGACTGGAGGCATTCGGCGTCGATCCTTCTCAGGTACGCCAAGGTGCGCTTGATCGTGGGGGCCGTCTCGCTGAAGCGGCGGCGCAGGCGTCGGCAGGCAATCAGGCACGGTTCAGGACGGAGCAGTATGCCGACCAGTTGATGGCGAACGTCATCAACACCGGCAAGGGCTATCCACAGCAGGTGCTGGCCGCTTCCGGGCAGGCCGGCCAGTCAGGCAACCAAGCCACCAACACAGGTCTCGCCACCACAGCGTCCGGCGCCAACACGATGGGCACCGGCTATCAGTGGCAGGGCATAGGCAATCAGGGCCTCGGCATGTGGGGCCAGATGCTGAACGCTGGTTTCCAGAACAAGCTGGCAGCTTGGAATGCCGATCAGGAATCGTCGTCCGGCTGGGGCAGCCTCATCGGCACTGTCGCCGGTACCTTCTTGGGTGGGCCAGCCGGCGGTTCTGCTGGCGGCGCTATGGGCAGCATGTTTGGTCAGGAGGGCGGTGTTATCCCGGACGGACCGATGATCGAGCACGATCCCAACGAGGGGCAGTACCTGCCGGAGGAGATGTCACCATCCGGCGGCGCCATCGAGGACGACATCGACGCTCAGATCATGGATAGCGGCACACCAGCGAAGCTCAACGCCGGTGAGTTCATCGTGCCGAAGGATGTGGTCAGCTGGCTGGGCGAGAAGGGTCTGCAGCAGATCATCATGAAGGCGCGCAAGGAGATGGGCAACGACGAAGAACGTCCAGCGCAGCCCGAGATGGGTCCGCCACCGGGACAGGGTCCACCACCGGGACAGGTGCCGTCCGTACCGCCGCGTGGCGTTGGCGCTATCCCTGAGATGGAGGATATGCGGTGAGCTTTGCGCAAGAACTCAAGGACTTCAGCAAAGGCTTCGCGGCTGGTTCGGAGATCAGGTATCGCAGGGCGGCGGCCAAGAACATCGAGATGAATCTGCCGATACTCGGGCCGGGTGATCTGGATAAAGTTCCCGGCACCTTCCAGCCCGGTGGAGGCGGTGGTGTCGGCGAGACATCAGCGCCGCGCGTGACCGGTGGCAGCGACGATACTGGTGGTGGTGGTGGTAAGCGACCACGTCCGCGTTCACTGCAGGAGGCTTACCGGCAGGGCATCGCCAACATCGAGTCCGGTGGCGGCAACTACAATGCTGTCGGCAAGCAGACGGGGAGCGGCGACCGCGCTTACGGCAAGTACCAGATCATGGGCGCCAACATCCCGGTCTGGACCAAGCAGTGGTTGGGTCGGTCGCTGACACCGGAGCAGTTTCTGAAAAGCCCCGAGGCTCAGGACTGGGTTTTCGATAGGGTTTTCGGCGGTTACGTCAAGAAGTACGGCCTTCAAGGCGCAGCACGGGCGTGGTTCGGTGGCGAAGGTGCTGTCAACGATCCAAACCGAACTGACATCCACGGTAAGCTGACGACTGGCAGTTATGGCAGGCAGTTCGCTGCTTACGTCACCAATCTCGGCGATCTCCCAGATGTCTCCGATGAGGAGATGGCGGAGGTGCGCTCCAGAATCGATCCCAGAGCAGTGTGGGACGACACTGGATATTACCCAGAAGGAAAACCCGCCGATGCTCCGCCAGCGGGCAGCTGGCGAGCTGATCAGCAAGAAGAGCAGCAGGCAGAAGAACCAGCGCCGACGGGAGAGGAAACGACAGGGGCTATTGCCGAGTCACCGGAGATCACTGCGCCGCAGGTAGACCTCACTCCGCAGGTGCAGGAAGCCCCGCAGGTCGGCGACGAGGAAGAGGAGCACTACGCCATGGGCGGTGTCATCCCGGACGACGAACAGCGTTTTCAGATGGGTGGTACACCCGATCCATACAATCCCAACCGGGCCTATACTCAGATGGGTAGCACAGGCTATACGCCGCCGGCACAGGCACGGCGCATCACCTTGCCGGGTGCCGGTCAGACAGGGACCGGCACCAACAGCGCCGGACAGAACTGGCGGGACTGGGGCGCCGGTGGATCGCCAACCCAAGTGAAGCTGCGCGATGCCCGCGCCCAGTATGCAGCTGCTGAGAAGGCCAAGGCAGATGCAGCGGCAAAGGCTGCGGCAGACGCAGCAGCGGCGGCAGCTGCTGCAAAGAAAACCCAGTCATCGCCATACGTATGGAGTGCTTACCGAGGTGGTCCACAAGGGAAGGAAACCTTCCAGACGTTTGGCGACTTTTTCAACACTCTTAAGACCGGCAAGGCTCCGCCAAGGTTTTCATCTGGCAGTGAGCGCTACGGTAGCCATGCCGCTGGGGGCATGGTTGGTTATGCGAGAGGTGGCACTGTGGCTAAGAAACCGAAATCAAAAACAACAACCAGCAACATCGACTGGGCAGAGGCGAACCGGAGAGCCGGCAAGCCGAGCTTCGAAGATACGATGCGGAAGTACAGCAGGGTGGGGAGCAGCCAGCGCGGCGATCAGGCTCAGGAAGTCCGTGACCGCGCAGCGCGCGAGATGAACGCCCGTGCCGGTCGGCCCAGTTCGTCGGCATGGGCCGACACTTCCTATGTGCGACCGGCTCCGGCACCGACACCGCAGCAGACAGCGCCGGGTCAGGTGCGTCCTGCTCCTCCGGTACGCCGTCCTGCTGCGCCGGCGCCAACGCCGACGCCGAGACCTCCGGTATCCGGTGGTGAGCCGGGTAAAGGGCGACTTTTCCCGACTCCGATTGAATCTTTGAAACCACCCGGTGGACCGCCAGCAGCGCCGGCGACAATCCCACCGGCAGCGCCACCGGCGGTGACGACGCCAAACCAGAATGCGCAGGGTCAGTCCATCGATCCAAATACTGGACAGCCGATTGTCACGCCACGCGATTTCACTATTCCACCAGCGCCAAAAATTGAAGTGCAACCGGAAGACCCGAATCGTCAGCCAGTCGTTACCCCGCGCGGCGTCTATGCCGAGGGCGGTGCCGTCGGTTATGCGCGTGGCGGCGTTATTCCGGATGACGACCGTCCCCGTTCGGATCGTGCCGAGTCGGCTGGCTATCAGACGCCACGCCGTAAGAAGCCACGCACCGATCCGTGGGCTGGCTTGCGGACCAAAAGCTCCCAAAAGGTCCGCAAGCCGTCTACCAGTACGGTGAAGCGTGGTGCTGCCAAGCGCAAGAAGAAGGGCACCTCGCAGCCCGGACGGGAGCGTCGTCAGGGGCTGCCGAAGAAGGGACCGATCCCGCCTGAGCGTCCACAGGCGCTGCCTGAGCGTGGGCCGATCCCACCTGCCCGTCCAGAGAGAAGTGGTTCTGTTCCTCCGGGCACTGCGCCTCCGATCCGTGACCCCGGTGGTCTGATGCAGCCTATCGGCACGCTTGGACCGGCGCGCGAGCCATTCCGTCCGGCGGATACGCAGGGAGCGTCGCCATTCCCGCCGCCCAATGCCAGCGTGCCTATGCCACAGAGGCCGCAGCAGGGACCGCCTGCACCGATCCGTCCCGGCAATTATGGCCCATCGTTAACTCCGTCTTCTCCCGGTATGCAGGTGTTCCAAGGCCGGCCCGATCTGGCAGAGGCTCAGGCAGTCAGAGGCGGTCCAGCTTCGCCGCCGGTAGACCAGAGCGTTCGGCCAGCACGTCCGGCTGACTACGGTCCTGCACTCACTCCGGCATCACGCGGGATGCAGGTGTTTCAGGGCGAGGAGGCACCGGGTGAACCGATACCGGAGCGCTTTGCACGCGGCTCGGAAGCTGAACCGCTGCCTGAGCGCTTCGGACGTGAAGCTGAACCGCTGCCTGAGCGCTTCGGACGCGAGCCGGTACAGGGAGGGCTGCCACCCGAATACTATTACGAGGAGGAACCGGCGTTCGCGAAAGGAGGCGTTATCCCGGACGATACCGATGGTCCCTTTCGACAACGAGCGGGCCGACGCGGCGGGCTACAGCTACGGTTACCAACAAAATCGTACGCCAAGGGAAGACGCTAGGTATCAACCGGAGCCGCAAGCGGCAGCTCCGGCTGCCGAGCCACCTCCGGGCGGAGCTTACGAGGTCGATCAGAAGCAATTGCTGCGCTCAGCACAGTCGGCGGTGAAGACAGGCACCGACGGGTTGGCGCGCATCTTCGGCCTCGACAGACAGCAGCAAGGTGCCGTCCAGACACCGGAAGAGGCCGTCGCCTATGATCAGGGCATCAAGCGATTCGCCCACGGCGAAGGCGCGGCGACACGGCAGGAGATACAGGAGATCGATCAGGCCGTCGGCATGGATCAGGTGCAGGCTGACGAAGGCATGAAGAACCTGATGCGCATCGACAAGGTGGCGCAGTATTACCTGCTGCGTGGCGAGAAGGACAAGGCCGAGGCGGCGTCCGCGTCGCTGCTGCAGTACGGCGCCGTGCAGGTCAGGAACTCGGCCATCATGGCGTCGGCGGCGTTCGACGAATGGCAGAAAAGCGGTGATCCCGCCGATCTCAGACGGGCATCGCTGGCCGTCCAGCGGGCGCACCAGTTCATTCCCGATGGCGTTAACCTGAAGATCGATATCGACCCGCAGTCCCGGCAGATCGTCGCCACCACCGTCGATGCCGACGGCCAGCAGCAGAGCCAAGTGATCGACCCGCAGGGTGTGCCGCAGATGATGCAGCAGGCGATGAATGGTTCTGCCTACTGGAGGGCGGTGTACGAGATCGGTCAGCCACGGCTGGCCGAACAGGGAATGCAGGATCGCGCGTCGATGCAGCGCGAACAGTACAAGACGCTGGTCGAGCAGGAGAAGAACACCCGCGAGGGGCAGGAGGAGGAGTACCGCTTCCGGCGCGGCATCGAGGTCGGTGCATCGGAGAAGGAACGCACCCGCAAGGCAAACGAAGGCTTCTACAGCGACTGGCGGCAGCGGATGACCGGCGCCTCGGAGGCAGAGAAACCGGCAATCATACAGGAGGGACTGCAGTTCACATACGACCAGACGCCCAGCCGTCGGACGCCGGTCGACTCGGCACTGTACCCGACCACCAGCGAGGTCATCACCGACGAAGCCGACTTCGGTCAGGTGCGCAGCATTGCCCAGATGCTGGCGGCGAAGAACGAGGAACTGGATGCACCGGCTGCCGTGGAGATGGCAACCGCACTGATCACTGCGCCGACGCTGGAGCCGGGACGCCATGGCACGCTCGATGTCCAAGGCTTTGATCTTGTCTTCAATCCGCAGCTGTTGCCGCAATTGATGACTCTGCGGAAGAAGTACAAGAAGGCGCAGTGATGGAAGACTTCCGGCCCGGCTCCCTCGACGACTACGACTGGTCATCGATAGCACCGGCGGAAGGCGATGTGACCTCGGCGATTCCGCCGAGAGAACCGGAACCCCTGCCGCCACCTGAGCCCGCACCTCGGCGCAGGGGTTCTGACTATTCCCAGTTCGTTGAGGAGAACCGGCCCGGCACTGACCGGCTGACCGGAGCCTACGCCGAAGGCGCCAAGAACATCTACAGGCGCAAGGTCAAGGAACCCCAGTTCAACCCCGGCTCGCTCGACGACTACGACTGGGGCGACACGGGACCGGCGGTCAGTGGCGAGCCGGCTTACGATCCAAATGACGACTGGGCGATCACGCGCGGCTTCAAGGTTGGCGCCGATCAGGGCACGCAGTCGATCACCGCCATCGGCGACATGAACCGCATCCTCAACCTGAAGACGCCCGACGAGCAGGTCGCCGAGATGCTGAAGATCGGTCGCACCACCGACGATCCGTCGGCGCCGAAGCTGGCGGTGCACGGCTTCACCGATGTCGATTCGTTCGGCGAAGGGATGTCCTACATCGGCGAGTCGATGGGCCAGATGATCGGCTCGATGTGGGCGGCAGCAACCACAGGCGGCGCTGCAGGTGCAGCAGGCGGCGCTGCCATCGGCGGCGTCACCGGCGCCACGGCTGGCGGCATTGGTGCCGTTCCCGGTGCAATCGCCGGCGGCGTCGCCGGGTTCACCAAGGGCACGCTGGCCTCCTTCGTCGGCATGGGTGTCGGCGGCACCTTCCGCGAACTGCTGCAGGACAAGGGAGTGCAGGAGGGACTGGAGAACGGCTCGATCAAGCCGGACGAAATCTACAAATGGGCGCTGGGTGCCGGCGCCGTGGTTGGCGCGCTCGACGCCGTCCCGGTCGCCAATCGCTGGCTCGAGGTCACCGGCGGCAAGAAGCTGGCCATCGACGCCGTCAAGGAGAAGGTCAGGAAGGCGGCTGCCAAGGGCGCGCTGCGGGGCTTCGTCGAGGAAGGTGCGACCGAGGGTGTGCAGGGCGCCATCTCGGAACTCAGCCAAGCCATCGTCGGTGGCAATGTGGACCTTGCCGAGCGGTCGATCTCGGTCATCGATCAGTTTCTGGCCGGCGGCATTGGTGGTGCGCTGCCGGGTGCCGTCGGTGGTATCGCCGAGAACCGCCGGCTTCCGTCGCCACCCGGCAGATCGACACCGGCGCCACCTGCGGGTAGTACAAGCCCCGTACCGCCCTCCACGGGTGGACCGCCGGGAGGGGCCGGGGCCGGAAGCGCCGGCCCCGGTACCGGCTATTCCACCAAGCCTGCGCCGCCGGTCGGCGGCGACCTCGATCCGTCGGATACCCGTGACTACGGCAAGGCGCCGGG
>Ga0209819_10000625_pt1 | contig 10491 bp, 9 predicted proteins | sample PPLLak2March2015_FD_187248 | JGI IMG/M metagenome (GOLD analysis project Ga0209819, IMG submission 187248) | Freshwater sediment microbial communities from Prairie Pothole Lake near Jamestown, North Dakota, USA - PPLs Lake P7 Core (1) Depth... | ecosystem: Environmental > Aquatic > Freshwater >... | reverse complement strand
GCAGTTGAAACCCTTAATGAAGTGTTACTTCCGGCAATGAAGGAAGTTGGTGATAAGTTTGGAGCTGGGGAATTAATTTTGCCTTTTGTGTTAAAATCAGCAGAATGTATGAAATCTGCAGTATCAGAACTCGAGAAATACCTAATTAAGAAACAGGGAGTAAGCAAAGGTAAACTAGTTCTATGCACAGTATACGGTGACGTACATGACATAGGTAAAAATCTTGTAAAAACAATTTTTTCAAACAATGGATATACGGTTTATGATCTTGGTAAACAGGTTCCAATCCAAGAAATTATAGATAAAATTAGGGAAGTGCAGGCAGATGCCGTAGGATTGTCTGCATTATTGGTTTCTACCTCAAAACAAATGCAGTTTTTTATAGAAAAGGCAAAGGAACTAGATCTGAAAATTCCAGCACTGTGTGGTGGGGCGGCCATAAATAGTGATTACATAAATCGAATTGCAAAGGTAGATGAGGTGTATAGGGCAGGAGTTTTTTACTGTAAAACTGCCTTTGATGGACTAAATGTTATGAACAAATTGAGATCTCCAGAGAGGGATAAATTCATTCAGGAATGGAATACCAAAATTAGTAAATATGATGAAAAGAAGACAACAGGAGTAAAAACTGATATAGATTCATTAGTTAGTAAAATAAAACCCGCATCTCCACCAATTGCACCCCATCTAGATATACCAATAATACTAACACCTTCAGAAATTGATCTTGAGGAAGTTTGGCGGTATCTAAATAAAAAATCTCTTTTTGTTCTGTCGTGGGGTATAAGAGGAAAATCTGCATCCAAGATGATTGGTGATCCAGAAGCATTACTTCTAGAGTGGAAAAGGAAAGTTATTGATGAAGCGCTTTTCTCACCAAGTGTTGTCTATTCTTACTTTAGGTGTAACAATCAGGGTAACAGGCTTGTAGTTGAATCAAAGAAACAAGGTGAAGTGGCTTTTGAATTTCCAAGATCCTCAAAACCAAAACACTTGTGTATTACGGACTACTTTGGGAAGCAGGACATTGTAGCCTTCCAAGTAGTTACTGTCGGTCAAAAAACGGTTTCGAAAATTGAAGAACTAAATTCAAACAATAATTATACGGACGCGTATTATCTTCATGGTTTGGCGGTAGAGACAGCGGAAGCTCTTGCAGAATGGGTCCACCATAGAATAAGAAGTGAATTAAATATTGACAAGAATAGAGGATTAAGATATAGTTGGGGATATCCAAGTTGTCCTGACACCATGCAGCATTATTTGGTATGGAAACTGATTGATCCCACTAGTTGCGGCATAGGTCTTACTTCTGCAGGTCAGATAACTCCTGAATACTCCACTGCTGCCGTAGTAGTTCACCATCCTGATGCAGAATATTTTATACTATAGATAAAGTAAGATTTCAGAGATAAATGACAATCAACGATTTTGTCTTCTCATGTGCAACCGATGATGTACCGGCGTACTTTACTTATGAGGCCGAAAGCATGCTCATTGTCCAATCAAAGGATGGAGCAAAAAATAAGAAAATGGATTTTGAAAAGATTGAGGGATTTATGAGTGCCTTGATTTCACATGAATCCGTACATGTGGTTATAGCAAAATTGATTAATAGTCAGATTTCCGATTCCTTAGATGACCTTGAAATTATTGTAGAAAGATTTGGTAAGAAATTCCAAGTCAGTCTAAACAATATGTTCTTTTCTACAGATTTTAGTGGGATTATTACCAGCTAATACATCTACTTTTGTTACTATCTATTGGTGCATGCAGTCTTCAGTGATTTAACATAATTTTTTAATTTTTTCTGTAAATGAATAATATTACTAACTTTGTTGCTATTTATCATCTTAATTATAGCGCTCCCAACTATGACAGCATCCGCTCCATAATTTGACATAAGTTTTATGTGATGTGGAGTGCTTATTCCAAACCCTACAGAAATGTTTTTTTTGTTTGAACTTAATTTTTTGATGTTCTTAATCGCAGTAAGTGTATATTCATTAAAAGAATTTCTCATTCCAGTGGTACCGTATACGGAAACTACGTAGACAAAACCTGTTGAAACATCTAGTGTTTTTCTTATTCTTAAATTTGATGTATTTGGTGCAACAAGAAAAATAGACGCCAGTTCAAGCTTTTTTGAATACTCTAAATATTCTTTTGATTCTTCAATAGTCATATCAGGTAAGACAAAACCGTCTGTTCCTGCATCCTTTGCCATCTCCATGAATTTCCTGAATCCTTTTTTTTGTAAAATATTGGAATATGTCATGATTACTATTGGAAGCTCGGGATATTTCTCCCTCGTCCTTTTTATCAGATTCAAACATTTGTCTGGAGTGATTCCATTCTGTAACGCTCTAAATGACGCTTCCTGAATTACTGGTCCGTCCGCTATAGGGTCTGAAAAAGGAATGCCTATTTCAATAATGTCAGCACCGCCATCAACAATTGAGGAAATTATTTTCTCACAAGCTGCTGAATTCGGATAGCCTCCCATTATATAGCATATGAGACCCTTTTGTTTCATTGATTTTAATTGAGAGAATTTTTTTTCAATTCTATTGTTCCGTAAATAAGACACTTACTGTGACCTGCCAATGTATTTTTTTCTAAACTTTATCACTTCATCTATATCCTTATCACCTCTACCGGATAACGTAACAATGATGTTTTCGTCTCTTCGCATTTTTTTTGCCAGCTTCATTGCATAGGAAACTGCGTGGCATGATTCTAAAGCAGGTATTATTCCTTCCAACCTTGAAAGCTTAAAGAAGGTATCCAGAGCCTCATTATCGTTACAGGTAACATACTCTGCACGTTCAATATCTTTCAACTGGACATGTTGAGGGCCCACACCTGGATAGTCCAACCCAGCTGAGATACTATGTGTGTCATTTATCTGTCCAAACTCATCTTGTAATAGATATGTTCTCATTCCGTGTAGAATACCTTCGGATCCTTCATTCAGTGTGGCGGAATGTTTTCCTGTTCTGATACCCAGACCCCCAGCTTCAACCCCGTACAGAGATACATCTTTATCATCTAGAAACGGGAAAAAAGTACCCATCGCATTACTACCACCTCCTACGCAACAGATAAGAGCGTGAGGAGATCTTTTAGTAAAGTTTCTCAACTGTGATTTGATTTCCTCACCAATTACACTTTGAAAATCCCTTACCATCATAGGATATGGATGTGGACCTACTACTGAACCTATCAAGTAGTAAGTATCCTTTACGTTTGTTATCCAATCGCGTAACGCTTCATTTATGGCATCTTTCAAGGTTTTTGTTCCCGAGTTCACAGAGTGTACTTTTGCGCCTAATAATTCCATTCTAAATAAATTTAATTTTTGTCGTTCGATATCTATGGATCCCATGTAGATTTCTGCCTTCAATCCAAGAACAGCTGCCGCCATAGCGGTCCCCACTCCATGTTGGCCCGCACCTGTTTCAGCAATAATTCTTTTTTTACCCATTTTCTTGGCTAAGAGACATTGCCCCAAACAGTTATTGATTTTATGTGCTCCACCATGCAAAAGATCTTCTCTCTTTAGAAAAATCCTTGCACCATCTACGTAGTCAGTCAGATTTTTTGCAAAAAACAGTGGTGTGGGTCTTCCAGCATAATTTTGAAGATAATAATCGAGTTCCTTTTTAAAATTTGAATCATTTCTTATTTTTTCGTATGCATCTTCAAGTTCATTAATTGCTGGAACCAAAGTTTCTGGAATATACTTTCCGCCGTATTTTCCATATTTACCTGCTATTGGAAACTCTCGTAACTTGGTCATAATAGTACACTCACAAAAAATACAAAGTGCAAAATTCTAAGCATGACATAACTCCTTTATCTTTTCAAAAACATTTCCCGATTCCATGATGCTTGTACCAACAAGAAATGCATCAACTCCAATTGACCTTAATTTCTTTATATCATCTGAATTAGATATTCCACTTTCACTAATTATAATGTTATTTTGTTTATCAAATTTTTGTAGCAGTTCAATAGTAACGCTAATGTCCACTTCAAGGGTATTCAAATTCCTATTATTAATGCCAATAAGCTGATTTTTATTTTTCAGGATCTCTTTAAATTCGTCCTCTGAATGAACTTCAGTAATGACTTCTAGTCCCTTTTTCGTGGCGTAATCAGAAAATTTTTCAAAGCTTGCCTCGGCAAATCCTTTATCGAAAACGGCTTTAATCAATAAGATGCAGTCTGCGCCTATTTTTCTTGCTGCATCTATTTGAACCTCACTAACTATGATATCTTTCATCAATAATGGTACGTTGACACTCTTTCTAATAGATGCAAGATTATGAATAGAACCATCAAACAAGTAGGGCTGAGTCAGTACAGAAATTCCGACTGAACCAGAATTGGTCATTAGTATTGCCAAATCCTTGGGATTTATCTTGGATTGGTCAAGAATTTTACCCTTTGACGGCGAGGAAAATTTTATTTCTGAAATTATGGGAACGTGATTACATGTTAGGATTACTTTTTTAAGAGAAATTACAGTATGGCTGGCATAGTCATATTTGTCTGCATCATAAAAACCCTCATCGACTGCTTTGTAAGAATTATCGGCCAATGCTTTAAGCCCAGTTTCTCTTGAGAAAAATTTACTCAAAGTCACATCAGAAAGTAAACTTACTCTTAATCATATATCTGTATTTGGCTGTATAAGCCATATAAGTGAGGCTAATTTTCGAGAATGTGTGTTTGTAAGTACCACAATACATTTTGTCTCTTCGCAACGCCAAATATGACCTCAACGCCTCTACCTCCGAGTAATCATAAGTGAAGCAGTCGTTAAGCATGAGAGGTAGTTTGATACTTAACTAGTATACGCCTAGAATCCTTAAATAAAAAACGAGCATGTTAAACTTATGAATAAGGCATTCGTCATAAATGCAGCTACAATATTGATGATGACTTTCACTACATCACCAAACATCTTGAGTGCTCAAAATGTGACAAATAATGACTCATATGCTACTGGCAGTCTAATGGCCTCGGCTAACCAAACCACTTCCGAACTTGGGCAAAACGCTTCATTGGTATTGAATAAGGCTGGCGAAGAAGTAGGTTCTACACTTAATCAGCTTGGGCAAAATTTGAGCGATGTCGGCTCGGAAATCGGTTCGGAAATACTGAACGAGACAGAAGAGACCGCTAAGAAGGTAGGCATAGGAGCAGCGGATGTGCTAAGCAACATAAGCGGTGAAATAAAAGAAGGAATAAGCGGTAAGTAGGATCATTGGATTTATTTCTTGCACTTTTTGCTACCGTTTTCTGTATTCTGGGCAGACACATCTCTTACAAGAATGTGCAGTTTCTCCTCCCGTTAAATAATACTGGTGATGATTTCTAGTATGGCCACAAATGCACAAATCGGATTTAGCCTCCGTCATGTTAATCTAGTTAAATAAAATGAAAAACTAACCCTTTAATTTATCGTAATTAAAAATTGTTTTTCATTCTATTTAGGAAAGGTTACATTATTAGAACTAGAAATACAGATGTTTATTTCGACAATATGTTAACTTAGAAGCGTGTCTCTGTCTCCCTTTGGTTTTATTTTCATTTTCTTCAACAATATAATCGCTACTATATTAAAGACTACTATATAAATTAAGTATCATGCGTTGATTATTATTAATATTCAATGCATAGGTAATATTTTATAGCATATTTAACTATAAATAATCATAGTAAATTGAAACTTCTAACTATGGCGACGTGGAATATGGAAAACTTGGACGATACTGATACTGCTTTATAGACTGTTAGAAAGCCTATCATGAAGAGGATTATGCAAAGAAGTTGCTGCAAAAGCTCAAGCTCCTCTAAAAGAAGACGAAGAACAGTTTAGACGCTTTAAGACTGTCACTTAATGGTTATAACATTAAATGAAAAGAGCAAGAAACTAAACAAATGTTGGACTAGAGGATAAGTATATTCGTCACAGCCCATATTGCAATAGCCAATAGAGCCCCATAGACAATCCATTTGGACATTTTTCCTTTATTCAATTATTATTGACAGTTACTAGAGAGTGTATTAATTTTGCATATGACTGGATCACTTATCACCTGATAAGTAATACTTAATTAAAGCAACGACAAATGTGTTCGGTATGATGCTGTTTCTAACATGTCTTTCCTTATCGCTCCTGCTGATCGTATCCACTATTGGTTCTGCCTGGTCAGGTAGTGCTAATAACACTGCTGTAAATAACACTGCTGTAAATAACACTGCTGTAAATAACACTGCTGTAAATGGTGATGACACAAGTCTGCAAAAACTACTTGCTGAATTTTATAATTGGAACGTTAATGTTCCAACAGAACAATTACCCGAGGAAGGAAATCAATGTCTTATTAAGGCAGGCCCCGTAAACTTCCTTCTTGATCCATTCAGTAAAGGAACTGTCCGTCAAACATGTGATATAAAGTCGGGGACCCCCTTATTCTTTCCATTTTACGGGGGTTGGTGTGATAACGGTAGTGAAGGTCTCTATGGTGTTCAAGATTATAAAAGACTCTCAGATTGCGCATTGGATGCAGATAGAGGTATTGTAACAATGCAAGCATGGCTTGACGGTAAAGAGATTGTTAATACTAAAGTAAACAATAAAGATGTATTCAATCCGAAACTTGTGTATGATAAATATCCTGGTAACAAGTATTACAAACTAATAAAGACTCCTAGTCTTGTTGATTTTACGATAACTAATAACTCACGATTTGCATCTGAGGGCTATGAAAAGCCAGAGGATTTTCAGTCTTCGCCATATACATATAAAGCAGTAGTTCATTGCTTCTGTGGGGTTGTTACTAGTCTTACACCTGGAAATCATGAACTTAGATACAAAACCGTCATTGAGGGAAGTGCAGGCTTAGCCGGAGACAAAGGATGGGATCAAGAGACAGATGTTACATACAAATTAAATGCACGATGACTTCCGACGATAGATTTTATTCGCAAGTTTCCACATTGCGAATACAAGAAAAAGTTTCCCTAAATAGACCATGAGTTTCGGTTATGGGCACTAGCAATAAACAATACGGCAATCTTCGATCATTTAGGTTTGATGTGTTACTGTTCCTAGCCTGCTTTTCAGGCATCTTAGTAATTATACTTGCTTCCAACCTAGACTTGTTTTGCATTCCAAAACAAAGCAGGGTATTTAGCATTTCAAACGTAGAATTATTTCTAATCTACTCTGTAATATTTACTATAATTAACATTTTCTTGTTAAAACTTTCATCAAGTCTTAAATACCCAAGATCTAGGTTGAGAAAAATTACACTTGTCACAATACTGATGATCCAACTTGTTCTAATGTCGATGTTGTTCATCATATATGGGCAAATAAAAATCTCATCTCTTTACTATAGTGCAGTATTCTATACGATAATATATTTATCTCTCGCTTCATCGGCTGCTTTTTTGGCAATTTCCGCAATACAGTTTTTGCGATGGTTTAGCAAAGGTAGAAACTATCTAGTCATTACATATGGTCTTGTGATGTTAGTTCTCTGCACTAATTCAGTGATAGGCGTTGTTTACATCTCAGTAAATTCATTGTCTCATTCCGAGACCATAAAATACAAGTCATGCAGTGTTATGATGGGTATGCTCGGTAATCCAAATCCTGAAGTTACCAACATTCTAGTCAACTTATACGATATCACATCTTTTTTTTCCTTCGTCATGGCATGGCTAGTGACGGTTTTGATGTTAAAGGAATATACTAAACACAGGAACAAACTAGTATATTGGATCATTTTTGCTTTGCCATTAATTTTCTTTCTACCTAGATATGAAATTGCGTTATATTATTTTTCAAATCATCAAGTAGATAATATTCTAACTTCGATTAGTTTAAGTCGCGATATATATGGATACCAGACTCTGAATACTTTATTGAACTCAAATCTTCAAGTTGGAGGCGCATTTTTTGGGATGGCCTTTCTAGTGATTGCAGCAAAACTTACCAGTGAAAGGGAACAAAGAAAATCATTGATAGTAACTGGCATTGGTATCATGTTTCTTTTTGCATCAAAAGATATCAGTAGCCTAATTATTTCTTCATATCCACCATTAGGAGCAGTTTCAATAGCATTCATGGGTATTGCTTCTTACATGGTCTACGCAGGAATATATAACACTGCAGCGCACGCGGCTCGAGACAAGAAACTTCGCAGAGACCTGCGTGTAAATATAGAAAATAATATTAAACTACTGAGGAGCATCGCATCGTCTCAAGACCAATTAGAGATGGAGAAGAACGTGAAAGAACTAATGACTCTCTCAACACATTTGCAAAAAGAAGATGAACAACCTGATTTGACACAGAACGAGATCCGTGATATAGTCAACAATGTAATTTTAGAACTAAAGAAGAAACAAAAGAAATCCTAAATGGTTAATGAAAGGAATTATAATTCTGTATACGATAATAGTATTGTTTGACCGCTTGCTAATTCCCTTTTTAAATCCGGATCATTTACTACATCTAACTCTCTTTGTCTTTCTCTTTGCCTTCTTTTCTTCTTGCTCATTGCTCTAGTATCTATTCCCAAAAGGGATACACGATTATCAAATGGGTTATCAATAGTTTCAATGACATCTTCTATTGTTGCTTCCTTTTCAATCTCATAGATAGGAACTATCAAACCACATTCATGACACTGTAACCAGTTTTCATGATCCACTGTCAAGTTGGATAAAAGAATTGACAGATGTTGGGAGACTACACTAGGGACACTCATCCCTATATTTACACCGGGTCACTAAAAGACAAGGAAGATGCTGGCAAATACGGTATGCTTATGGCGATTATACAAATTATATGCATCCGTGCGGTTACTGTGGAATCTGGTTTGCCAAAAGTTTCCAGCACGGAATTTTAGTCACAAGAAATGGTAAGAAGCCCGAGCGGTGGCGCTGTGATAAGTGTAAGCAGGATATGCACGCCTACAAGCCAACTGACTAATTGATTTAATAAATAGAATGTTGCAAACGATTACAAAAATACCGATTAATTAATAAATATATTATGATCATCCTATCAATCTATTTGAGAATTGTCAGAAACTAAGATATTCCTTGATAAGTCAAAACTGTCGTCAAGATACATACCTAGTGAGCTTCATCATAGAGAAAAAGAAACGTCACTACTACTGACGATGTTTAAAGATTCATACATCAAGCCAGATGAATTCTTGTTTTCTACACCACAAATAATAGGTAGATCAGGAATTGGAAAGACATCTACAATAATAAGATTTTCAAACATGTTGGAAAATGAATTCAAAAAATCTGGGTTAACACTCAAGGTTGCCTACATAAATCTAAAACTTCAGGGTGGAAATAAATATGCAGTGTATAGGTTCCTATTGGAAAAAATTGCTCCCGAACTTCCTTCACAGGGACTTAGTGCGGAGGAGATGTTAAGATACCTTCTTTCATATTTGTATGAGAACAAGTTATACACTTTGATTATTTTGGATGAGATAGAGTTTCTGTTACGCTCCAACAAAGACAGTGGTATAATTTATGACTTTACACGCCTCAATGAATTTGATCTATCAAAACACTGTAATGTCATAGGTGTAATCTTCATAGCAAGGAGTACCGATTTTCATGGCAAAATCGATAGTTCAGAACTAAGTACTCTGGGAAGAATACCAATAGAGTTTCTACCTTATTCTATAGAACAAATAAGCGATATTCTAGTTACAAGATCTTCTGAATCATTCAATCCGAACATTGTAGGTACTGATATAATTGATGAAGTATCACTTATTACAACATCTTCGCAAGTTGATGGGGATGTTAGATATGCTTTGGACCTACTACTATATGCAGGAAATCTGGCAGAAGCAAACGGAAGTGATCGAATCACATTAGAACAAATTCGTAAAGTCCATGGCTACAACAAACCATCGATTACAATAGAGGATTTGAAAGAACTTCCCAAAAATCATCTGATTACGCTAATGGCCATTTTAAAAGTACAAAATAAAAGAAAAAAGCAATACATTGAGCTGAAGGAAATTCGGACCTATGCACTTGAATTAGCAGATGAACACAAGATGAAAAAATTTGAATTTGAGGATTACATGAATGATCTTCTGGATAGAAAAATAATCGAAATGAAATCATTAAAGGAAATAGGAATGAACATAACCTCATTGGCTGAATTAGAACCTTTATTAGAACAACAGATAAATAAAAAATAATGGATTATGATAGCAAAACCATTATAGAAAACGGAATTGGAACGATCGGCAAAATCAAGATAATAAAAGCCCTAGCCGAAGAAAATAAAATGGTAACTATTTATGTTCTCCATAAAAGAACCGGATTAAAGAGAGAAGATATCAAACGAAATCTAAAAGATTTGCGCAGTATTGATTGGATAAAGGAAAAAAAAATGGCAAATACGATGTATCATCTTAA
>Ga0209819_10000617_pt1 | contig 10547 bp, 11 predicted proteins | sample PPLLak2March2015_FD_187248 | JGI IMG/M metagenome (GOLD analysis project Ga0209819, IMG submission 187248) | Freshwater sediment microbial communities from Prairie Pothole Lake near Jamestown, North Dakota, USA - PPLs Lake P7 Core (1) Depth... | ecosystem: Environmental > Aquatic > Freshwater >... | reverse complement strand
GGTATAAATCCGCCCTTGGTAATGGTGTACGAGGGAATGCGCGCCGCGCAGCCCAAGTCGCGGCGTCGAGCCGTCCGGTCGCAAGACTAACCATGTCCTTTCACCTTCGGACTCCAGCACGACGCGGTAACCGCGCTCGAGCATGGAGATAAATTGACGCACCGGCTGGTCTTCGACCTGAGCTCGCACCACGGAGCTCTTGCCGCGCAGCAGCGCATACTGTTCCCTCAGGCGAGCAACCTGCTGATCGGGTTTCAGCCCGCGCAAATCAAGAGAGATGGTGTTCACCGCCATAAAATTGAAGCGGGAGTGATGGAGTGACGGATTTTTCAATACTCCAGTACTCCATTATTCCATCATTCCAAGCCTTATTACTGCCTGAACCGCGTGAAGACTTGTTCAGCGTTCTTGTGAAAAATTTGCTCTTTTTGTTCCGCCGCCAGCCACGGGATGCTTTCGATGTTCGGCCGCACGTCGTCGTACCACTTGCCGGTCCGAGGGTCGGTCTTCGAGCCCGCACCCGGGCGCTCCGTACCGAACAAACAACGCGCCGGTCCGACAATTCTAAACAGCAGCTTCAAGGACTCGACATTGTAAAGCGCGGTATCGAAGTAGAGTTGCTGCAATCGCTGATCAAAGTTCTCGGTATCGTTAGGGCCGCGCAACTGCGAGCGCCACCTGCCGACCTGGTAGGGTACGGAGCCGCCGCCGTGGGAGATGATGAGCTTTAGCTTGGGAAAATCTTGAAACACCTTCGAATCGACCAGTGACAAGATCGCGATGCTTTCCTCGGTGATAAAGTGGCCGTGAAAAGACTCGCGCGGATTCTTGCAGCTTGCCGAGTGAATCAGTCCGGGTATATCCATCTTTACCATCTTTTCGTAAAGCGGATACCAGTACTCATTGCCCATCGCCGGCGTCTGGCCGTCTCCCTCGCCCGGATCCGGGTTGATCATGATGCCGACGAAGCCGAGATCGTTGATGCAACGATCGATCTCATCAAAGGTGTTTTTGACGCCTACGCCGCCGTTTTGCGGCAAACCGCCGATGGCGCGAAACTTCTTCGGCTCCATCTTCACTTGCAGCGCCAGCGCATCGTTGACCGCCTGGCAATACCAATGGACGATTTTCTCCGGTTTCGCCGAGTGCATCATCGTGTAGGGTCGCGGCGAGATGAACGCGAAATCAGTCCCGACTTGATCGAGAACTTCCGAATGTTTGTGGCCGCGCCACTTCGCCCGTTGAATATGTTCTTCGGTCACAACGGTGCCGCTGGGACGATGGAAGCCCGCGCTGTTGATCAAACCCGCTTGGAAAGTCTGGAGTTGTTCGCCGGCGACGATATGGTTGTGGATATCGATAATCATGGAAGGGTCCTTTCTCTCTGAACTGCCTCGAAGCTATAAAAGAGCTACCTTTGAGTGTCAAGCTGGCAAACTCAGTGGAGTGATGGAGTACTCGAGTGATGGAATGATGGAATTTACCAACACTCCAATACTCCATTACTCCGTCGCGCCTTTCACCGGCGGCCTTAGCACCAGGCTCAAGACCGCCGATGTAACCAACGCCACGCCAAAAATCGTAAAGGAAAGACCGTAGCCGTTGGTTGCGTCGAAGAGAAACCCAAAGAAAGGCGGCCCTACAGCCGCCAACGCCTGGGAAACCAACATGCCGAGACCGCGCACCCTACCCAGTGACCGGCGCCCGAAATAGTTTGCCCAGAGAATTTCCGGCAAAACCATGTTTCCACCCAAGCCGATACCGTACAGAAGAAAACCGGCGTACAGACAGAAAATATCCGAGGTCAAAGTCGCCAATCCAAGACCGATCGCTTGAACCACGAACCTAAGCATGGCGGCGACGCGAACGTCGATGCGCTCTGCCAGCAGTCCCCAGACCAGCGGTGAAAAAAGCTGCATCGAGGCGATGACGCTCATCACCGCAGCGGCAACCATCGGCGGATATCCCCGATCGCTGACATAGGGATACACGTGCAGATTGAGCCCGGTCACTCCGATGCCCGCGATGCCGAAAGTGATGACCAGCAGCCAAAAGGTGGCCGTCCGCATCGCTTCGCCACGAGTCCATTCCAGATCTTGATTCGTCGCTATATCCCTGGCGGCTCTTTGTTGTCGTACTCCGGGATCATCGGAAGAGATGACCGGCTCCGTTCCGTCGGGCGAAAAACCCATGGCTTCGGGCGAGCGCTTGACGAATAACAGCGCGGGCACGACCCCGAGAATCAAAGTCACGAGCCCGAAAATCATCCAGGTTTCGCGCCAGCCAAACCACAGCATGAGCGAGGCGGCAACGACCGGCATGCAAACTTTGGCGAAGCCGACTCCCATGCTCGAAATAGCGAGGGCACGGCCTCGGCGCCGCAAAAACCACTGGGCGATAACGATATTAACCACCATAGAACCCATCATCGCGTCACCGAAAGTAACCAAGGTCAGCCGAACAATGACAAATTGCGTGAAAGTTTCCACATAGCCGAGGAGCAGGTAACCCGCGGCGACAATCGCGGTGCCGATGACGATCAGCCAGCGGCCGCCATGGCGATCGACGAGAGTGCCGACAAAGGGCGCAACAAGAGCACCGATGACTCCCTCGCCGGACCGCAGTAGAGAGAAAACCCCCCGCGAGACACCGAGCTCAGCGGTCAACGGTTTGAGAAAAATGCTTAGCGTGCTGGCGAGAGCGAATGAGGATGCGATATTGGCGAGAAAACCGGTCCCGACAATGTACCAACCATAAAAAAACTTTCCCCTACTCGGACTCAAGGCTGCCGAATTCAACGATGCCACAGCATGGGTGTATCAGGGAATCTTCTTTGAATCGAGTCGGAGCGGCGATTCACTTCAGGTAGCAAGCGCGCGAAATCGACATGATCGCTGCATTACTCGACCACTTTATCCGCTCTGCCCTGGGACTGCTTCGCGTCGATCAATTTCTTTAGATTTTCGACTCTCTCTTCTCCGCTGGGATGGCTGCTCAAGAAAGACACCTTTCGCGCTCCGGGCAACTTGAGCATCTTTTCTTGAAGCCGAACCGCGGCTTGTGGATCGAATCCGTTCGCCACCAGGTAATCTACGCTTAAAGCATCGGCCTCCCGCTCGTCGTCTCGGCTATAGGTCGCTTCAATCAAACCGGCGCCCAGTCCGGTGATCACGCCCGCCGCCGGAACACCGGCTATTCCTAGACCAACGCCGATCAACGTACCGATCCCCTGGATCGTGCTCGAACGCGCTTGGCTCGAATCCACGTGTCCCTTTGCCCAGTGCGCCGCCTCATGGCCCAGGAGAGCGGCGAACTCGTCTATATTCCCGCCGATGAGCCTAACCATGCCGAGATTAATAGCGATCATACGCCGGCCGTCTAAAACACCGGCGAAAGCGTTCGGCTCTTCGCCCTCGACGATAAACAGTTCCGCCTGAATTCCGGCGCTGCGTGTGATCCGAAAGTGCGCCAAAAGCAGCCTCTGCACCGTTTGCTTGTCCATGACGAGCAGGACTGTCTCGCCAGTGCCGTAAAGCGTAACCGTCGAAGTCGGCGCCAAAGCCATCTCGCGCACGCGCCAGGCCACGTTGCCATTCGACGTCGAGATCGACGTCGAGCAGCCGGCTAAAATCGCTAGCAGCAGTGCAAAAATAAACGGCTTCATCGAAGAATTTTGACTGTTTTATTATCGATCTGGGACCCAACCGTCAAGACTAGCGGCGCTTACCCTTTTACTGTAGCTTTATTCAGATGCGCTTTTGCAGTGGAGGACACATGCGGGAATCGATTGCGCTGTTGGCCGCCGTTTTCCTTGTCTTTCTGTCTGGAATCGTTTCGGCCCAGCAAGACGATAGACGGCCCAGAGCGCCATCCGTTACAGCCAATGGCGAAGCGGTCATCACCGTGGAACCGGACCAGGCGGAGATCGATATCGGAGTCGTCACGCAGGCGCGCAACGCCCCCGACGCAGCCAAAGAAAATGCCGAGAAACTCGCGCGGGTCATGGCAGAAGTCAAAAAACTTCTTGGCAAAGGCGATGAGGTCAAGACCGCCAGCTACTCGCTCAATCCGAGCTATCGTTATCCTCAAGGCGGCAAACCGGAGATCGTAGGTTACACGGCAACCAATGTGCTTCGCATCAAAACCGGTAATTTGGAAAACGTCGGCAAGCTCATCGACGCTGCCATGAAGTCCGGAGCAAATACCATTCAACGGCTGGTCTTTACTCTCAAGGACGAGCAGAGCGCGCAGCTTCAAGCCCTGCGTCTCGCCTCCGGCAAGGCCAAAGCCAAAGCCGAGGAAATAGCGAGTGCCTTGGGCCTGAAAGTCGTCAGGATCCTGGCTGTCAACGAAGGAGAGCGGGGTGTTCGGCCGATCATTCCACCTCAGGCTCGGAGCGTACAGGCGGATGTCATGGCCGCCACCCCGACCCCCGTCGAAGTGGGTACGATCGAAGTGCGCTCATCGGTAACCCTCACGGCTGAAGTCGGACCACGATAGCCCGGATTATCAACTGGCAAGCAACGATCGAGGGACGAGACCTCCGGAGCGAGTGTGGGGGTTGAGTTCAAGGTTCAAAGTTCAAGGTTCAAGGTCCGAAACGAATCGAAACGTTGAACCGAACCTTGAACATCGTTATGCCTTCGCTCCTCCAAGCTCATCCCTTGATCGACACTCTGAGGTGGTTTTCCTCGCAACGTGAATAGTCTGGGCTAGCGTCCCGCAGCAAATCGCGAGATTCAGCCTGGCGTTTGCGTCCTGCTAGCGCACGAACGTTCCCTGCTGCAGATCTCGCAGCGCGCGCTCAATCTCCTGTCTCGTGTTCATGACAAACGGACCGTAGCGCGCAATCGGCTCGTGCAACGGCTTGCCGGAAACCAGCAAAAACCGTACTGAATCATCGCTTGTCGTAACGTTCATCGAGTCGCCCTCGCCAAAAACCAGTAGTTTTGGATGGTCAATGATCCTTTTTTCTTCTTTCTCATCGAACGAAAATTTTGCGCTGCCTTCGAAGACGTAGGCGAATACTGTATGCGTCGGGTCGAGCGGCTGCGCGAAAGACGTTTCCGGCGGGACCCAAATGTCCATGTACACTGGAGCGATCGCGATGCCCCTCACCGGTCCCGCAGCGCCATTAATCTCTCCGGTAATTACCCGGATAATGACCCCGTTTTCTTTCTTGATTACCGGAATCTCGCTTGCTTCGATATTCTGGTAACGGGGCTCGGTCATTTTGAGCTTTGCTGGCAGATTGACCCACAGTTGGAATCCAGTAATTCCCTCCGGACGCACCTGAGGCATCTCCTCGTGCATGATCCCCCGGCCGGCGGTCATCCATTGCACATCACCGGCAGCGATCGTTCCGGAATTGCCGAGCGTATCTTTATGGCTCACGGCGCCGGAGAGGAGGTAGGTTACTGTTTCGATTCCGCGGTGCGGATGCAAAGGGAATCCCGCTTCGTAATCGCGCGGATCGGTGGAGGAAAAATGATCCAGTAACAGAAAAGGATCGAGATAATCCAGCGATTGCGTTCCAATGCTCCTTTTGAGCCTCACGCCGGCGCCCTCGGTCACGGGACGCGGCTCGATGATTTGTTTTACTGTTCTCGGGAATGATTTCATGATTATCTCCTTGGTCTACTCACTTTAATCACCTATCCGGGCTTGTAAAGTAGATACTTTTAGGTAATTTCCTAACCTGAAAGTTACCAAGGAGTTCATTGGTTGGTAGACATACAAGAACCCAAGGGGAGAGCCGTGGAGAGCGCGGGCATCCGAAGCTAAAAGAAGCGTTCAGGCCCGGACCGTTGGAGTAACCGCCCCTGGAGTGGATCGGGTTGTGGCCGACGAGGCACAGACCCATTGCCCGCGCTTGGAATGGCTTGTCCCTTGGGTTTTCAAGAACGAAAATTGTCTTTAGATACTTAATAGTATGGCAAGAAGCAAAAAAACCGTAAGTTGCCCGGCTGAAAAAACTCTTGAGATTATCGGCGGGCGCTGGAAACTCATGATCCTGCACGAGCTTTGCGCGGGAGTTAGCCGCTTTGGTGAATTACAGCGCGGTTTGAAAGGGGTTTCCGAGAAAGTCCTGGCGCAGCATTTACGAGAGCTGGAGAAGGATGGAATTATCCAGAGGACAGCCTACGCGGAAGTTCCCCCGAGGGTGGAATACTCCCTTACCCCGTCGGGTAAGACTTTAAAACCGATCCTCGACGCGATGCACGAGTGGGGGCGAAACCACTCGATCTGAGTTCTTGGATTCTCGGCGCTGTTCTGCCCGTGCCAAAGTCCGCTGGCCACGTAGGGATTGGATGACTGGACCCTAATCCGACATTCTTTTGGTCTTAACGATAACACGGAGGCGCTGGTCGAGGCCGGAGACGGTAAGCGGAGCCAATGGATTTATCACAGCAGTGAGTTCGCTAACTTCCTCTCCCTTGACGGGAGAGGATAGAGGTGAGGGTGCCTTAATTTTTTTTCCCCTCACTCTAACTCTCTCCCGCCAGGGGAGAGAGAACCCGTCTCCCTGCATCGTTTAACAAGCGAAATATTTTCGGATTAAGGTGGAGTGCTGGAGCCATGATTATTGATTCAACACTCCATTACTCCAATTCTCCTATCTTCTATCCCTCAAACTTTCCAGGATCCACGTAATAGTTTTTATAGTACCACTCCGCGATGTCCCAGCCCGTGGTTTTCCAAACGCCATCGTGAGAGCAGATATAATCGAGAGCTTTGTCGAGATAGTTGATCCGATAGGGCATGCCGATGACAAAGGGATGCAGCGGCAGACAAAGCACCCGACCGCCGGCCACGCTGTCCCGATAGAGCGTATCGAAATGATCGCAAACCATTCGATAATATGCTTCCGGCGAGTGGTTCTCGCGAATGAAGACCCGGATATCGTTCACGCCCAACTCGTAGGGCACGACAATCATCCGGCCGCTTTTTACCCGCATCGGCACTGGCTGCTCGTCGCAGCCCCAGTCGCAGACATACTCGAAGCCTTCCGCCGCCAGATGATCAGGCGTGTTGAAAGTCTCACCCAAGCCTGGGCCGAGCCAACCCTTCGGCGCCTTACCGGTGGCCGACGTAATGATCTCCTTGACCTTGCGAATGACGTTTCGCTCTTCTGCCACCGGATAATCGAGCATCGAGATGCTGTTGGTCATGCCGTGACCCAACCATTCCCACTGGCGCTTGTTGCCTTCTTCGATAATCGCGGGGTGCTGTTCACAAACTTCGGCGTTCAGGAGCACGCTGGCGCGAATACCGTATTTGTCGAGCACGTCCATGATGCGAAATACGCCCACCCGCGATCCATAATCGCGCAGCGTGTAGCCGGGCACGTCCGGCGTGTGACTACTGCCCGAGCCGCGGATCGGCATGTCAAAGTGAAAATACTCGATATTGGGCGCGATCCAGAGAGCAATGCGCCCGCCGTTAGGCCAGACAATCTTCTCGCGCTTAATAATAGGCAGATAATCGTAGCGCGGATTGTGCATGAGTTTTTCCTCCTGTCTAGGCGCCAAAGAGGCATGAAGCGCACAAAAGCCGGGCGGGACAAACTAGGCTGAGCCTCGTGGGACACTTCGGGTAAGATCAGCAGTCTTGCGTGTCATCCTGAGGTCCGCCGAAGGATCTCGCTTCCAGTCGCAGGTGGCAGACCACCACTCCACCCAGATTCTTCGCCTCCGGCTCAGAATGACACGCTCTGCATTGCTTGAAAGTTTCGCACCTTGCACAAATGTTTCGGTGGCGTGTGGCCATCCAAAACGGAGATTTACTCGCGCCAAGAACGCCAAATCCGGAAGTTTATTTCTTTGCGCCCTTTGCGCCTTTGCGCGAGATATTCCGAGTCTTAGTAGCGGCTCCGGCCGCGCTAGATCGTTTGTGGTTTAAGTTATTTTCAGCCGATTACTTGGCTGCGGCGAGCGCGGCCTCGTAATTGGGGTGATCGCCGATGCTACCGACGTATTCCACGTGCTTGAGCTTATTATCCGGTCCAATCACGAACACCGCTCGGGCGAGAACCCGATCGAGCGGGCCGCCGGAAATCAATACGCCGTAGTTCTTGCCGAAGGAAGCATCGCGATGGTCGCTCGCGGTGACCACCTTATCGACGTTGGCAGCCCCGCACCAGCGCTTCTGCGCGAACGGCAAGTCCATGCTGATGCAGACGATCTCGACGTTGGGCAGCTTGCTTGCCTCCTCGTTGAACCGTTTGGTTTCCAGGTCGCACACCGGAGTGTCAAGCGAAGGCACCGTGGCAATGACGCGGGTTTTGCCAGCCGCGTTGGCCAACGTGTAGTCGCTCATGTCGGCGCTTTTCTGAACCTTGAAGTCCGGGGCCGCCTGGCCCGCCTTGACTTCATTTCCCAACAGCGTTACCGGACTGCCTTTAAACATAACTGTCGCCATAAATTTTCCTCCACTTTTGGATTAGCGGTTGCGCGATTTCACAACCGTTGAGGAAATCAATATACGCTCATTGAGTTACCGCGCGCAATGCTTGCAGGCGCCATAGAAGGCGGTTTGATGGGACGTGACCTTAAATCCTCGGTGCGGGAGCCGAGCCGGCTTGATCTCGTTCTCCGTATCGACCAAAACATCGTATACCCGACCGCACTTTTCGCAGATAAAGTGCTGATGGCGCTCGACCAGCGGGTCGAAATGCTGCGCGCGCCCAAGCATCAGCACTCGAAGCTTTTCGTTCGCGACCAATTTTTGCAGGTTGCGATAAACCGTTCCCAGGCTCACGTTGGGCAAACGCTCGCGGACTTTGTCGTAAACCTGATCGGCCGTCGGATGAAAGTTGTCGTCCTTGACCGCTTCCCAAACAACCTCCAGTTGTTTGGTGTTTCTTGGTTTTTTATTTACCTTGGACATAACTAGGCCGTGAGATCCTCGATCAAAGATTGCCGGGTGCCGGGTTCGATGGGCGCGCTCGCCTTGTAATTCGGGTGATCGATGACGAGCTCGGTCCGTTCGCCTCTGACAAACGCTTGCAACGCGGCCTCAGACAGCGGAAATTTCACGTACTGCACGGCGCTGATTTTGTCTTCCTTGCTGCGTCCCTCTTCAAAACGCGCGTGAACGGAATGACTTCCGACCTTGAGATAGACCGCTTCGTCAATGCCCAAAAATTTCAGCAAATCCTCCCGCAGATGGGTCTGATCCTCGATTTCCAAAAACAGCGTGGCGCTCAGTTCTCCCGGCGCCGGGATAAGTTCATTGTAGACGTCGATCTCCTCCCGAATCTTGTCCAGGTCGGAGATCTTCTCCGCCCGCATCATCTCCTGGATTTGGAAGATGACCGTGTCTCGATTCTCGAAGACCAACGTCACTTGGTCTCCGACCGAAACGCGCCTGCGCCGTTTCAGCTCGATGATGCGCTGGCGAGACTTCTCGCGCACCTTTTCATAGGCGGCGTTACCTGTGATATCGCCTAGATCGACTTTCTTCATGATTTGCCGTCTTTCGCCAAACTGAGATCCAAGGTCAGGGATGGGGATAGTGATTGCTCTGAAAAACTTCGTTCACGCTTCGACAAACGACGAATGAACATGGGAGGTTTTTTCAGCACAATCGGCACGCATCCTCGACCGTGTAGAGATCAATCAACTTGCGGCGTCCGCCGGCTCCCTACCGGCAACCTTCTCCAAGCCCTTGGAGAATCGGCCGGCATGAGATTTTTCCGCCTTGGCCAGAGTTTCGAACCACTCGGCCAATTCCGAGTACCCTTCTTCGCGCGCCGTCTTGGCCAACCCGGGATACATCTCGGTGTACTCATAAGTCTCGCCTTCTACGGCAGACTTGAGGTTTTTCTCGGTGGTCCCGATCGGAACATCGGTGACCGGGTCGCCGACTTCCTTTAGGAAATCCAGATGACCGAAGGCATGTCCCGTCTCGGCCTCGGAGGTGTCACGGAACAATCCGCCGACTTCTGGATATCCCTCGATGTCCGCTACCCTTGCGAAATAGAGATAGCGCCGGTTAGCCTGGGACTCGGCCGCGAAGGCGTTCTTCAGGTTGGTATGGCTCTTGGAGCCCTTCAAACTTTTTGCCATATGCTGCCCTCCTTAATGTTATTGATAACAATTACTAATTAGTAAAGTAAGCAAGCTCTGTCAAGGGGCGGTTAATGAATTTTTGTTACAAACCCATTAGCGAACAACTCCCTGCTCTTTGCTCATCCCAGGCGGTATCGCGTCCAAAGATGTTTCCATGACCGAATTCCCCCAAGGTCTTCGAGCACGGTGGTCGTCGGAGGCAGGATGGGGAAATCGTAGCGATCAACCTGAGACAATGCCTCGGCGGGCTTGATCCACAGACTGTGGGTTACCTCTTCGGACCGCGACAGCGGTATTTGATGCGCCGGCACCGCCGCCAGGTAAAAACGCGTATCGAATCGCATAGGATAGAATTCCGGCGTCACCCGATGGAAAAAATAGATCATATGCGATAGATCGCAAAGCAGTCCCTCAGACTCGAGAAACTCTCCGAACGCCAGCTCCTCGTTAACGATCGCCCGACGTTTGATCTCG
>Ga0209819_10000615_pt1 | contig 10549 bp, 10 predicted proteins | sample PPLLak2March2015_FD_187248 | JGI IMG/M metagenome (GOLD analysis project Ga0209819, IMG submission 187248) | Freshwater sediment microbial communities from Prairie Pothole Lake near Jamestown, North Dakota, USA - PPLs Lake P7 Core (1) Depth... | ecosystem: Environmental > Aquatic > Freshwater >... | reverse complement strand
TCGAAGCGCTGTCCGTCTGGGCCGAGGGTCGGGACCGAAGCAGTCGGCCGGCGGCGCCCCCACGCGGCCGGCACCTGGAGAGCCACCGCCTGCGCTCCTGAGGAACGGGCGGTAGCAGCGGTCGTCCCGGCCACCTGACCACCCCGTCCCGGCCCGTCACCATTTGCACTACGACCATAGTGTTAATTAGATTTCGCACATTGTTAGGTAGCTAACGATCTGGAGGCAGAACGTTGAGAAAGCTGGTAGCAGGGGCCCTCCTCGTGACGCTCGTGTCGGCCGCGTGCGGAGGGGCGGGCGGAGATGCCCGCCCTCTGGTTGTGTACTCCGGAAGGGCCGAGGAGCTGGTCGGGCCACTCTTCGAGCAGTTCGAGGCCGAGTCGGGGATCGATCTGGAGATCCGGTACGCCGACTCGAGCGAGCTTGCCGCGACTCTCCTTGCCGAGGGAGAGGAGACCGCGGCCGATGTGTTCTTCGCCCAAGACCCCGCTTCGTTGGGCGCCGCCGCCGGGCTGATGGCCCCACTTCCCGAAGAGACGCTGGGTCTGGTCGACGCGCGGTTTCACGATCGTGACGGCCGGTGGGTCGGGACCTCTGGCCGGGTGAGGGTGGTCGTCTACAACACCGACACCGACCTACCACTCCCCGAGACGATCGATGACGCCACAGACCCGGCTTGGGCCGGTCAGATGGGGGTGGCACCCACCAACGGCTCTTTCCTGGCGTTCGTGTCGGCCATGATCCTCGAACGCGGCGAGGAAGGGACGCGTGAGTGGCTTGAAGCTCTGGCCGCAAACGACCCCGTTGAGTTCGACGGAAACGCGCCCATCGTCGAAGCCACCGACACGGGCGAGCTGGGCGGCGGGCTCGTGAACCATTACTACCTACTTCGCCTGCGGGCCGAGGGTCAGGGCGACAACGCCGAGAATTATTTCATCCCGGCCGGCGATGTCGGATCGCTGGTGATGCCCGCCGGGGTCGGGATCATGGGGAACACCGACAGCCCGGAGGCAGCCCAGGAACTCGTCGATTTCCTTCTCGCCGATGAAGCACAGACCTTCTTTGCCACGGAGACCTTCGAGTTCCCTCTGATCGACGGCGTACCCCAGCCCGACGGGGTTCCACCCCTCTCCGAGATCGACGCCCCCGACATCGACCTGAGCGACCTCGCTGCTGTGCTCGACCAGGCCACGCGTCTGGTGGCCGAGGCCGGCCTGGTGTGAGTTGACTGCCGGGCCGCTGACGGCGCACCGGCCCGAAGTCGGGCAGATTCGACGTCGTGGCGGCTGGGGATGGTGGGTCGCCGCCGGAGTGGCGCTTCTTCCCGCGCTAATCCCTCCGGTCAGCTTGTTGTTCCAGGTCATCGGGACCGGGACGACGCTGGCCGTCCCGCCGGGACGTCTCGCCGAGCTGATGTTGAACACCGCCCTGCTCACGGTGGCCGTCACGATCACGGCAGTCGCCATCGGTCTGGCCACGGCGTGGACGACCACCAGGGTGGCGCTTCCATTTCGTAAAGGATGGATGACGCTGGCTGCGCTCCCCCTCGTTGTCCCCTCCTATGTGGCGGCACTCAGCCTCATCGCCGCAACCGGGCCCTCGGGAGTCATAGTCGACACCCCGACGCCTTATGGATTCGTCGGATCATGGCTCGTGCTCTCTGTATTCACCGCGCCATTGGCCCATCTCACGCTCATCCCTGGGTTGCGGACAATCGATCCGGCGACAGAGGAGGCGGCGACTGGGCTCGGGGCGAGCCGGTGGCGGGTCTTCGCGACCGTGACCCTTCCACAATTGAAGCCGGCGCTGGTCTCGTCCGGTCTCCTGGTCGGGCTCTACACCATCTCCGACTTCGGCGCTGTGTCCTTGCTTCGCTACGACACGTTCACCCGCGCCATTTACACGCTCTACCGGGGCCAGATCGACCGGCGCCCCGCCGCCACCCTGTCACTGATCCTGATGGCTCTAGCCATTGTGATCCTCCTCGTCGAGCGCCGCTATCGCGCCAGGGTCCCCCTTCACTCCCGACGGCCACGCAGGGCGCGCCCTCTGCTGGCGCTGTCGGGCTGGCCACGTGCTGCCTCTATCTCGGCACTGACTCTCTACATCCTCGTCGCTCTCGGTCTCCCGCTCCTAGTCATGGCGGTGAGCGTGGCTCGCGGGCTCGATTCCGAGCAGATCGTTGGCTCCCTCGGCCCGGAGGCGGTCCGGTCACTGGGCGTCGCGATCATCGCAGCCCTGGTGACCGTAGTTCTCGCCTTCCCGGTGGCCATGGTCACCACCCGCAGGCCGGGGCGTCTGTCGGGCTGGGTGGAGTCAGCGATGTGGGGCGCCTACTCCCTTCCCCACATCACCGTCGGGGTGGCGGCGGTGGGTTTCACCCTCAGCACCGCCAGGTCTCTCTATCAGACACTGATCTATCTGGTGATCATCTACGGCGCCATATTCCTGCCCCAAGCGGCCGGAGCGACTCAGGACTCCCTGGTCCGTGCCAGCCCGGACCTGGAGGACGCGTCCCGTGGCCTGGGCCGGGGGCCCGTGGCAACCCTGATGCGGGTGACGCTTCCCTTGGCCTGGCCGGGGTTGGTGGCGGGAGCTGCTCTGGTCTTTCTGAGCGTCATGAAGGAGCTGCCGGCAACGCTGCTCCTCCGCCCCAATGGGTTCGAGACGCTGGCTATCAGAATCTGGAGCTCGACGGCGGAAGGATTCATCACAAGAGCCTCTGCAGCCGGGCTCGTTCTCCTCGCCGTCTCGATCGTGCCACTCTTTCTCGTGATGTCACGTGAGCTCAGCGACTGACCGCCTCGCCATCCGCGCCCGGGACCTGACCAGGTCTTTCGGCGAAGCAGTCGCTCTGGACCATTTCAGCCTCGACGTATGGGAAGGCGGCGTGGTGACCATCCTCGGCCCGTCGGGGTGTGGCAAGACCACGGCGCTGCGGGTGATCGCCGGGTTCGAAACCGCCGGTGGGACGGTCGAGATCCATGGCCGCACTGTGCTCGCACCGGGGGTCTTCACCCGTCCAGAGCGGCGCCGGGTGGGGATGGTGTTCCAGGACTACGCGCTATTCCCACATATGACCGTTGCCGGGAATGTCGCCTACGGGTTGCCCAGGGGTGATCGGGGTCCTCGTGTAGGCGAGGTCCTCGAACTGGTCGGATTGACCGGATTGGAGGGGAGGATGCCGAACGAGCTCTCGGGTGGGCAACAGCAGCGCGTCGCCCTTGCCCGCGCCCTCGCCCCGAGGCCGGAGGTGATCCTGCTCGACGAGCCATTCAGCAACCTCGACGCCAGTCTGCGTGATCGGGTGCGGCGAGAGCTGCGAACCATCCTGACCGAAGCTCGCACAACGGCGGTCTTCGTGACTCATGACCAGGAAGAAGCCCTGGCAACTTCCGACATCGTGGCCGTGATGAGGGACGGTCGGGTCCTGCAGGCCGACACCCCGGGACATCTCTATTCCAATCCGGCCGACCGCTGGGTGGCCGAGTTCCTCGGCGACGCCGACGTCCTCGAGTCGGAGGCGCTCGACGGGCGGGTCGATACGGCGGTCGGTGCTTTCGACACCGACCTCCACGGCAGCGTGTCGGTCGTCGTCCGCCCGGAGAATGTGCAGATCTCGCTCGGCGAGACCCCGAACGCCGTGGTGGCGGGGTCCGAGTTCTTCGGTCACGACCAGCTGGTGACCCTCGCCCTGCACGAGGGCACCCGCGTTCGGGCCAGAATCGGCCCCCGTCCCATCTACCGTGTCGGCCAGCCGGCCCGGGTGCGGGCCACCGACGCCCGCATATTCGCGCGAGGCTGACGTCCTAGCCTTTCAGGGTGGATTCGGCTCTGGCCCTCGTCGCGGCGTTGGCCGCTTCGTTCTTCGCCGCCGATCTCTGGCTCGACTACCGAAGAAGGCCCCGGCCCCACATAGCCGCCTACGGGACCGGCATGACCATGTTCGCTATCGCGACGTGGGCATTCTTCCTGGGCATCACCTTCGGCTGGACCGGGCCGATGTACCGAATCTTCTATCTATTCGGGGCCATCCTCAACATCCCGTTCCTGGCCCTGGGCTCGATGTTCTTGGTCGTCGGGAAGAGGTCTGGCCACATCATGGCCATCGCGCTGGGCGCCCTAACAGCCATTTCCACCACTCTGACCGCCACCGTGCCATTCGCCAATCCCCTGCCGGAGACCGGGGTGCCCCATGATGTGTTCGCCTCGGGTTTCGGTCCCAGGCTGTTCGCCATCATTGGTGGGGCACTGGGCGCAACCATCCTCGCCATCCTGTCCGTCGTATCGATCGTCCGATTCTGGAAGAAGAACCGCCGGATCGTCTGGGGCAACTTGCTCATCCTCGGCGGGACGCTGGCTGCGGCATCGGGGGGCACCGGTCTCGCCCTCGGCGAATCGAGCGCTTTCGCCCTCTCTCTGCTGGTGGCGGTAACCCTGATCTGGGCCGGCTACCGGGTGGCATCGGGCGGGCGAGGCGCCACGACCCGAGCCGACACCGCCCTGGCCGACCTTTGACTGTCGTCTGAGGTTCACCGGGTTGTAAAGGTCAGGCAGCCCTGGGTTCATCACGTGCCCATACCTTCATCCTGCCGAGGAAGGACGGGAAATCTCTGCACCCATGGATCCCGGGGATGATCTTGCGAGGTCCATCGAGCACCTGAAGGTGGCGGTCGATGTGCTCAACGCGGTTGTCGCCGACAAGCTGGCGGGGACCGCCAAGGCGGGCCTGTCAATGGGGCGTCCACGTCATGTTGATGGAGCGTTCGAAGTTGACCCATCCGCCGAGCTCGAACGCCGCGGCCATCGGCAGGTTGGTGAGGTCGGTAGCGGCGCGGATGTGGTCGACACCCTGGTCGGCCAGGATTCGGGTACCAGTGGCGAGGATGTCGTGGATGTAGCCGTTGCCCCGATGCTCGGGCAGGACGGCTAGATAGCCGATGACGGGGTGATAGTGGTTGTGACCGGGAGTCACGAAGCCGACTGAGGCGCCCGTGTGGTCGGTTGCGATGCGCCAGTTGTCGCGGCTGCTGATCTGTTGGGCGAGCTCACCGGAGAAGTGCCCTTGGGCGGCTTCCCTCGGTGTCATGGTCTTCAGGTCGAGGACGGTGTGGGCGTCGAGTGAGCCTGGCACTACCGCTGTCATCAGATCGATGACCTCTTCGTCGTCGTGGGGATGACGGAAGTCGAGCCGCCCACTGGGTAGCGCGATAGGTGTGCCTTTGCGCCATTCGAATCGCAGGCGCTCGACGAACACTCGGGCGCCGGTTTGCTCGGCAATGTCGATGAGCACTTCCACGTGGCGCCGGGAGGCTTGATTGTCTCGCCAATCAGGCGGCACATAGCGGATGTAGCCCGGCGGCTCTGCTCTACCGATGACCTGGCGGGTTGCCGTCTCCATGAGGTCGTGGGCAGCGAGGCGATGCACCGGATCGGCCGGGTCGGCGATGTCGAAGATGTCCAACAGTGCGGGTTTGTCTTCTCCCGGGTTGCCCCACCATGCCACTCGCGCGACGACGCTGTCGTCGATCAGCGCCATCCACATCCACTCCGTTCTCCGTCTCCCCTGGCGCAGATCATCGGCGAGCTCATGGTTGAGGGTGTAGGGGAGGCCGAGGAAACGGTCCAGTTCGGTCGGTCCCTCGATGGTCCGGAAGCGAGGGGTGGCTGAATCAAACACACCTGATCATCTGAGAGGATACGGCGGTGGGTGCCGGTACACCGTGGTGATAAGGGAGCCGGGCTCCGAGACCCGGCGGCGGGCTCCACGACGACTGCCTTTACGAACCCCGGCTTTCCGCTCAAGGGGGCGAACGGTCTGCCGGGGTTCGGTTGTCGCCTCCCCCGCGCCAACCATCACTACGAAAGCTCGGGCATTCATGGTTCGTGAAGGATGGAAATCGATCGGCGTGTCCCGAGATGAACGGTCCCGAGACGACATGCTCCAAGAGGTGGCGCGCACCTTCAGGGTTCTTACCCGGCTGATCTGGAATTGCGACCTGGCGTTTCCCAGTTGGGCGATCGTGACCGGTTGTTGCTGACACGAATCCGCATGATCCGACGAAGTCTTCGCATATCCACCGCAGCTTCCACCGGCACCGGTCTGCCTCTAGGCCGAGAAGAGAGGCTGCGTCTCATACCGGCTCCCGGCCAGCCGCCGCAGGTTCGTCTTCAACAGCTTCGGCCAGATCGTCGAGACCCCGTTGAATGATCTCCTTGAGGAGGACAGCCACGTTCTCGTCGCTGTCCAGGTAATCCGACTCGTCGCCTCCGAACTCCGCTTTCACGTATCGGTACTGGTCGATGAGTTCGTCGTCTTTCCACTCCGCGATCGGGTAATGGTCAAGGGGTGGCCAATTCGCTGCGGTCATGCGGCCTACTTACCCTCCCGCTCACCCAAAACAAACGGACGACAGCTCCTGGGCGGAGGGTCATCCCCCGATGTAGCTCATCTCGACGCGTGAGCCGATGCTCACAGTCTGCGCCGACCTGATCTCCGAGTAGCGGTCTTCCCTGTTCGTCCATATGTGGTCGATGATCGGACCGACATCCTCACCGGACCTGATGGCGTCTCGCAGGTTCGATCCTGCGGAGGCGAAGAGACACGTGTACAGGACACCCTCGGCGGAGAGCCGGGCCCGGGTGCAGGAACCGCAGAAGGGCCTGGTCACCGAGGCGATCACCCCCACCTCCCCCTCTCCGTCGAGGTAGCGGAATCGGTTGGCCACCTCACCGGGGTAATTGGGCGGGATGGGCTCGAGCGGGAAGACCTGATTGATGGCCGAGATCATCTCCTCAGCCGGCACAACATCGTCCAGGCGCCAGCCGTTGGTGTTCCCCACATCCATGTACTCGATGAAGCGCACGATGTGACCGGTGGCCTTGAAGTGCCTGGCCATGTCGACAACGGCGTGCTCGTTCACCCCTCGCTGGACGACCGCGTTCACCTTTATCGGCCCGAGCCCGGCCTCGGCCGCCGCCTCGATGCCTTCTAGGACCGAGGAGACGGGGAAACCGACATCGTTCATGCGCTGGAAGGTCGGATCGTCGAGCGCATCGAGGCTCACGGTGACCCGGTCCAGACCGGCAGCGGCCAGGGACCGCGCCTTCCGGGTCAAGAGCGATGCATTGGTGGTCAGAGTGAGGTCGTCGACTCCGTCGATGGCCTCGAGCATGCCGATGAGTTTCTCCAGGTCCTTGCGGAGCAGCGGCTCGCCCCCTGTGATTCTCACCTTGTTCACGCCTCGATCGACGAAGAGCTCGACCAGATGCCCGATCTCCTCGAAGCTCAGCAACTGGTCGCGCGGCAAGAACTCGTGGTCCTTGCCGAACAGCTCCTTGGGCATGCAGTACGTACATCGGAAGTTGCATCGGTCGGTGACCGAGATGCGGAGGTCACGAACCGGGCGTTGAAACCGATCGACGAGGGCACTCATCCGGGCCAACGTTATTTGCCGTCGAGCCCAATGTCTCGTGACGCCGTCGCCGTGAGCCGTTAGCGTGCCCGGCGATGCCGGAGGGGCCGCTACAGGTGTCGATGACAATCGACCCGGACGCCGTGATGGCCCAGGTCAACCGTCGGGTGTTCGGCTCGTTCGTGGAGCACATGGGCCGGGGCGTGTACGGGGGGTTGTACGAGCCGGATGATCCCTCTGCCGACGACGAGGGCCACCGCACCGATGTGCTGGCCCTGGTGAGGGAGTTGGGCGTGAGCATCGTTCGCTACCCGGGTGGGAACTTCGTCTCCGGTTATCGCTGGGAGGACGGCGTGGGGCCGGTTGGGCGGCGCCCGGCCCGATTCGAGCGGGCGTGGCGGAGCATCGAGCCCAACGTGTTCGGCCTCGACGAGTTCGCCCGCTGGTCGGCCAAGGCAGGGACCGACATCATGTTGGCGGTCAATCTGGGGACACGAGGTGCCCGTCAGGCCGCAGAGTTGGTCGAATACGCCAACGTCACCGGTGGGACCAGGCTCTCGGATCTGCGCCGCCGCCACGGTCGAGAACAGCCTTATGGAGTTAGGACCTGGTGCCTCGGAAACGAGATGGACGGCCCCTGGCAGATCGGCCACAAGTCCGCCGAGGAGTACGGGAGGCTTGCCTTCGAGACCGCCAATTCGATGCGGGCGGTCGACCCCACCCTGGAGCTCGTGGCATGTGGCAGCTCCGGGAGATCGATGCCTGGCTTCGGCATCTGGGATGAAACGGTCCTGGTCCATTGCTATGAGGTAGTCGACTTGATCTCTGCCCACAGCTACTACGACCCCGAAGCCTCCGACCTTTCCAGCTTCATCGCTTCATCGGCAGCGATGGACGAGCAGATCCGCCACGTGCTGTCGATAGCCGATCGGGTAGGGAGGAAGAAGAGAATGACCAAACGGCTCGGGATCTCATTCGACGAGTGGAACGTCTGGTACATGGGACGCCATGAGGCACAGGGGCCCAACCTCGAGTGGAGGCGAGCGCCCCGACTGTGTGAGGACGACTACACGGCCACCGACGCCGTGGTGGTGGGATCGCTCCTGATCACACTCCTCCGTCACGGGGATCGGGTGGCCCTCGCCTGCCAGGCCCAACTGGTCAACACCATCGCACCGATCCACACCGAGCCGGACGAGCCGGCGCGGCGCCAGGCCATCTTCCACCCGTTCGCCCTCACCTCACGTCATGCGGTTGGTGATGTCATCCACTCCGCCGCGGTTGGCCCGACGATGCAGACCCGGGTTCACGGCGAGGTCCCGGTCTACGACGGGGTGGTGACTCGCGACAGCACCACCGGCGCGTTCACCTCCTTCTCCGTAAACCGCTCGACCACCCATCAACTCGAGCTCGTTGTCGATCTGAGCTCTCTCCCCGGGGCTCGAGTCGTAGAGCATCTCATCCTCGATGGCGGCAAGACGACGACCTGGGAGCCTCGCCCGGCTCCTTGGGAGAATGCCAGCGGAGAGGTGGCCTTGCTCCTCCCACCCGTCTCATGGTCGATGCTTCGACTAGCCACGACCTAAGCGCACCGCAGGATTTCGCCGGAATCGGTGGCATGGACGCCGCTTGTGTGGCTATGTTGAAATCGTTATCGACATCGTTTTCTGATAACGATTTCAAGTCGGCGAGGGCGGCGGGATGAGGCCATCGACCAACAGAGTGACAATCGGCGATGTGGCCGCCATCGCCGGGGTTTCGATCGCCACGGTCTCCAGGGTGGCCAACGGGCGTTACGGGGTGGCCCCCCAGACTCAGGAACGGGTGCGGGCCGTCATCTCAGACCTCGGATACGAGTCGAGCCTGGTGGCGAGGAGCCTGCGCAGCCGCCGCACGAACGTGATCGGGATTGTCGTGGCAGACCTGGAGCCGTTCAGCGCCGAACTGCTCAAGGGGGCGGCGCGAGCCATCCATTGGACCGGCTACGAGTTGATCGTGTATTCCGGCGGAGGCCACGTCGGTGACCCGGTTGGCTGGGAGCGTCGGTATCTCTCACGCCTCAACGGGACCCTGACCGACGGGACCATCCTGGTCACTCCCACGGTGGTGGATGTGGTGAGCGCGGCACCCGTCGTCGCAGTCGACCCCCACGCCGGCGCCTCCTCGCTGCCCACGGTCGACTCGGAGAACCTCGAGGGCGCAGTGAAGGCAACCGAGTACCTGATCGGGCTCGGACATCGTCGCATAGGCTTCATCGCCGGCAGGCCGGACCTCGATTCGGCCCGCCTCCGCGAGGAAGGGTTTCGCCGAGCACTGGACAGGGCTGGGATCTCGCTCGACCCCGCCCTCATGAAGGTCGGTGGCTATACCAAGGAGGCTACCGAGACCCCGGCGCGCGAGCTGCTCGGGTCGCACGACCGCCCCAGCGCCATCTTCGCTGCCAACGATGTGTCGGCAATCGCGACCATGGAGGTGGCCAGGTCGATGGGACTCTCGATACCCGACGATCTCTCCGTGGTCGGATTCGACAACATCCCCGAGTCGGCCCTCTCCGTTCCCCCATTGACGACCGTCGATCAGTCGATCCAGCAGATGGGCTACGAAGCGGCCAAGTTGCTCACCGGCCTGATCGATGAGCCGGATCAGGAACCGGCGCACCTCACCCTTCCCACTGCACTGGTGGTCCGGCAGTCATGCCGGACCGTGACCGTCTAAACCGAATCCGAGGAGGAGCAACAAAGCTACAGCGTGACTGAAAACGATTACAACGACGGAGGTACGAAAGGAGGCATATGTGAAATCAGTGAGACGATCCATGGCGATTCTCGCCATCCTGGCCCTGGTTCTGGCCGCCTGTGGCGGTGGAGGCGCCGGCGAGGACGAGCCCACCACCACCACCAGTGGAGCGGTGACCGAGACGACGGCGGCCGAGGCGGCGACGACAACCGCCGCAGCCGAGGAGCCGGCGGAGGAAGTCACCATCGAGTGGTGGCACATCCAGAACACAGATCCGATGATGACGTTGTGGCAGGACATGGCCAACGAGTTCATGGAAGCCAATCCCAACGTCCAGATCAACATCACAGTGATGGAGAACGAGGCGTTCAAGGCGGCGCTTCAGACCAATCTCCAGG
>Ga0209819_10000613_pt1 | contig 10584 bp, 6 predicted proteins | sample PPLLak2March2015_FD_187248 | JGI IMG/M metagenome (GOLD analysis project Ga0209819, IMG submission 187248) | Freshwater sediment microbial communities from Prairie Pothole Lake near Jamestown, North Dakota, USA - PPLs Lake P7 Core (1) Depth... | ecosystem: Environmental > Aquatic > Freshwater >... | reverse complement strand
CCATTTCCAGAACCCTTGCATTAATAGGAATAATAGAAGAGAAGTATTTTTCCAGGGCCAGGTGATAAAACTGATTTCGTTTTTTCCAAAATAGTCTTTGTTTGGCAATTTGTTCAAAATAGGATTTTATGTGTTCCTTTGAATTCAATATCTTTATGCTCAATTAATTTATATTTTTGCCATCAGCTTGAGTTAAACAAACATACAAACTTTTCATTAGACAGCTTACTATTAATTTCAGAAAATGGCACCAGGAGGAAAAAACAATCAGCAAAAAAATCAGAAAAAGTCGGGTAATACTATTCAAAAAAAAGGACTGCCAAGATCCGTGAAAAATATACAAGTGAAAGATCAACAAGGCTTGGGAAATAAACTGGATCAATGGCTGGAACCGCGGCTTAACTTCATATTTTACTTTACCCTCTTCTTAGCCATACTTTTCGGGGCTTATTTATTTGATGCAAAAATAAGCACTGGAGGAGACGATTCGCACTATATTGAAATGGCAAATGATTTCATGAAAGGCCGTGCATTTCCAACGTGGCATGGACCCCTTTACTCAATTTTCCTTAGCATTCCCATGTGGATTTTTGGTGTGAAAATAATTGCCCTCAAATTATTTTCTTTTGCTTTCATTTTAGCACATCTTATCCTATTCTATTATACATTTAGGAGGCATATTTCTCCAATTATGCTGGCTCTCATCATCCTTATAATTTCTGTTAACTCCACAATCCTTTACTTTGCCAGTCAAACCTATAGCGAAGCGATGTATATGTTTCTCCAATCCTTGATTATTTATCTTTTTATAAAAACACACCTTATTCTGGAAGAGGAGAAGAACTTTCCAAAAAGAGAATTGATTTTTAAATGGTTGGGACTTGGATTCTTTGTTTTTTTAGCCAGCTTAACACGTAACATTGGAATAGTTATACTGGTTGTGATGCTGTTTTTTCTTCTAAAGGAGAGAAAATATATTTCCTCAATTATTTTGTTTCTTTCTTATTTAATTTTCCTAATCCCTTTTAAAATTTATAAAGCCCTGGTATGGAAAATTGGAAGCATTAATACATCCGGCCAGCTATCAGAAATTCTGCTTAAAAATCCTTATGACAGATCCCAGGGTAGTGAAGATTTCACAGGATTAATTGTCAGGCTCTTTGAAAATGCTCGCCTCTACTTTTCTAAACACTTTATGATTAGTCTAGGCTTGCATGATCCATCTACAGCCGATAAAAACTGGTTAGTAACCATGCTTATTATTGCAATTTTCGGAATAGCCCTCTATTATGCATATAAACGTAGCAGAATAATGTTATTTGTGGCAATTTTCCTGGGAGTTTCAATGATAGCTACGTTTATTGCACTCCAGCAGTCATGGGATCAAATGCGTATGGTTGTCATTTATATTCCCATGCTGTTGCTTATTCTCTGCTGGGGAATCCTGGAACTGTCGCGAAGCAGGGGTTTCGGATTTCTGGCAGTGCTGTTGCCGTTCTTTCTGGTATTTATTTTCTTCAAAACATTGGGACAAACGATCGAAAAGGTGAAAGTCAACCAGAAAGTGCTTGCGAAGAATCTGTCCGGAAATCCGTATTATGGTTTTACTCCCGATTGGAAGAACTTTTTATTCATGAGCAGGTGGGTTGGGGAAAATATTCCGGACACCGCCGTGGTGGCTTCAAGAAAACCATCCATGTCGTTCATTTACAGCAAAGGAAGAGATTTTTATGGTATGTACCGGTTTCCTACCATGGAACCGGAAAAACTGATCAACAGTATTGAAAAGCGCACTGGGGAATTGATCGTAATCCCGAATACGGTATTTGACAAATCATTTCCGGCGGTATTGCGGCAGGTACTCAAACAGGCTTCCGTTGCTTATGTGGCGGAGGGGAATGATATCTACGGGCTTTATGAAACCCGCGAACCCCTTGGTGGTATGTTGAACCGTGCAATGGGTGAATACAAGGTGAATTCTTTCACCAGCGATTCCCTGATGAATCGTGTCCGTGTATCATCCCAGAGGTGTTTTGCAGTCTCTCCGGATTCTTTGCTTAATACTTTAAGGAAAAACAGGGTAAGCTATGTGATTGTTGCCAGCTTAAGAGCAAATCCCAATATGAATACCGGCAACATCATCAATAACATTCAGCGGTACCTCTACTTTGTGGAGCAAAAGTACCCGGGAATCCTTTCCGTCGTTCACCAGATCGGAACTGATGCCGAGGAGCCGGCGTGGCTTTACCGGATAGATTACAACAGATATAAATTGTGAGAAATTCAGGGCATAGACGGCTAATCCTGGTGGGCACAGGTAACGTTGCCTGGCATATGGGTCATGCTCTTGTAAGGCAGGGGATTCGGATAAGCCAGGTATTGGGACGGAAAGCGGAATCGGTGCATCAGCTGGCTGACGAGCTGAATGCAAAGGGATTGGTAAGCCCGGAACACCTGGACCCGGATGCGGATACCTGCCTGATCTGTGTTTCGGATGATGCCATCCGGAATACGGTAGAAGCCCTGAGACCAGGTGACCGGCTTTGTCTTCATACGGCGGGCAGTGTGAGCATGGACATATTTGAAGGGATTGCCGCCAATTATGGTGTGTTATATCCATTGCAGACCCTGACCAGGAACCAGCCTGTAAATTTCGAAGATATTCCCCTGCTGATCGAAGCCAATTCAGCCAACAACCTTGAATCGGTAAGTACAATTGCAAACCGGTTGTCCACGAGGGTGATCATGGCGGATTTTAAGCAACGTTCCAGTCTGCACCTGGCGGCAATGTTCGCCGGAAATTTTACCAACCATATGTTCACCCTGGCAGAAGAAATTTTGCATAAAGAGGGTTTGTCACTTGAATTGTTGTACCCTCTGATGAAGGAAATATTCGCCAAGGCCATGAGGATTCCGCCCCGCCTTGCCCAGACCGGTCCCGCCTCCCGCGGAAATACCCGGATCATTGAAAAACACCTTTCGATGCTGAATGATTATCCTGAGATGCGGGAATTGTACCGTTTGATAAGTCAAAGTATCGGGAAACGAAAATAGGTCTTGCGGTCTGAATGTCTTGCGGTCATGCGGTCTTACCTCCTCTCCAGCAAAACCAGCGTTTCGAGATGATGTGTATGGGGCAGCATATCAAAAGGCTGTATACGTGAAATACGATAGACTTCTGTAAGCTGTTTCAGGTCAAAGGCCAGGGAAACCGGATTACAGCTAAGGTAAATCACCTTTCCTGCTCCCGAAGCATTTATCGTTTTCTTTATTTCGATCAGGGTTCCTGATCTCGGGGGATCCAGGACAATCAGATCTGCTTTTCCATGCTTTTCAATGAAACCAGGTTTAAACGTTTCCAGGATGTCGCCGGTAAGAAATTCCGTATTATGGAGGCCATTGATGGCCGCATTTTCATTTGCATCCTGAATTGCCAGGCCTGAACCTTCAATGCCTGTGACATGCCTTGCGGAAGGGGCCATGATGACTGCAAGGGTCCCTATGCCGGTATACAGATCATATACCTTTTCAGATCCTGAAAGACCTGCCCATTCGCGGGCCTTTGTAAAGATCTGCTCCGCCTGATCCGCATTCGGCTGGAAGAAGGATGCAGCGTGTATCCGGAACCGGTGACCGTCAATTGTTTCATACAGGTAGGGCCTGGTGTTGCCAAAAGCTACTATCTCACCCTGCAATTGGCTGTGGGTCGGAGAAAGATGTATAGTATAGTTCAACGATACAATCCGGGAGAACCTTTGCAATACGGCGGATAACAATTTCTCCCGCTGAGACGGTATATCCTCTGCGAATCCAACTACCACCAGTACGTCACCCTGCCTGTTTATACGGATGGAAAGGCTGCGGAGGATACCAGACCTGTTTTCATAATCATAGAAAGCAAGGTTGTGTTCAATCGCAAACCTTTCAATATAATCACATATCTCCCGGCACGGTTCAGCCTGCAGGTAGCACTCCCGGATGGCAGCTATTTTTCCCGGTTCGCCGCTTATGTGAAAACCCAGGGCAGGACCGGCAGGCTCTTTTTCCCGGTTATCACGAAATGCGTGCGCAGCAAAAGAATATTCCATACGATGCCGGTAAAAAACGGTTCCCGGCGAAGCAATCACAGGAGGAATATCAGGGGTGTCAATACCATACTTCCTCAGAGCTGAAATCAAGATCCCCTGTTTTAGTTCCAGCTGTTTCAGGAAACCGATATGTTGCCAGTTACAGCCTCCGCAGGAATGATAGTGTTTACAGAATGGTGATACCCGGTGAACCGACGGTTCGGTTATTTCCATGATCTTTCCACCATAAAATCCCCGCTTTCTTCTTTCAAGGGTGAATGTGACACACTCGCCCGGAATCCCTTCTCCGAGGTATACATTTTTGTTCCCGATCTGTCCCGCACAGCGTCCCGAGGAATGCATTTCCACTAATCTTACCGGTCCCCTGACGGTCTTATGCTGCTCAGTTCCCATTTTCTGGTTTTACCGCAAAGGTTGAAATATTCTCCAGAATATTATGGAACAATGTAAGTCCAAAATGATTATCATTGTGATATAATCTAAATAATATATTCCAGATCAGCACAATGGATCATGCAGCGAGTGAAAGGGTATTCCGGCGATTCCTTTATGTGGCTTTGAATCCATATCTGTTGACCCTATGGGTTACTATCCTGATATTCATTGTTTTTCCTCTTGAAATCCAGAAATATTCTGCTAAAGTCATTGATAGCGGTACATTCTTAGCCGACGAAGAAATCCGTTTCGATGATATAGACCAGGATGGCTCAAGTGAAAGAATACTTACCTGTCTCAATACACTGGGTACGGCGGGACTGACGCTTTCCAGCCCGGACGGGTTTATAAGACAATGGACGTTTAAGGGAAATTTCGATTTTGTTCAGCATACGGGCACGATAATTACCGGTGACCGGGATGGAAACGGCATGAAGGAAATATATGTTTTTACATTACTGGGCGATTCCATTCTGCTTCATTGCATCCCCGATTTCAGGAAACCTGATTCCGTATGGTTTAACAGGTTTGTAACTACATGTGGTACTTCTGATAATAAAGTAGATCCGTTTATCATTCCCGCAACATTGGATGATCTGACTGGTGATGGATCGGCAGAATTGATTTTTGGGATCGGAACCGGGTTTTCCTTGTATCCGAGAAGGATATATGCATATGATCTTGTCAGGGACTCATTTATAGTCTCCCCAAACAGCGGGTATTTCATAAACGGAATACTTCAGGAGGACATTACCGGTGATACCAAAAAGGAAATCATGCCCTATGGTTATGCCACAGGAAACATATCTGATTCTTCCGTCCCGTATTCTGACAGCAAAGTATGGTTAATGGTCCTGGACCGGAATCTGCAATTTCTGTTTGATCCCGTTTCATTTGAGGGTCTGTATACATCACTTATACCCTTGGTTTTAAAACCTGATTCCGGAATATTTGTTTTGGCTGCCCTGCATCGGCCTCCGGAAAGGTTGGGAGATACCTCCACGATATATTATTTTAATGTGTCCGGGCAAGTCACCTCGCGCATGATTTTTCACAGGAATTTAATCTTTGCCGATAAAAACCTTGTAAGTGAAGGCAGGGAATGCGTGATTATCAGCAGTGATAATTCCGTGGAACTCTATGATGAATCCTTACGAAGTATCAGGTCTTCACCTGTCAGGATCAACAGACCAATGCATCTGTTGGACATAGATCTCGACGGTTACAAAGAAATCATCATTCCGGATACGGACCGGAAGCAGATTTCAATTTACCGGAATGATATTAAGGATCCGGTTGTTGTTCCAATTAACGGGGACGGGAGACATGGAATTCTGTATTCCGTCATTAAGAATACCAACGGACCTCCCCGGTTATTCATGCAATTCGGCACATGGTTTTTCAGCATTCAGTATGGCAGGAATACCAAATATTATTTACGTTACCTGGTTTATGCCGCAGCATACCTGAGTGCCCTTTTGTTTGCCATGATTGTAAGGAAAATCCAGCACGATCAGCTGTTGAAAAAGCAGGAAACTGAAAAAAAGATAACGGATCTTCAGTTGCAGCTTGTTCGTAATCAACTGGATCCGCATTTTATAATGAATGCGGTCAATTCAATAATAGCCTGCATCACGGATGAAGACAAAGAGAAAGCGCGGCAGCAATTGCTTCATTTTTCAAAAATGCACAGGTACCTTCTTCTATCTACTGACAGTATCCTACGCAGTTTACAGGAGGAACTGGATTTCACGGAAAATTACCTGGCCCTGGAAAAATTCAGGTTCAAAGACCGGTTTGATTATTGCATAGATGTTGAGCCTGGCATGGATACCTGTGTCCAGGTCCCCAAAATGATAATTCAGATCCATGTTGAAAACGCAGTAAAACACGGCCTTCCTGTGAACAGGAAAGGAAACCTCAAAGTACAGGTTTCGGGAAAGGATATCCTCAAATTTGAAATAACGGATAACGGTCCTGGCCGAAGGTCTGGTGGTAATGGCGGAAGCGGAACCACAGGAAAAGGTTTGGCGGTAATGGATCAGTTTATAACACTTTATAACAAATATTACCCCGGGAAAATTATTACCAATATAACCGATATCTTTGATGCCGACGGAAATATCAATGGAACCCATGTGACCATTACCTTTGCACTTTTTGTATGAAGACGAGAGACCCCGGATCCGGCCCGTATACCTGTATCATCATTGATGATGAGGAACATGCCTCAAATGAACTGGACACTGTGTTGTCAACGTTCGGACAGGTAAGGGTAATTCTTAAAATCGATGATCCTTTCAAGGCGGTTCCGGCTATTCTGGAAAACAAACCTGACCTGGTATTTCTGGATATCCAGATGCCGGGCATGACAGGATTTGATGTGATGGAGTCTTTAAACCATGCTGCTACAAAACCTTTTGTTATTTTTATTACTGCATTCGACCGGTTCGCAATAAAGGCAATACGATATGCTGCCTTTGATTTCCTGCTTAAACCCTTTGACAAGGGAGAAATTGCAATAGCCCTTGAAAGGTTTATAAAAATATACCGGCAGGAGGAAATGTCGGCCAAATATTCGGCCTTGCTGGCCCAGGTTTCAGGTAAAAAGATCAGGTTCAATACTGCGGGGGGATTTGTTCTCATCGATCCCGGAAATATTGTTTATATCCTGGCAGACTGGAACTATTCTGAAATTCACCTGGGTAAGGAAAAAAAGGAAGTCGTTGCCCTGAACCTTGGAACCATTGAAGAGATGTTGCCAGCGGGATCCTTTGCCAGGATAAACCGATCCGTGATCATCAATACCCGGTATCTCGAAAAAGTGCATCGAATTAAGCGTCTCTGCTTATTGTCAAAAGATGGGGAGTCCTTTGAATTCAAGATCCCGCTGATGCGGATAAGATACTTGGAAAAACTGCTTTAAACGAAATTTTGCTTCCATCACCAGGATACCCGGTTGGGAGATCAAACATGATCACTGCCTCATCAGAATGACTAATTCAAAGATCATGGGTGAAATTCTTGTATGTTTATACCGGAATAATCTTCCCGACCCGCTTTTTCTACCTTGCCAGCCTTTTCGGCCAAAACCCGGAAGGGCTGGTTTTTTTGTCGCAACTTCACGCCTGCCTGCCTGCCGGCAGGCTTCCAACCTGCCTGCCGGCAGGCAGGCTTCCAACCTCCTTCTTCCCCTTTTTCTCACTTTTTATAGAATTAATCCGCTGAATTAATTGAAAGATGCTAATTTTAAAAATTTGCTTAACCCATTATGATTTAACCCATGATGCAACGTATGAAAATATCGGCTCCCATACAGATCCGGATCTGGCTCTTTGTTTTGCTGCCGTTGATTTATCCTGTCTCCGCCCAGAATGATCCTGATCCCAAACGCATAATCCCATATCTGGATCCTTCCCTTCCCGTTGAACAAAGAATTGATGATCTGGTCGGCCGTATGACCCTGGAAGAAAAGATCGGTCAGCTGAATATGCCCTGTGTATATGAAGAGGCGCTGGGAAATTCAATGCAGGAAAAGGAAGAATCATGCCGGAAGTTCGCAGAAGGCAAGTTTATGAATGGCATCGGACCCGGAGGAGGTTTTTTCACATTGGCCAATACCATTCTCCACAAAGGTCCGGCCCAGCAAGTAACTTTTTTCAATGAACTGCAGCATATAGCAATTGAAAAAACCAGGCTAAAGATTCCTTTATTGCAGGTGGAAGAGGGTACACATGGTCTCATGTGTTCCGGTTCCACCATCTTTCCGGAAGGATTGGCGCTTGGCAGTTCCTGGAATATGGATCTTATACATGATATTTATACCACGGCAGCCAGGGAAGCCCGGGCAGTGGGGATCCACGAGCTATTTACCCTGGTCATTGAACCGAACCGGGACCCAAGGCTGGGAAGAAACCAGGAAGGATATAGCGAAGATCCCTTCTTATGTTCGGAGATCGCCAAAACCATTGTTACCGCTGTTCAGGGATATGATATTTCAGGGAATGACAAGGTGGTGGCAGGTTTATGCCATTACCCGGGTCAGAGTCAACCGGTGAGTGGTCTCGAAAGGGGTGCCATGGAAATCTCCGAGAGAACGTTGCGGGAGGTATTTCTGCCACCATGGGAAGCCGGGATAAAAGAACGGGGCGCACTTGGTGTAATGGCGACCTATCCCAGTATCGATGGTATTCCTGCTCACAGTTCTCATAAAATACTGACAGATATCCTGCGTGAAGAATTGGACTTTAAAGGACTCGTATTAAGCGAAGGGGGCGGTGTACAAACCAATCAGTACAATGGCCTGGCAGCAACCGAAAAAGAGGCAGGCGCCATGGCAGCCAATGCAGGCATGGATGTAAGCATTTCCTTTGGCCAGGGGTATTTTAATGAAATGGTTGAGAACGTAAAAGAGGGAAAGGTTGCCATGGAGACCATTGACAGGTCTGTCAGGAGGGTGTTAAGAATTAAATTTCTGCTTGGATTGTTTGACAATCCTTTTGCAGATCCTGCCCGGGCGATTGCCGTTTCCCACACTCCAGCCAACCAGGATCTCGCACTCCGCGCAGCCCGGGAAGGAATTGTTCTTTTGAAAAATGAAAAAAAGCTTCTTCCCCTGCGGAAAAACCTTCGTTCCATTGCTGTGATCGGTCCGAATGCCGATGATGAAAGAAATCAGCTTGGTGACTACACATCCATCAGTATACTTCAGAATATAGTTACCGTATTGGAAGGTGTAAGGGAAAAACTGCCCGGAAATGTCCGGATCAATTATGTAAAAGGCTGCAATGTGATCGGAGATGGTCTGTCCGAAATTGACAAAGCCGTAAAAGCGGCCGCCGGGTCGGAAATTGCCCTCGTGGTGCTGGGTGAAAACGAGTGGCAGGCTGCCGGCAAGCTTGGCACCAACGGTGAAGGATATGATGTGGCAACACTGGAGCTGACTGGCCATCAGCAGGAACTGATCGAAAGAGTTTATGCGACTGGTACCCCAACTATAGTGATCCTGATTAACGGGAGACCTCTGGCCATACCCTGGATTGAAGAACATATACCTGCGATTGTGGAAGCATGGATACCCGGTGAAAAAGGTGGCAATGCCATTGCCGATATACTTTTTGGTGATTATAACCCTGATGGGAAGCTTTCAATTACCTTCCCGCGTCATGCCGGGCAATTACCGGTTTATTATAATTATAAACCTTCCAAAAGTTACTGGATTCAGCAAGGCTGGGGAAAGCCCTATGCTGATCTCGATCCGGAGCCATTATTCAGGTTCGGGTTTGGCCTGAGCTATTCAGATTTTGAATACAGCAACCTGGCCATTACCCCTGGAAGCATAAATAGGGAGGGATTTGTAACGGTTACGGCAGATATTATAAATACAAGTGAAAGAGCCGGGGCCGAAGTAGCCCAGCTTTATATCCACGATAAGATCAGCAGTGTCGTGACACCCGTAATGGAACTCAAAGGTTTTGACAAGATATGGCTTGAACCGGGACAAAAGAAAACAGTAAGTTTCAGGCTGAACAACAGGGAACTCCGGCTATTGGATGAGAACCTGGTCTGGAAAGTGGAACCCGGAGAATTTGAGATCATGGTAGGGTCCTCTTCGGGAGATATCCGTTTAAGAGGATCACTGACCGTATTATAAATCTTCTAATCCAAAGAAAATGACGAATAAACAAGATATATCCGAGGTGAAATTAAAACGGGTGCTTTCCCTTAGTGACCTGATTATTTATGGCATCATTCTCATTCAGCCGGTAGCTGCCCTGCCCCTTTTTGGACATGCAAACAACATTTCCAAAGGACATGCCGTTACAGCCCTTCTGATAGCCATGGTGGCCATGATATTTACCGCTATCAGCTATGGAAGGATGGCGAACCGGTATCCTATGGCAGGTTCAGCTTATACCTATGTTGGCAAGGGAATTCATCCCTATCTTGGTTTTGTTGCAGGCTGGTCCATGTTTATGGATTATATGTTCGTACCCATCCTGTGCGTTATCTTCACAAGCATTGCTACAAACCATCTCCTGCCATTTATACCTTATCATTT
>Ga0209819_10000612_pt1 | contig 10591 bp, 8 predicted proteins | sample PPLLak2March2015_FD_187248 | JGI IMG/M metagenome (GOLD analysis project Ga0209819, IMG submission 187248) | Freshwater sediment microbial communities from Prairie Pothole Lake near Jamestown, North Dakota, USA - PPLs Lake P7 Core (1) Depth... | ecosystem: Environmental > Aquatic > Freshwater >... | reverse complement strand
TCACCATTCAGTTCACCGCTGCCGACGTATGGATTGCCGCCTTCCACGTTGATCTTCCAGTTCATCTGGGCAGGTGTAATTGCCGGCGAGGGCAGCCCAACATAAGCCTGGACATAACCTTCCGGGTTTACTTCTTCGCAGTTCTCCTCAGCGTCGCACTCGAAACCGTGATAACCTTCGAGCTGTGGGCGGTACGTATTGGGGACGTAGATGTAATCAGCATCACCCGTTTCGAACATGGAAAGACGTGTGCCCCATTCATTGATGTTCTTGATAACAACATTCTTGATGCTCGCAGCACCGGTAGGACCACCTTCCCACATCGGTTCCGTCTGCCAGTAATCTTCGAAGGCAGTCAAAACGATTTCCTCGCCAGGAGTCCAGTGATCGAGTTTGTAAGGGCCAGTACCGTTGGCTACATTGAACAGAAGTGATTCTTCAGCTGCCGGATCTGCCCAGTTTTGCCATGTGGCGCAGTCATTGTCCCAGTCGCCGTTCTCAACCATCCATTCCTGATCGGTAACGCCGCCAAGGAAGCTCTGAGCGAGCAGAGCCATAAACCAGGGGGTTGGATTCGCCAGGGTATAGGTAACAGTGCCAGCTTCGTCATCTGCGACGACAGTCGCCTTGACATCTTCACAGACCTGTACCAGCTCAGCAGGAGAAAGTGCATCGAAGCTGTCTTTTCCCACAAAGGCTGCTGCAAAGTCATTTACCGAAGCCATCGCCAGGTCAGGGCCGAAGAAAGCTTCATATGTCATCCAATGCGGGCCATCGATACGTCCCTGGAGCATCGCGCGGTGAGTGGTGTAGGCGATGTCATGGGGTTCAAGTGTGCCGCCCTCATGGAAGGTGACGCCATCGCGGATGTTGAACACCCACACAGTACCATCTTCGTTGACGGTCCAGTCTGTTGCAAGAGCTGGAACATAATCATCGGTCTTTTCGCGGTTGAAAAATACTAGACCTTCGTAGATGTTTGACTCAACCGCCGAGCCAGCAGTCTCGTACGTCCAGGCTGGATCAAGGGATTGTGGTTCTCCAGCACCGGTGATAACCATATAGGTGTCTGGGTTTTTGAATTCAGGCACAACCGCAGCTAAAGGAGGTTCGGTCTCTTCTGGCTTGGGAGTCGGCGTTACCTCCACCTCTACGATTTGAGTTTCGATTATAGTCTGGCCTTCTCTTTCGACCACCTGTGTAACCACGACAGTTTCAACGATGCGCTCTGGCGCGCATGATGAAAGAACCATACTCGCGATCACAAGCAGGCCAAAAATGATGCTGATATTTTTCCTTAACATATGTTAGTCCTCCAAACGAGTTGAATAGGCGAAATTTATATTCTTGCTCCGGTACAACTTTCAAAATGCTTTCGAATTTGAATACCACCTCCTTTCGACGCATAAACCATCAAAGAATTCCAGTCTTGTCAGGTTAACCTTCCTCAGAACTATTGCCATTAACAAGATGACAGGCAACGAAGTGACCAGGTCTTACTTCCTTAAATTCCGGGTCAACTTTGTGACAAATATCCTGAACTTTATGGCAGCGAGTATTGAAGTTACAACCAACGGGAGGATGCGCAGGGCTGGGCAGATCACCCTCAAGAATTATCCGCTGCCGTTTCTCTTCGATGACCGGGTCTGGCACCGGAATTGCAGACAGCAGCGCCTGGGTGTAAGGATGCAGCGGGCATTCATATAAAGAAACATTATCAGTCAGCTCCATGATCTTCCCAAGATACATAACTGCCACCCGCTTGCTGATGTGCCGGACCATGCTCAAGTCGTGAGCGATAAAAATATAGGTTAAATTCAGTTTTTCCTGCAGTTCTTCCAACAAGTTGACCACTTGCGCCTGAATGGACACATCCAGTGCGGAAATGGGCTCGTCACAAACGATCAGATCTGGGTTCAATGCCAGAGACCGTGCCAATCCTATCCTCTGTCGCTGTCCACCAGAGAACTCATGGGGAAATCGACCCATGACAGAAGGGTTTAATCCAACAAGCTGCATGAGCTCTGCAACCCGTTCCTTCCGGTTAGCTCGTGGAACTGTGTTGAAGATAATCAATGGCTCGCTGATAATCTGGTAAATATTCATACGAGGATTCAAGGATGCATAAGGATCTTGAAACACCATCTGAATATTCCGCCGCATCAGGCGAAGAGACGGACCTTTTAGTTGAGTCAAATCTGTATCATTAAATAGGATGCGGCCCTCGGTTGCATCATAAAGCCTGGAAATCGTCCGACCAATCGTCGTCTTGCCGCAGCCGCTTTCACCTACAAGTCCTAAAGTTTCACCTCGATACACTTGAAAACTGACGTCATCAACTGCTTTGACTTGCCCAACAACACGTCGAAAAACACCTCGCCGAATGGGAAAATATTTTTTCAGCTTCTCTACTTTTAGAATTACGTCACCCTGATCTGTCATAGCAGTTTTCTTACCTTCTCCTTTTCCCAGCACGCCACAAAATGGTTCGGTTCGATTAGCTCAAGTGGGGGATTTTCAATCAGGCACCGCTCACTCACATAAGTACACCGGGGAGCAAAAGGACACTTGTTGTTCATTCCGATTAAGTTTGGCGGTTCACCTTTGATGGAGAAAAGCTTGTCTCCCGGCTTTCGGTTCAAGGAGGGAAGCGACGCAAGCAGCCCTACCGTGTAAGGGTGGCTGGGATTGCTGTAAATTTGCTTGACAGGTCCGGTTTCGATCAGGCTCCCTGCATACATTACATTGACCCGGCGGGTTAATCCAGCAACAATGCCGAGATCATGCGTGACCCATATGATGGCCATCCCAAATTGATCCTGCAGCCGCTTGACCAGTTCGATGATCTGAGCTTGAATTGTGACATCAAGCGCTGTGGTTGGTTCGTCGGCAATGAGGATTTGCGGGGTACAAGATAAAGCCATGGCTATCATGGCTCGTTGGCGCATACCGCCAGAAAATTGGTGGGGGTAATCGTCCAGCCTTTGAGTTGCCTCTGGAATTCCAACCAACGACAACAATTCTGCAACACGCGTGCGGGCTGCCTTATCCGAAATGCCCTGGTGCTCCTTGATTGCCTCAGCAATCTGAAAACCTACTGTAAGAACAGGGTTAAGAGAAGTCATTGGGTCCTGGAATATCATTGCAATTTGGGCGCCCCGAACATTCCGCATCTCAGCTTCGCTAAATTTCAATAAATCCTTACCCTGGTATAGAACTTCTCCAGACTCAATTTTGCCTGGTGGTATTTGAATTAGCCGCATGATTGAAAGGGCATGGACGCTCTTTCCGCACCCGCTTTCTCCTACAACCCCCAGGGTTTCCCCCTCATCTAGCACATACGAGAGATCACTGACAGCATGGACGACGCCTTCATCTGTGTAGAACCGTGTCGTTAAGTTTTTAACCTCGAGTAGATGGCCTGGCTTTTCTTTGATGATTGACATTGCACTCCTTGAAGACATGGATACAGAACGTACGGATAACCCCTTAAGATCATTCGTTTATTTCCGCACGGTATCTAAGATCTTTCGGACAGCGGTCATGTTTGTGTAATACAAACGGAACGAACCTGTCCAACCTCCGTTAAAGCAGTAATTCCAAGCGAAACCAAATAAACATTAATTCAAAAAATAAGTATTGGTACTTTGCGCACGGATAATAATACTACTTTTTCTTTTTTTTATGTAGTCAGATTTGAAATAAGGAAGATCGTCTTAAAATAATATGAGTAACTTGTGTGAAGGTTATAATAAATCATCGAATTCTTTCCAGGTTCTTACCCGTAGGGGTGAATTAAACCAACTGATATTCCCAGTCTAATAAGGAGGACATATGACGAAGACTGTAGTGCTTGTAGGGGCTCTGGATACAAAGGGAAAAGAGTTTTCCTTCGTAAAGGAACGTATAGAAAAGGAAGGGCTGAAAACAATCGTCGTTGACTTTGGCGTCATGGGTGAACCTGATTTTCCACCAGATATACCTAGGAGTGAAGTCGCCAGACAAGGGGGTTCAGATCTATCGGCTTTCACCAGCGGACAGCATAAGGATGAAGCGATGAAGGTCATGGCATCCGGATTGAGAGCAGTTGTCAGCCAACTGTATTCTGAGGGAAAGTTGGACGGCATTCTTGGGATGGGTGGGAGCGGAGGCACTTCGGTTGCCACCACTGCCATGCGCGCATTACCAGTCGGTGTTCCAAAGGTCATGGTTTCAACGGTCGGTGGGGGCGACGTATCTGCGTATGCTGGGACAAAGGACATCACTTTTATTCCGTCGATTGTTGACGTTGCCGGGCTCAATAACATCAGCCAGGCAATCTTCACCAACGCTGCCGGGGCGATTTCTGGTATGGTAAAGATGGAGAAAACGGAGAGTGGCGCCCAAAAGTTGATGATAGCAGCCTCGATGTTTGGTAATACGACGAAATGTGTGGACCGGGCACGCGCGGTGATGGAAACTGCTGGCTACGAAGTGCTTGTTTTTCACGCAACAGGAACGGGCGGAAAAACGATGGAAGGCCTGATTAACGACGGCTATTTCGAGGCTCTGCTTGATATAACTACAACAGAATTGGCAGATGAGGTATGCGGCGGCGTTTTCAGCGCTGGACCTGAACGAGGATTGGCAGCGCCACGTAAAGGCATACCAACCATTCTGGTACCCGGCTGTGTAGATATGGCCAACTTTGGCGGCATCGATACGGTTCCCGAAAAATACCGCGGGCGCAACCTGTATGAGTGGAACCCAAATGTGACGCTTTTACGAACCAACATCCAGGAAAACAAAAAAATGGGGGAAATGCTGGCAGCGGCAGCAAATGCTGCCACAGGACCAATTGCTGTGATACTTCCGCTCAGAGGGGTTTCGATGCTCGATAGCGAGGGTGAGAAGTTTTGGGATCCCGAAGCTGATCGTGCCTGTTACGATGCTATTCGGGAAAACCTGAAACCCGGCATCGAGGTTATTGAATCGGATGCAAACATCAACGATCCGGAATTTGCAGATCTTTGTGCAAATACGTTGTTAAGTTTCCTTCAAAATCATGCTTAAGGGAGGTTGAGATGGCTATTTCACGTCAGGAAATGTTAAATCGTTTGAACGCCCAGGTATCAGCCAAAAAACCGATCGTGGGCTGCGGTGCTGGTACAGGCATATCCGCAAAAATGGCAGAAGCGGGCGGCGCTGACATGATCATCATCTACAATTCCGGGCGATATCGTATGGCCGGCAGAGGATCATTAGCTGGATTGATGGCTTACGGCGACGCCAATGCGATCGTAGTTGAGATGGCAGCCGAGGTCCTGCCCGTCGTAAAGAACACGCCGGTTCTTGCCGGGGTAAACGGCACCGATCCGTTTCGCCTGTTCCCGGTGTTCCTGAAGCAGCTCAAGGAAATTGGTTTCTCCGGTGTCCAGAACTTCCCAACGGTTGGTTTGATTGACGGCAATTTCCGGGCAAACCTGGAAGCCACCGGCATGGGCTATGATAAGGAAATCGATGTCATTGCCCTGGCACACGAGTTGGACCTGTTTACCTCCCCATATGTTTTCGACACCGATCAGGCAGTGGCCATGGCGAAGGCAGGTGCAGATCAATTGGTGGCGCATATGGGATTAACTACGGCAGGGACGATCGGGGCAGCGGTTGCGCTAACTCTGGGCGAGGCAGTCGAGCGCGCCATGCAGATTGCCGAGGCAGGTCGCAGTGTCCGAAAGAATATCCTGGTAATTGCTCACGGTGGTCCGTTTGACGAGCCGGAGAATGTGGGGAAGGCGTTAGAGAGGATGCCCGGAGTTCAGGGGTTCTTCGGCGCATCGAGTATTGAGAGACTGCCGACGGAGAGAGCGATAAGAGGTCAGGTGGAGGCGTTTAAGGGGTTGAAGGTGGCGTAGGAGAAGAAGCATGTCAACCGGTTACGGGTGATAATCCGTAACCGGTTTTTTGATCCATTGAAATTTTCCCCTTCATAAAGTCTAGACAAATGATTCTGATTAAGGTATTATTAATCAAATATATCCTATTGGGAAATTTTGCACAATCGATCGACGGGATGATTGGGTTGTTAACCTTACAACCTTCCAATTCCATCCTCCGCAGCATTGCACTTTAGAAAATTTGGTTACCTGGCAGCTGATTGTAAATTCCTGGATCACCAGCATTTACCTGAAGATAGTATCCGTATCCATACTTTGATCAGTAAAAAGGAGAAATTGCCATGAAACGATCTGTAACCGTTCTTCTCACACTGCTGCTTCTCTTTGCAATAGCCCTGTCTGCCTGCGCGCAGCAACAAGCCCCTCCAGTAGAACAATCAACCCAAGAATCAGAGCAAGAACCTGCAGCAACCGAAGTGACTGCCATTATCGGCTTCACGGAGTCCAAAACCGGAAACCTGAACGTGGAGTCCACACGCCAGACAAACGGTTTGAACTTGTGGATGAAACACGTAAATGATGCCGGTGGTATTCAACTGAGCGACGGCTCTGTGGTGAAGTTCGAAGGAATATCTTACGATGACGAATCGAACAAAGACAGGGTACAGGAGTTGTATGTCCGTCTGGCAACACAGGATAATGCCACATTCCTCATCAGCCCTTATTCCAGCGGTCTGGCGGATGCCGCCGCCGTCATCGCTGAACAGTATGCGAAAGTTATGATCACCACTGGGGCTGCTTCAGACAGCACATACCAGAAAGGTTATACCCTCGTTTACCAGGCTTACACGCCAGCCAGCCACTACCTTACCGGGGCATTGGACCTCCTCGAAGCAACGGATCCATCCGTAAAGAAGATCGCTATCGTCCACGAAAATGATAAATTCTCTACCGATGTATCAACAGCTCTTCAGACTTATGCTCTAGAGAAAGGCTATGAAATCGTAATTTTTGAAGGTTACGACTCTGGCACTGCTGATTTCGCTCCCTTCATTAACAAAATCATAGACGCAGCACCGGACGCAATTATGGGCGGTGGTCACTTTGCCGATGGCAGCACCTTCGCAAAACAGCTCTACGAAAAGAACGTATCTGTAAAGTTTGTCTCCTTGCTGGTTGCCCCCCCTGAAGTAACTTTTGCAGACATCGGAGCAGCCGCACAAGGAATCATTGGCCCAAGCCAGTGGGAACCACTCGCTGCATTTACTGAAGCAGGTGCCCAGAAAGCCGGTATCGAATGGTATGGACTGACAGGGGCTGATTTCGTGGCGGACTACATGGCAGATTACACGGAAGAACCCTCTTATCATGCTGCTGGAGGTTACATCGCAGGCTTGATCCTGCAGCGAGCTATTGAAAAAGCAGGAAGCCTGGACACACAGGCAATCAAGTCCGCTCTCGATTCCCTGGATATGCTGACCTTCTTCGGTCATACGAAGTTTGATACCAATGCTGCCAATCATGGATTGCAGCTTGGCCACTCGATGGTCTATATCCAATGGCAGGATGTAGATGGAAAACTTCAAAAGCAAGTCGTCTGGCCGCCCGAAGGTGTGACAGCAGACCTTGTCTATCCCCTCCATTAGGATAAATGATTAGAACGCACTGAAATTGAATAGCCAGAGGCCAGGTTCACCTGGTCTCTGGCATATCCCTGTCATCGAAAGATAGTGTCTCAAGGGAGTGTTTATGGAATTTAATCTGGCAAAAATACTACCTTTCCTGATCGATGGTCTGCTGATTGGGTTTGTATACGGCATTGCTGCAATGGGGATGACCCTCATATGGGGAGTGATGAAAGTCATCAACCTGGCACACGGTGCGATCATTGCTTTAGGCAGCTTTTTTGTCTATCTTTTATTTGTCGGTCCTTTTCAGCTTCACCCATATATATCCCTTCTTCTTGTCATACCCATCGGATTATTGTTTGGTATGCTGATCTATTTCCTCAGCATCCATCGGGTTATCAATGCCCCCTACTTATCCACACTCCTGGCGACGTTTTCCGTCAATATGATAATTATCGGGTTAGGTACCGCCCAGTTCAGCACAACTCCGCGTGCTATCGATTTTTCTCTCGGCACATTCCATTTCGGTTCGATAACAGTATTAGGCACCCGGTTGTTCGCTGCAGGAGCGGCAGTTGTTCTAACGGCAGCACTTTACCTGTTCCTTTTCAAGACGACACCCGGAAAATTTGTTCGAGCCGTAGCCAACAACCGGGCAGCAGCCGAATTAATGGGTATCCCATCCTCACGGATACTTGCATTAAGTTTTGGGTTGGGTACGATGCTGGCAGCCGTATCTGGCGGTTTGATAGCCACCTTCTTTCCCTTCACAATCCTATCTGGTGGTACTTACCAGTTAAAAAGTTTTGTCATCGGGGTTTTAGGAGGATTGGGTGATCCATTAGGAGCCCTGTTGGGCGGGCTTATTTTAGGAGCCCTCGAAGGACTGATACCTTTCTATATGGGAACATCATGGGTGCCGGTCGTTGAATTCGTCATGTTTGTCCTAATTTTACTCGTTATGCCAAAAGGTCTATTTGGGGCGAAGAAATGAAAGATTCTACGAACATTACGCTCACCCCTCCACGTCGGGCTTCTCAGCACGCCGGATTGAAGCTGTGGCTGAGTCCGGGCATTTGGATCACCTTACTCCTGGTTCTATTGGTCGGCTTGCTGCCCGTTATAACCGGAAATGCCGCAACTCGAGAAGTCATATTTACAATGCTTCTTTCGGTGGTGCTGGCAACGAACTTGAATATCATTTTGGGCTACACCGGCTACGTAAGCTTTGGTCACGTCGTGTTTTTCGGCATCGGCGGGTATACCGGGCTGTTTATGTTGAGCCAGTATAATGCTCCGATCTGGTTAGCCCTATTCGCTGGTGGACTGGTTGCAGGAACACTGGCCTTCCTGGTTGGCAAAGCAATTCTCCGGCTGAGGGGAGCCTATTTCGCTCTCGCAACGATCGGCATCAACGAGGCAATGCGAGCTTTTGTGGGCAATTTCCCGCCTTTCGGGGCTGCCACAGGAATATCATTAAATTTTGGGATATACCAGGATTACGGCGGAGCTGCTCAAGCGTTATGGATGACTTATATCCTTCTGCTTGGTCTGGCCTTGTTCAGTGTGATCCTGAGCTATTTAATCAAGACCAGTAAATTTGGTTTGAGCCTGCTAACTATTCGAGAAGACGAAGATGCTGCCGAAGTCATAGGAGTAACGACACCCAACGCAAAGACCTGGTCTTACGTGATATCAGCAATCATTCCCGGTATGGTAGGCGTGTTGTTTTTTTTCAAGAATGGCAACATTGAGCCTGCAGAAGCCTTCCGGTTGAATACTTCGATCGAAACCATCGTTATGGTAATGCTTGGCGGTCAGGGAACCGTGCTTGGTCCAGTTCTCGGCGCTGCTGGTTACCAGCGTTTGAGGGGATTCTTGCTTACCAACCCTCTTTTTAAAGATATTCAGCTCTCCGTTGCAGGGCTTCTGCTGCTGCTTATCATCCTCTTCATTCCGTCTGGTGCAGTAGGCTGGTTGCGTAAACGTTTCCCAAGATTACGGAAGGTGCTGCAATGATGCTGCAGGTAAAGAACATTACAAAAAGATTTGGCGGGCTGCAAGCGTTGTCGAATGTCAGTTTTGATCTGCCTGAAGGACAAATCTTGGGTCTTATCGGCCCCAATGGCGCTGGCAAAACAACTCTGTTCAATGTGATAAATGGAGTGTATACACCAGATGAAGGACAGGTAATTTTCCGAGGGAAAAATGTGACCGGTAAAAAACCATATCACCTGGCACATCTGGGAATGGCACGTACACATCAAATTGTACGCCCGCTAAATGAATTGAGCGTGCGCGAAAACGTGATGGCAGGATCGTGCTTCGGGCGCGAGAATCGTATTTTGAGGGAAGCTTACGAAATCGCGGAAGAAGTAATAAATTTCGTTGGACTCGAGACACGGATTGATCAGTTGGCGGGGAGTTTGAACGTTGCCCAAAAGAAACGCCTGGAGATGGCACGCGCCCTGGCTGCACGGCCTTACCTGCTGCTCCTCGATGAGGTTCTGGCCGGTCTAAATCCATCTGAGATTTTTCAGATGGTCGAGACCATTCGCAAGATACGTGAACAAGAGATTACGATTATTATGATCGAGCACGTAATGCACGCAGTGATGAATGTCTCGGACCGCATTTTCGTACTCGATTACGGCAGCCAGATAGCTGAAGGTACTCCCAGCGAAATCGCCAATGACCAAAAAGTGATTGAGGCTTATCTGGGTGATCCAAAACTTGCTCAGAAGCTTATGGATCACCTGGATTAGGCTGACTATACGAATAGGAATTCGATTATGACACTCCTCGAAGTTCGAAACCTGGAATCAGGATATGGAGAAGTTCAAATCCTCTGGGGTGTAAGCCTCAAGATAGAAGAAGGCAATCTTACTTCACTGGTGGGAGGAAACGGTGTTGGTAAGACAACCCTGCTCCGGACTGTCATGGGGCTTATCCGCCCAAAGAGCGGCTCGGTATTCTTCATGGACAAAGATGTCAGCACATTATCAGCCCATTCAAAAGCAGAGTTGGGGATGGTCCTTGTGCCGGAAGGCAGGCAATTATTTACAGATATGAGTGTGGCTGAAAACC
>Ga0209819_10000610_pt1 | contig 10604 bp, 3 predicted proteins | sample PPLLak2March2015_FD_187248 | JGI IMG/M metagenome (GOLD analysis project Ga0209819, IMG submission 187248) | Freshwater sediment microbial communities from Prairie Pothole Lake near Jamestown, North Dakota, USA - PPLs Lake P7 Core (1) Depth... | ecosystem: Environmental > Aquatic > Freshwater >... | reverse complement strand
GTGTCGATAAGGTACTGAAGGAATACCACCCACCGTCAGCAAGCATTGTATCCAGTGTATTAACTGCGCGTACTTGCCAGTAATATGTCGTCCCAGCAGTAAGTTCAGTGGTGAGGATGTCCGAAAGATTGGTTCCAACGTTGACCCAGTTTGTGTCAGTATCGCACTTTGTCGAACCTTCCGCAGTAGTGTAGAGGCAGTACTCATAGCTGTCTGCCCAGGTGCTGCTGCTCCACCGGAGGGTTAGTGGGATAACCTGGTTCGTGGCGCTGCTTGATGGTTCTTCTTTCGTGAATGTTTGAGGCGCCAGCATCGTTGTAAAGGATCGCCATCCATCAACGGCTTCTTTATAGCCTGCTCCGTTTACTGCTCGCACCTGCCAGTTGTACAAAGTGCCTGCGTTCAATCCTGTCGTAAGAACTGCACTGTTCGATGTGCCTGCATCAACCCAGTTGCTGTCGCTGTCACATTTTGTGGTATACCAGGATGGTTCGTAGCAGTACTGGTAGCTGTCAGCTCCATTCGCCGTTCCCCATTCAAGAGTCAATGGGAGGATTTGATTAAGTCCATCTGCTTCAGGCTGAATCTTTGAAAAGTCATCTGGCAGAGGCATGGTGGTAAACGTGTTCCACGTTCCCGAAGTATCGTCCCCGTCCGCATACATTGTTCCAAAATGGTTGGTTGCCCTCACCTGCCAATAGTAGGTCGTATCGGGACTGATCGGCTGGAGAGTTGCCGGATTACCTGTATAATAAGTCGTCACTTGTGTAGAGGTGATGCTGCCAATCGTAGTCCAGGACGCGCAGGTCTCCGCTGTGTTGACACAGATATCGTAGCTGCTGGCTTTCGTACTGTCTGTCCAGGTCAGAGTAGTTGGGATGGGTTGGATTCCTGCCGGATCGGGTCCCGTCTTGCTGAACTGACCAGGAGGCGGCAGCGTTGAGAAGTTGAACCAGGTTCCATTGTCGGCATAGGTGTCACCAAATTCATTATGCGCCCTTACCTGCCAGTAGTAGGTCGTATCCGAAATCAATCCTGTAATACCGATCGACTGGCTCAATCCGGCGTTTGACCAGTTCGTGCAGGCATCGTCTGAGGTTGTATCGTAGCAGTATTGGTAATAGTCTGCACCGGTGCTTCCACCCCACGACAAAGTAAGGCTGCTGAGCAGATCTACGGTTCCCGATATCGGAATAGTTTTTGTAAACGGATCTGGTTTTGGATGGGTTCTGAAACTCCACCATATACCGTCGTTGGCTTCATTGCTGCCAGCGCCGTTTAGGGCACGTATTTGCCAGTAATACTGTGTGTCTCCGGTGAGATCTGTAACATCAATCCAACCAGATGTACCGGCCGGCAGCCATTGCGTGCATGAAGCCGTAGTGTTCACACAGTACTCAAACGTGTTCGGTATCATAGATATAGGAATCAACAAAGTATCCCACTGGAGGCGAAGCGGAATCCTATGGTTTATTGATCCATCTCCAGGTGATAATTTGGTGAAGTCACCTGGCAGCGGCATGGTTGTGAAATTGGCCCAAAAACCATTATCCGCAATCACTGTACCGAACGTATTGGAAGCCCGAACTTGCCAGAAATAGGTTGTATCAGGCGTGATCGTAAGCACCTCGGTAGGACTGATACTCGAGAAATAGGTGTACACTTCCGTACTGGTAACATTACCTAAGGGCATCCATCCGGAGCAGATACCTGATATCTCACTGACGCAAACTTCATAGTCGGTTGCATATCTGCTTTCAGTCCAGGATAGGGGCACGGGTATCGGTTGTAGATCACTACCAGGTCCTGTGATCCAGAAGTTCCAGGGTGCAGGCACAGTTATAAAGTATTGGTAGGCTGGGCCGGTGATTGGAAGTGTTTCACCGGCTTCATTGATAGCCCATACTTGCCAGTAATAAACGGTAGCAGGATCTAGAGACTCTGGTATGGTATATGTCGACGTAATGCCGGTATTGACACAAATATGTGCTAATGATCCACCGTAATAACACACCCGGTAGTCATCAGCCTTCCCGCTGTCTTCCCAATCCAGGGTTACAGGCTCATGAATGCTATCCGCAGCTGGAGCGGGGTACAAAAGGCTAAATTCCTCTGGGTAGCCTAGAGTATTAAACCACCACCATGAACCTCCATCGGCATATGTTTCACCAGCAGTATTGTTGGCACGAACCTGCCAGTAATAAGTATTGGCGTAACTGTATTCGGGTCTGTTGATTACCGTGGAAGTAATTGCACCCATAGGCTGCCAGGCTGCGTCACAGGTACCGTTGTCCACCTGATCGATGCAAATATCATAGCTATCTGCAGTAATTCCACCTGCATCGATGCTCGTTTCCCATGTCAGGGTCACCGGGAACAATAAGTCGGGTTCTTCGTTTAGGGGAGATAATTTGTCAAAATTACCTGGAAGGGGAGCCGTCCAGAAGCTCCAGTGTGGTCCTTCCGTCTCTGTATAGACATCCTTACTCACGATAAACCAGGTGTATTCCGTGTTGGGCAGCAGCGACGTAAGCGAGTAGCTGTTCGCGCCAGTCGTTGTAACAATTGGCGGGTTAGCGCCCGTTCCAAAATATACATCATACGATAGAACGTCGCTGGTATCCGGATCGGTGCCGGTCCATTGAAGGGTTAAATTCAACGGATTGCGCTCACTATTGTCTGTTGGACTGGTAATCGCAGGCAGGTTTGGCGCATCGTTCACACCCGTAACAGAAATGGATACGCCGGCGGTGCCAGAATCTCGCTCGCCATCTGTAATACCGTACGAGAAGGCCGCGATGCTTTGCTCACCAACTGCAAGATAGGCAAAGTCTCCTCCAGGATTGAAGATAAATCCACCCTGAGGGGTTAATCCGGAAAGAGAACCAAAGAACGGTGCTGTATATGCTGTAACCGTGATAGTTTCCCCTTCCGGATCAAAATCGTTTGCGAGGATCCCTGGAGGACTCACGACCAGGGAGGTATCTTCGTTGGTTGTATAGCTGTCATTGACCGCAACTGGCGGATCATTCAAAATGGTATAAATGTAGGTAATGGATTGGCTCGCATAGAAGTTTTGTCCATCACCGGAGTATTCTAGCTTTAACGATCTTAGACCCGATCCGGTGTTTGTTCCTGAATAGGAAAATGAAAAGTTACAGCTTCCCAATCCATTTGTACCTACCGTGCCGCAAGGTGTATTTGCAACGTTCTCTGGAGCAAGAATTGTCACTGTTCCGGAGCTGGGCGTGGAGTTGATGTTACCGGCGTTACGAGCCTGGAATTCTATCTCGAAGTCCTCATTAATATGAAAGCTTCCAGTTAGGGGAGACAGAATGACGATTTCAGAAGAAGCCGGGATTACATTGAATTTTCCTGTTAAATCAAGAGCATTATAGATTTTATCCTGGCGGTAAAAAACAGCTACTTGCCTTTCTCCTATCGTATCAAGGATGGTTGTGCATTTCCCCACAGCGATGTTTTTTCCAGTTACCGGTAGTACCTGCACGTTGCTGCAAATCTGTTGATCACCTACCAGCATATAGAACAGCCCGGATGGTGGGTATGGGGTCGTTCCACTGGATGGTGTCAGTGTAAAAGCAATGGTTGATGTGATTCCGACTGTTGTCGTGAGGGTGCCATTTACGGTTATCCCTGGCGGCATAACCTTTAAATCTTCACCGATTACTTTCAGAACTTTGGAATATGTTGTCGTCCTGCGTTCGTAGACATCATCACCCAAATAGGTCGCGGTGATATTATGTTCGCCGCTTGTTTTTGGCGTGAATGTGCAGTTGAGGATGGGCAGCTCTCCGGCGCACTGCTCCTGCCCGTCGGTTACAACCACCTCCCCGCTGACTTCAGGTAGTCCCGCGGTTGTGGGATCGTTTACTGGCACGCCGTTCACCAACGGTTTGACTGTGTAATAAACAGTTACTTCAATTCCCTGGGCAATCGTCATTGCTGGGAAGACGTCGACAATCACAATTTCTACTGGTTTCTTCGGTTCGCCGACTTCGATATCGACAGTTGCTGTCTTTACCATGTTTCCGTTGGCAGCGGTCAGAATAAACACAGAAGTCTTTGATACGGTTGTATTCAGAGAACCTTGCTGGGTGGGTTCTTTATTATCGTCTTTAAACAGCTCGCTGGACGTGTAGCCATTGGGGCTGCTTATCTTGATCGAAGTCACTTCACCTGAGACGGACCAGGCAAAGGTGACAGTTTTATCATCATTTGCTGCCAGCTTGTTCGGCGAAGCCTTGAAATAATCGATCGTTGGCGCCACTTTCGCCGGGCCAACGATCACAGGGCGAATCTCCGTCCTCACTTCGTTGCGGCTCTTTACCGTCAGCACGAATTCCAGGTTTTCCTTCGGCTTGAAGGTCCGTTTGCCTTCCTGAAGATTGGTGTTTGGATCGACCTCTATCTTCCCTGGATATGGTGTTATGGTTATCTCATCGATTCCAATTCCCCATACTTCCCATTCAACCGTAATTTCCTCTCCTAACGACACAACGCTTGGAGTTACCTCAAATTTCCGGATTTCAATGGTTGGCGGATTTACTTCGACGTACGAACTGCGCATCGATACACCGCTGTAATTCTTCGCCTGAAGTACAACCAGGGAATCATCATGCACCGGCAGGGTTTTCTCACCACTGAATTCATCGGGTTTCAAGGAGTAGGGGACGCCCGCTACCGTCAAGATAACCTCATCAGCAGATTCAACCGACCATTTTACTGTAATGTTGTCATCCTGAAGGATATCGTTCTTATCAACCGAGAAAGAGGTGATCACCGGGTAGGGCGGAACGACCAGTATCTTTGCACTGTCCTCACTTTTCTGAATGAAAGGCAGCATATCGGTCAAGAAGTTTCCACCGCTCAAGGTGAAGAGCTTTTCACCGGTGCTCGTTGGCGCCACTTCGACCATCTTCTGCCCCCTGGATATGGGCTCTTCGATGCCGGTGATCTGTAAATTGGTGGTTGGCAGTGAAGCCTTCCACTGCAGGGATGTGCTCTCTCCAAGTTCAATAACACTGTTGGCGGGTCTAAATTCGCTGACCTTTGGTCGCAGGAGCAGGATAACAGCAACTCCGAGCAAAATTAAAGCGAGCAGCACGCTCAGCAGCCCAAACAATGGGCGGCTGACAACACTTCCGGACATGGTTCGAGCTGTCGTTGGCTCGTCCATCGGTTGTGTAATGACCGTGTAGTGATATTGGCGAGCCTTTAATCGCACCAAATGACGCTTGATCGGCGAAACGGTGATGGGGATATCAATCACCTGCCCGGCGCCAACCTTTACCTCGGCTTGTTTGAGGAGCCTGGCCTGGTCCCCAATCTGGAACTCGAACCTGCATCCATTTTCATCATCCTGGGCTAATACCATGTAGCTGCTGGTGCTATTCCCCTGGTTATGAATTGGAAAATGGGTTACTCCAGATCTTCTTCGCCAGGTCGTCGTTTGCCGGCTCGGTGTCAGGCTGCCAGTGGAAAATTCGTAATAAGGATTAATGTTGAGTGTCGCCCCAAGCCGGGTTACATGTCCTGGATAATTGGAAGACGTAATCGCTACCGAGAAGTGGTGCGGACCAGCAGAGGATGTGAACAGGCGAGGTGGTGTCATCGATATGGTCACCGTTGCCCGCCCAGCCTCATTCAAATTTACCCTGGGTGGGTACACGGTAAGCCAGCTCTGATCGAGACCTTCTACAGTTACATCAAAAGATGCAACGATGCTGCCTCCGTTCGTTACAACCAGGTCGCAGGTGGCGGTCTGCTCGACTTCGATCGTCCATTCACGTCCGGAAAGCTCTGCAACGATTACGTCATCACGCACATCGATCGGGCGCGATGAGTAAAAGGAAACCCGGGGTGCAGAGGGTGGCGCTGCTGGTACAGGTTGTGTGGGGGCGGAAGCACTTGGCGGCAGTTCATCCCGAACGATTGGGAGAACAACTGGCAGCGTTTGGCGGGCTGCCTTTCCATTTCCTCCCAATGAACCTGTATCTACTCTTGTTGGAGGTAGAGTCGGAACAGGTGTGGGAACAACTGCAGCCTGCAGGTTATCCAGGTCCTGGAGCAGAGTCAGCGAGTAGCCATCCAGCTCGATCGTTTCCCAGTCGTGGATTTCTTGGAAGATATTGGAATCAATCCGTTTTCCCTGGACCCGTGTATTTGCTTGCTCATCAAGCACCATCAACCTGAAAGGTTTACGCTGGTGATCAATGACTGCCTGGAATGGGGCAAGGTTTGGACTATCAAGAACCAGATCGTTCTCTGGGTGGGTACCAATGTTCGTAATGCCCTTAACAGGATCGAGATAATGGAAAGATATCTTTCCGTCCGGACCTATGATCTCGAGATGATCTTGCTTTGGCATGGAAATAACCTCCCTGACCTAAACCAATACCCCTGCTCTATGGAGCAAGAATGTGAACAGGAAAAGGACAAGGGCTATACTCAGGATGGTGATTTGTGGCCAAAACTTATGCGACCAAAAACCACCCCGAAAATATACAGTGCTTTTTTCAACCACTTCTGGTCCACAACCAGCTTCCGTTGGTTTGGAAAATACCTGAAATACGAGGTTCGACTGTTGTTCTCCGGTGGATCGTATGGTGAGGTCTACATCCAGATGTTCCCCAGGTCTTATCGTGGGGACCTCATACCAACGTTCTCCAGGGATTGTCGTTTCAATTTCTGTCTGAACCTGTACCGGTGCCTGTTGTGCAGCTTTTTTGTCTTTTTGGGGAACAAAGTATGATGCACGTGTGGACACTTGCTGCGCATAGCCAGCCCGCATTTGTCCCTGGTAAACTTTACTGCCAGCTTTGAGAAAAGGTTCGCCCATGCCACGCGGCAGCATCGTGCCAATGGACGTAAGCAGGGAAGCGAAGGCGCTGCCAGAACTGATTCCTTTGTTTAGAATATTCCCGGTGTTCGGCTTCTTCCTGCTTTCCGTCTCGGTGGGTTGGTATTGTGCTGGTGCGCTCGTGTAGCGCGCTGCCGGGTCCGTTATCATCTGCATCGGTAGTTCTCTACCGTTTAAAGAAAAGCGGAAGTCGAGCGAGCCTGCTGGGGCATCAGCGCGCAGATAGTAACGAGTGTCTATGTTCCCCTGGTTCGTGATTTTCAGCTTTAATTTACGACGGATTAACCGGCTGCGGACGATTGCTGCTCCAACCATCAGGATAAGGCATGTAATAAAGATGATAAAAGCGACAAACCAATTCATGAATTCCTCCACTCCTGCTTTATGAATAATTCCTCAACCAATTTCTGATAATTGGAGTGTATGGCTGTAGTATGGCAAAACTTGAAGGTCGATTGAAATAACCGCTGTTTCTCCTGGATATGCATCCAGGGCATACGCTTTGAAAGTAATCCTATGAGGACCAGCAGGAATATCAGGACGCCGGGGATGAAAGATCTGCACCGGGATGCCTTTTTCGGCTCCTGGAAACAAGATTGGCGCCGCACCAATCTCGAACGAGTCTAACGGGAAACCCTCGAGGTCTAATTCAAATTGGACACCAGGTGCAGTACCCTGGTTCCGCACATAGATCATCCCCCGGATAGGAGCTTCTGTTCCCAGGTTCGCACTCTGAAGAGCAGCTCTCAGACCGATGGACTCGGATGTTGGATTCGTTTCAACAGTCTTTCCTGATGGGTGATAAGGAAGGGTTGTCGATCCTGGTTGTGAAATGATGCCCTGAAGATGAAAAATCAAGAGAAAGTCACCCAGGTGAATTTGGGCTCCATCCGAAATATCCAGTGCTGAAAAAGGCAGGAGGCTTTTACCGTCATCATTTTCGAACAACACTTCGCAGTCACTCAAGTTGACGATGCTGATCTGAGCGGGTCCAGGTTGTGCGCTGATGAGCTGCAAGTGGCGCGGGGTAACGCCAGATCCACGCACCGGATTCAACACAATATCGTTCCTGGCGTCGCTCCCGATATAGCTGATCCGTTTTTCAAGGATTATCTCTTTTCGCCAGCCTTCTCGATCTATGATTTCAATCCGGTTTACCGATTCCATATTCTTCTTCTCCCAATTCTCAACAATCCAACAGCAGGCTTGCTGCTGCCAGCCATTTCAGATGGAACTCCAATTCTTGCTTCAGCAGTTCTTGCTTCTCATCCGGATCTAAGATTTCACCCTCTGTATTCAGTTCCAAGGTGCCATCAGCTGCAGGCCCATTTATTAGGGCGTCGATTATTCTGTCACGGTTGCTGCTACCGTCCAGGTATTGAAGAATAAACCGGTCAAATCCATCCAGGCTAATCCGTTCATGACGTAAGTTCGTCACAGATTCACCATCCAATGCCTGGTAGCGGGCAGTGGGAATGGCAGTAGGATACTCACCAGCATGCGCAGCGATTCGAGGTTGGAATACGTGCAGCTCTACCAGTTCGCTGCTGTACCCATAGGCACGCAGGAGATTTGCAGCCAGCACATTCGCGTCGGTATCCCAGGTATTCTCGTTTGCTCCATTTTGTGCTGGTGTACTTCCATTTAGTTGGTTTCTCGCCGCTGACAACAGTTCATCAAAAGCCACCGAACGAGGCCAGATCTCTGCCAGGCATAGGAGAGCAGCTTTACTGACTGGGTGGTCGGTGGAGAGTGCTGAACCGTTACGGTCGGTGAATTGGACGACAGTTTTCGAATGGAGATCAAATCCCTCTGCTGCAGGTTTGGCGTGTGAGGCAATAAAGAACTCTTTTGCTTTGGCAGGTGTCAATTTCCGGCTGATGGATGTTTCTTTGTGGACTAAGAGTGTTTTTCGGAAAGTACGGTTAACCAGAAAATCACAGGATTGTTCTAGATCGATAAGTCCGGTCGCTTTCTTTCTCAATACCTCCAAGGCGTCCTTAGGCAGCTTTTCCTCCACTGCATGTTCGAAATCTCCGAGATACTGGAGCCCATGCTTTTCAGCCTGTTCGATAAACTCATGGAAGTAAAATGGTTGGTTGATCTCTTCCAGTTCGTCATGAAGCAGGGCTGAGTCGGTCTTTGGAGAGGCACCATTTTCGGAGAAGTTTATGAATTCGTCATAACTTTTCAATAAGCTGAAATAACCGCTTTTTTCGGCTGGGGATGCTCCTGAGAAGAAGTGGAGTGCTGACCTGGCTTCAGTCACTCGTTCGATTGGATCTGAAATGTTTCGGGAATAGTAGCGCATTAGATCACGGGCAACCTTAATGATATGCCAGCCGGGGTATGTGTTGTAGCTGATGAATGCAATTCCGTTCTCTGCCAGGATTTGCCTGCAAACGGATAATAGTTTCTCCCTTACGTTTTCCGGTACCCAGGAGTAAACCCCGTGAGCGATGATGTAATCAAATCTCCCAAGCTCAGGGGTGATATCTAATATATCCATCTGCCTCAAGCTGATGTTTTTCAAACCGAGCTCATAAATCCATTTCTGCCCTTCCGCGATCTGGCGGGCGGAAAGATCGATTCCGGTGAAATTACTCTCAGTTAAAGATGATGCCATCGGTATCACATTTGAACCGGTGGCGCAGCCCAGTTCGAGCACCCGGCATTTTTCTACAGGCGCAGGTTGCAATCCCAATAGACGCCCTATCGTCGCGAGGCTGTCTGGATGCGTATGCGAATGGGATAGACCAGGGTAAGGTACCTGGTCGTAGCTAACCGATGCCTGTTGAGTCATCCTGCCTGTACCTTACACTTCCGATTATCTGCATATAGAAGGATATTTTCTCCAAATTCGACCGCACTACGGATTTCCTCCCGAGACACGGGTGATCCGTCTCTTTCTCCCTGCCACAAGCAGCCAAGATCGAGACTGCTGACGATCAAACCATTCCCAGCCAAGATTTTTGGAGCCTGACCAGCTTCAGGACTTCCGGGCAGGATTGTAAACAGGTGAGGTTCTTCTACGAGTGGATCTCCGGACCGGGGCTCTTCAATCTGTATCCCATAGGATGCTGCCAGCTCCATGTAAAAACCGATAATTTCCTCCGGCTTCCCTTTCTGATCGCTTGTACAATTTTCCATCAGTACTGTGCCACCCTGTTGGATGTAAGCGTAGATGGCGTTCATCTCTTCTCGGTTCAGCTTGGCATCTTCTTTACCCACCAGGTAGACGAGCGAATAATTCTCTAACCCATTGGTGATTGGTGTATCGTCGTCCACCCACACCCGTTTGCCCGAATGCCTGAGAGCACGAGCCAGTCTGCTTGCTCCATGACCGTTCTTCGTTATCAGCCGCTCCCCCGCATAACATACAGCTATTCTGGTTGTATCTGCCCGATCCTGATTGGGAGGTATTTCATCTCGGAACCTGAGATCGATCTCGTTCATAACCGGTAATTCGGAATTCGCTGCATTTTGGATAGCCTCACCTCGCTCACGGTTGATTTCCGCGAGCACGATACAGGAAGCATTCTTTTGCAGCGTCGTCCCCGATTCGATACTGAACTGAGCCGCAATATATGCCGGCGCATCTTCGTCGTCTTGAATCGGTCTGCTTTCTCCATACGTCAGCATCAGGAAAAGTTTTCCGAAGGTGGAACCGAAATCGAAATTGATCGCCTCTTGCACCAGCACCAATTCTCCCTCAGGGTCAACT
>Ga0209819_10000605_pt1 | contig 10618 bp, 10 predicted proteins | sample PPLLak2March2015_FD_187248 | JGI IMG/M metagenome (GOLD analysis project Ga0209819, IMG submission 187248) | Freshwater sediment microbial communities from Prairie Pothole Lake near Jamestown, North Dakota, USA - PPLs Lake P7 Core (1) Depth... | ecosystem: Environmental > Aquatic > Freshwater >... | reverse complement strand
CACGGTTCACGACGGTGAGACGACAACGGTGACGCTGCTGATCGAAAACCCCTCACGACATGGTGTCAGCCGTCTATCCATCGAGGACGACGTGAACCGTCTCGGTGTGGCGGTGTTCGAGGTAGCGCGACTCAAGTCAAAGGAGTCGGCAACGGCCACATATCGGGTCACATGCCGTCCCCGTGGCGTCTACCGGGTCGGGCCGACGATGGCGCGGGTGAGCGATCCTCTCGGACTGGCGGAGACGAGCGAGTTGACGGGCCCGGCGGACCGGATCGTGGTCTATCCCGCCGTCGAGGAGCTGAGCGGGTTCCCGATTGTCCGGGGCCAGGACCCGGCCATGCAGGCGTCCCGCCCCGAGCACTCGCAGCGCGGAGGTGAAGACTTCTACACCTTGCGTGAGTACCAGCAAGGCGACGATCTGCGACGCGTCCATTGGCCATCATCGGCTCGAACCGATGAGTTGATGATTCGTCAGCTCGAGACCCCGTGGCAATCCCGCGCCCTGGTACTCCTCGATGTGCGCAGCACGAGCTACGAATCACAGGACGCGTTTGAGAGAGCGGTTTCAGGCGCGGCCACGGTCGTCACACATCTGGTCGCGTCAGGGTTCGACGCGGACCTCTGGGCCGGCGATGCGGAGGCCATCGACGCCGCCCGCTACTCCTCCGCGATGGAGCGCCTCGCGCTGGTGCAACCCGACCCCGCAATCGACATAAAAGCCGTGGCCGGGAGGATCCGGCAGAAGGGTGGCGGTGGCGCCCTTGTCATCGTCACCGGGGTAGCCGACCGGCCGCTCCTGGGTGTCCAGCAATTGCTGGCGGGCGACTTCCCAACGACCGTCCTGATGACGGCGTCGGCCTCGACCTCGCAGACCCTGGTCGGCTTCCACCGTATGGGCGTCACCACAGTCTCGGTCGCACCCGACCAGCCCTGGGCGCCTGCCTGGATGATTGCAATGAGGAGCTCATGGACAACGGCCTCGGTCGGATAGCCGGCGCCGCCGCCTTCGTGTTGATGCTCGTCCGGCTCGGGCGGCTCCTCGACACCGGGCCGGAGGCGCCCGATTGGCAGCTCATCATGCTGGCCTCCGCCTTCCTCGGCGGGGTGATCTGGTGGTTGCTCGGCCAGACAGTCAACAACAAGAGGGTCTCCATGGCGATCTTCGTCGTGGCCGGGCTCGCCCTTTTCTTCCGAATCGCCGTCCCGGACACGCTGTTGTTGGGCTTCGTGCCGACCCCGGAGACCCTGGGTGGGCTGGGGAATGAACTGGGCCAGACCCTCGACCTGATCCGATTCGGCGTGGCTCCGGTGTTCCCTACCTCCGGTCTCGTGGCCGTTCTTGCTGTCCTGATGTGGATCACCGGTGCTCTCTACGTCTGGGGGGCCACCGCTGGCCCTTCGATTGCGATGATCGCCCCGTCGCTGGGCCTATATCTCCAGTTCGCAGTGATGGACCGGATACCGGGCGGGCCGATCTGGATGGGGGCTGTCTCCATAGTGATCGCACTGGCCCTTGCCTCGATCGGGATCGAGCGGCGCCAGGAGGCCGGGAGGGTCCGTGATGTCGAGGGTCGGCCACTTGCTCGGCGGGCGGGCGGCATGGCCCTCATCCTCGCCGCCCTGGTAGCGGGGGGATCGCTGTTCGTCGCCGACACGGCCTCTTCGCTGGTCCCTGCGACGGGGAACGTCCGCTGGCGGTACGGAGGGGGCTATGGGCCGGGATTCGGCGGGGTCACATTCGATCGCCTCGCCGACCTACACCAGAGCATCATCCGGCGAACGAATGCCGTGGTCTTCCGGGCCACCCTCGATCCGAACGCACCACCCGCCAGCGAGATCTATTGGCGGATGGAGAGTCTCGATTTCTTCGACGGGGAGGCGTGGCGCCCCACCGTTGGCCGGGCGGACTTTTACGAACCGGGACTCGGGGGCGGCAACCCGGAACACGCCTACCGAGGGACGAGCCAGGAGATCACGCAGAGAGTCCAGATCGTTGCCCTCAGGTCCCAGGTCCTACCCACTGTCGGTGTCGGGCAATTCTTCCGTTCGGAGTCGGTCAATGTCAGCGCGTTCCAGATCACCCCCGATGGCTCGGCGATCTACCAGGCAGAGTTGGACGAGGGCGACGAATACGAGGCCCAGTCGATCCTGCCCCTGCAGGATGCGGATCTCGGAGCCCTGGCCACCAACCCCAACGGCGCCCTCAGTCCTTTGTTCTCCAATGCGGCCGAGGCTGGAGCAACTTCGATGCAGCCCGGCGACCCCCCCGGAATTGTGGAGCCTCCGTCTGACATCGCGAGATTCACCGATCTCACCGAGGAGGTTCCCAGAGCCTTGGGTCAGGAGGCGAGACGTCAGACGGCGGGTGCCACGACTCGTTTCGAAGCGGCGTGGCTGCTCGAGCGTTGGTTCCGGGAAAGTGGCGACTTCGAGTACTCCACCGAGGTGTCGACCGGACACGACACTCTCGACCTGGAGGCCTGGCTCACAGACCCGGACAGCCAGAACTACCGGATCGGATATTGCGAGCAGTTCGCCGCCGCCATGGCCTACCTGGGCCGTGTCGTGGGGATCCCGAGCCGGGTGGTCTGGGGATTCACCCCGGGCGCCGTGGAGCGACAGAGCGACGGCAGCGAGGTGATCGTGGTGAGGGACAACAATGCCCACGCCTGGGTCGAGATGTGGATGGATGGGTTCGGCTGGGTGCGCTTTGACCCGACTCCCCGGGCCGACGGCACCCTGCCCGAGAGTGTCACCGCAGAATTCGACCCGGCGCCTTATCTGCCTGAGAGTGGGGAGGACGCTGAAACCCTCGGTCAACCAGGGTTCTTTGCCGAAAGCCAGTTCGAAGAGGGCGGAGGCGCGCTTGGCGCCGCTTCTGGCGACAACAACGGCTTCCGACTCACGTGGGTATGGCTGATACTGCCCGTGCTGGCGGTGGTCGTCGCGCTGGTCCCGACCCTGAAAGCGTTCCGACGGCGGAGACGGATAAAGCGGCTGCGCGAGGGTGACATCACAGCGGCATGGGACGAGATCGTCGATCGCCTCGCCGACCTCGGCACCCCGGTCCCGTCCACTCAGACTCCGCTCGAGTTCGCCCAGGCCACCGATCGGTCCTTGGTGCCACTGGCATCGTCGTATTCGGCCACGATCTACGGGAACCGCCAAGGTCTGGGGCACGTCTCGGACCTGACCCATGTGGAAACGTGGATCAAGCGGACCTTCGAAGGGCGGGATCGAGCCTTGGCCTCGCTCAACCCGAAATCATTGATCGACCGGGACTAGGAGCCGGCGGCCCGCTCTTCGCCGATGTCGTCCTCTACTCGGCGGAGCATGTCCAGGAATCGGCTTCGATCCAGCTCGAACCTGGAGACGTCTTCCTCTACCTCCCTGGTTATCTCGTCGATCGCAACGAAGAAGGCGAGCTGGCCGGTGCGAAGGGCGTCCATCAACTCCCCCTCGTCCGAGCCCACGTGAAATATGGTTTGGCCGTCGGTGACGAGTTTGACCTCGGCTAGATGGTCGTCCATCTCCCCCTCCCGGCGGAGGTAGTCCCAGGCACGTCTGACCCTCTGCAGCGACATGCCGTTGTCGAGGAGGCTGCGAACGACTCTCAATGCGACGAGATCCCGGAACGAGTAGAGGCGACGAACCCCGGGTCTTCCACCCGTTGTCTGCACGGAGGGTTTGACCAGTCCTACACGATCCCAATATCGAAGTTGATGATGAGTGCAGTTCGTCAGCCGACATGCCTGCTCGGCTGTGAATGACTGGTCCACGCGTCCCTTCCTAATACCAACTGCTCCGACCCAGAGTCATGGGCCGACGCTCTCCTCCTCAGGTGGTGGAACCTCCCGAGACCACCCCCAGGGCCGGGTACATTAGCCGCTCGGAGTCAGTCGCGGCGAAAGGGATCCTGCCAGCCGGGGCCGTGCTCTTCACCCTGTGGCTCGCCGTCGGTCGCGCGCCACGCCCGCGATCTGAGCCCGGTCACCAGGGCGGCGGCCGAGCCGACCAACAGCACGAAGCCGAGAAAGGCTACGAAGGTGTTCGAGGTGAAGAAGCCGATCACAACGGCGAGGCCGGCGACGACTCCCAGCATGGCGAGCCGCACCCCGACACGCGAGGGCTTGGCTATCTGCCTGACGGCGCGCGCCAGCTCCGGATCTTCCTCGTAGAACTGCCGCTCTATCTCCGCCAGGATCTTCTGTTCGTGATCATCGAGGGCCATGTCAACCTCTCAACATCCGGTAACAGCCCTCTGACACAATACACCCGGGCTGGAGACAGTTCACCGGTGAAATCCATCATCGGGGGCAGGCCCCCGTATCAGGCGGGCCGGTTCCACGGAATGTTCCCCGAAACGGTCGCGCACTCCGGCCACCGCCTCGTCAACGCGCGCCCAGTTGCCCTCTGCTCCAATCGGCATCTGCCTGGGCTCACCGGCCGATTCGAGACCTGATCCCCCCAGTCCGAGTAGACGGACCGGGCGATCGATCTCGACCTGTTCCAGGAGCCCGATCGCGATCACATAGAGGTCGCGTGGGCCGTCGACGACGGTGCCGGACGTGACACTTCGGGTCACCGTGGTGAAGTCGGCAAACCTCAGCTTCAGGGTCACTGTGCGCGCAGCTAGGCCCGATCGATGAAGACGGTCGGCCAGTCTTTGGGCATGAGCGAGGAGGGCTGTCTCCATCACCTCGGTGCCTTCGAGATCACGGTCGTAGGTCTCTTCGACCGAGATCGATTTGGCATCGACGTCTGGCGTCACCGGGCGGTGGTCGATGCCCCGGGCGAGATCGAGGAGGTGACGACCCTGTGTCGCGCCCAACGACCCGACGACGGCAGCCTCGGGCAGCTCGGCGAGATCCCGGATGGTCACCACACCGAGACGCTGCAGCCCGGCCAGCGTCGCCGGCCCCACCCCCCACAACGCCTCCACCGAGAGCCCATGGAGAAACTCCAATTCGGTGTCCTTAGGGATATGTCGATATCCGTCTGGCTTGGCCGCCTCCGACGCCAGCTTGGCAATGAATTTGGACGAGGCGATGCCAACCGAAGCCGGCAGGCCGAGGCGGCTCCGGATCTCCCCACGAACGGCGAGGGCGACCTCGGTTGATGTGGAGAAATGGCGACGGAGCCCCGATACATCGAGGAATGCTTCGTCGACACTCAGGCCTTCGACATAGGGAGTGAATTTACGGAACACCTCGAAGACTCGAGCCGAGAGTTCTCCATAGCGGCCGTGTGCCGGGGGCACGACGATGAGGTCCCGGCACAGGCGAAGGGCGGTGGCCGTCGGTTGGGCAGATCGGACGCCGTGGACACGGGCCTCGTATGAGGCACTGGCGATGACACCTCGGTTACCGGTGCCGCCGACCGCGACCGGCTTCCCGATCATTCCCGGGTCCTGCAATCTCTCTGCCTCGACGAAGAAGGCGTCCAGGTCCACGTGGAGAATCGGCTCAGCCCACATCCGGGTCTGAAGTTACCTCGGCTGTGCCCGACGACCGACAACAATGTCCTCATGGCTGCACTGGTACATCTGGTTCGCCACGCCGAGGTCGACAACCCGGGGCATCTGGTCTACGCCGACCTCCCCGGGTTCGGACTGTCGCCACACGGCGTGGAGCAAGCGAGGCGAGTTGGTCGCTATCTAGGCCCTCGACCGGTCGTGGCCATCTGGTCCTCGCCACTCGAGCGCTCGCTGCGCACCGCCGAGGAGATCGCCGCTCGTACCGGGGTCCCGGTCAAGGTCGACCCCGACCTCACCGAATGGGCCGTGATCGGGCGGTGGAAGGGTCACGCGTGGCGGGACCTGCCATCGACGTTCCCTGGTGACCTCGAGGCCTATCTCGAGCATCCGGACAGCCTTCCGTTCGCCGATGAGACTCTCGAGGCATTGGCAGAGCGAATGGCTGCCGTGGCGAGGAGGCTCGACACGGAGCATCCCCATGGCGACGTCGTCATCGTCTCCCATCAAGACCCGATCCAGGCCGGAATCCTCAGGCTGGTCGGGTCACCTTTGGGTGGGCTCCACCAGGACAAGCCCGGTCACGGCACCGTGGTGACGCTCCGACCAGGCCCCGCATGGCGGGTGGAAATGGTCTGGGAGCCAGGCGAGTCCCCACGCTTCGGGGAGAAGCGGAGTCTCCGGGTGCTCGAGCACGCCGGGAGCCCGGACGGCCCGACTACCGCCTGACCCGGGCGTCCTGCGAAACTTTCGCGGGTGACAGTCCCCCTGCTGGCATGCACACCTCTCGTCGCTGCCCTGCTCTGGGCTGTCGCACTGGGGATCGACAGCGGCCCTCTGGCTCCGGGCTCGGTCCTGCTGATCGTGACGGGTCTTCTCGCCCCCGCCACGGTGGGGATGGTGGGTGTGACTGTGACCGGGGGTCGTTGGGCCCACAGGACATTGCTCCTGGTGGTTGCAGCGATGTTGTTACTCGCGGTGGTCCGCCCCATCGATGCCCTGTGGGGGATCGCTCTCGTCGTCTCCGTGCTTGCCGGGATCGCGCTGCTCTCCCCTGCCCTCATCGCCGGGCTGCGGAAGCTGCCCTCGGCCGGCGGCCTACCGGCTCGAGCTGTTGTCCTCCCCCTGATCCTCATCGGGCTCCCCTTCCCACTTGGGGTCGCGGCGTGGAGCGAGGTATCTCCGGGAACTCTCATTGTCGGGTTGAGCGCTCCCTTGGCTGCGCTGTGGTTCGCCAGGGTGTTTCCCGGAGGGCTTTACGTGGTGCGGGCGATCTGGCCGATGGTGGCGATCGGCCTCGCCTTCACGCAATGGCTGGCGCCGGCGATCGTTTGTGTGGTCTCCGGGATCGCCGTTGCCGTGCTGGCCTGGCATCCCTCGGTCGCGGTCGCCTTCCACCCGCCCCGTGAGGTGGGGTCGGTCTACCCGATCCCACCCGAACTGGCCCCGAGAGAGGTCCTCGACTCAGCCGATCTAGATGAGCACGGGCGCCCGACTCGATGAGGCGGAGGCCAAACCCGTGGATTGCGATCCCCTCGCTCGGTCTGGGTCTGCTCGCCGGATTCCTGGGCTGGTTCGTGACAGACGTGAGCTGTCGTCACCCCGATGGGGCCGGTGGTTTCACCACGTGTTCCGGATGGGCCACCCTGGTGGCCATCGTCTCGTTCCTGGTCGTCACCGTCGGCGTCGCGCTCGTGCTGGTGCTGGTCTATCGGTCGCTTGCGGAGTGGAGAGAGAAGAGTGGTGAGTTGTGAGTTATGGGTGGTGGGTTCAGAACTCAGAACTCAAAACCCAAAACCCACCACTCATTGATCTTCGGCTTTGCTGAAGATCAATGACACATTGTGCCCGCCGAACCCGAACGAATTCGACATCGCGTGTCGCAGCGACGCCTCCCGCTTGACATTCGGGACGTAGTCGAGATCACATTCCGGGTCTGGCACCTCGTAGTTGATTGTCGGGGGCAGCACCTGGTCGCGGAGGGCCATGATGCAGGCCACAGCCTCGACAGCCCCTGCCCCGCCCAGGATGTGACCGGTCATCGACTTTGTCGAGGAGACCGGGACGGTGTCGGCGGCCGCACCCATTGCGATCCGTATCGCCGCAGTCTCGGTTGAGTCGTTGGCCTCGGTGGATGTGCCGTGGGCATTTATATACCCGATGTCCTCCGGAGCCAGGCCGGCATCTTCGACGGCATTGACCATGGCCCGTGCCGCACCACTCCCTCCCGGCCGGGGAAGAGTGATGTGATATGCATCGGCCGACATGCCGTAACCGGTCAGCTCGGCCAGTACCGGCGCCCCCCGATCGATTGCCTTCTCCATGTCCTCCAGGATGAGGGCGGCGCCTCCCTCGCCCATGACAAAACCGTCACGGTCCGCATCGAAGGGCCTCGATGCCCGCTCTGGCTCGTCGTTTCGGCTCGAGAGCGCTCTGGCTTGGGCGAACGTGGCGATGCCGAATGTGGTGATGGCCGCCTCGGACCCGCCTGCGACTACTACGTCAGCTGCCCCGCGCCGGATCAGTTCGGCTCCGTCGCCGATTGCGTTGGCGGATGCAGAGCACGCCGTCACAACGCATGAGACCGGACCCAGCAGGTTGTGCTCGATCGAGGCGAGCCCGGCCGCCATGTTGGGGATCACCCGGGGCACCCCGGTCGGGCTGACCCGGTCCGGCCCTCTCTCGGTGAGGGTGACGATCTCGTCGATGAACGACCCCATGCCACCAAACCCGGCGCCGACCACGACGCCGGCCCTGGCGGCGGCAGGGTCATCCTCCTCGAACGACAAGCCCGCCTCTACCAGCGCCTGACGAACCGCGACGAGGAAGAACTGAGCGAACCGGTCGAGCCTGCGAACCTCGCGCCGATCGAAATGCTTCTCCGGCTCCCAGCCCCTGACCTCCCCGGCGATCGTCGTGCGGTACCCATCGGTGTCAAAGAGGCTGATCTGCCCAATGCCGGATTCGCCCGACAACATGGCGTCCCAGGTCGAACCGACGTCTTCCCCCACCGGAGTGACCGCGCCGAGCCCGGTGACGGCGACCCGCCGTCGCTCGGGTGGCATCAGATCAGCCTCCGAGCTTTCCGTACACGACGTCGATCGCCTGGCCTACGGTCATGATCGACTCGGCCTCCTCATCCGGGATCTTCACCCCGAACTCGTCTTCGAGGGCCATGAGAAGCTCCACGACGCCCAGGCTGTCCACGTCGAGGTCCTCCTCGAAATGCGCCTCCTCGGCGATCTTGGACTGTTCCAGCCCGAGCTCCGACACGAGCACCTCACTCAGCCGGTTGGCTACTTCACTTCTTTCCACTGTTCCTCCTTCTTGTTGTTGGTTGGCGGAAAAACTACAAGGCAAGGCCGCCGTCGACGGCCAGAACCTGACCAGATATGTATGAGGCGGCGTCGGAAACGAGGAACTCGACCGCGCCGGCCACCTCGTCGGCCTCGCCGAACCTGCGCAAGGCAGTGCGACTGACGGCCTCGTCCTTCACCCCCTGGCTCAGATCCTCGGTGAGGTCGGTTGCGATGAAGCCCGGTGCCACCACATTGACCGTGATTCCCCGAGACCCGACCTCTTTCGACACCGCCTTGGAGAAGCCGATCATCCCGGCCTTCGAAGCGGCGTAATTCGATTGCCCGGCGTTGCCGGTGATCCCGGCCACCGAGGCGATGGAAACAACCCTTCCCCAGTGCGCCCTGAGCATGGGGCGCAGAGCCAGGCGCGTGCAGACGTACACCGACTTCAGATTGGTAGCTATGACCCTGTCGAAATCGTCCGCGCTCATCCGCAGTAGGAGGTTGTCAGCGGTGATGCCGGCATTGTTGACCAATACGGTGACCGGGCCGAGATCGGCCTCGACCGAGGCAAACATCGCAGCGACCTGGTCGCCATCGGAGACGTCCGCCTTGTAGGCGACGGCTGTTCCCCCCGACTTGCCGATCTCTTCCACCACCTCTGCCGCAGCTCCGGGCTGCTTGGCATAGTTCACCGCGACCGGGTGACCGGATGAAGCAAGACGAAGGGCAATCGCCCGGCCAATCCCCCTCGAACCACCGGTGACCAGGGCGACCCTCCCCTCGGCGCCATCACTCACGTGAGCTTTTCGGGAAGGCCGAAGAAATCGAAGTTGGCCTGGAGCAACTCCATCGCGGTGCGATCAGGCGGCGGAAGCTCGGCATCACTCACGCCGAGCGGCTCGACGCGCTCCCCCCACCGGTACACGGCCGATCCCCAACTGAGCCCCCCGCCGAATGCGGTGAACACGATGTTGTCTCCGGGCTTGACCCGTCCCTGTTCCAGGGCCTCGGTGAGCGCAACGGGGATGGTGGCGGCGGATGTGTTGCCATACGACTCGATATTGACGAACACCTTGCTCTCGTCGATCCCGAGGCGGCGAGCGGTGGCGTCGATGATCCTGGTGTTGGCCTGATGGGGAATGACCAGGTCGACATCGTCGAGTGAGAGACCGGCATCCTTGATGGCACGCGCCGCCGAGTCCCCCATCGTGGTGACCGCACGCCGAAAGACCTCCGGCCCTTCCATGCCGATCGCGGACTCCCGGGGATCGATCGGCCCCGGGTCACCCGAGCTGCCGTCCCTCGGCACGGCGAGGATGTGGCCCACGGATCCGTCCATACCCAGTTCCGAAGAGAGAAGCCCGACTGGCTCGTCCGTCGCCTCGAGCACCACCGCTCCGGCACCATCGCCAAACAGCACACACGTTGTCCGGTCGGTGAAGTCGGTGACGAAGTGGAGCTTCTCCGTTCCGACGAGCAGGACCGTGTTGTTGGTCCCGCCACGGATCATGTTGGTGCCGACCACCAGCCCGTAGACGAACCCAGAGCAAGCGGCGTTGAGGTCGAGGGCCGCGGCGTTCCAGGCGCCCATGTGTTTCTGCACGACCGACGCTGTGGAGGGGATGATCGAGTCGCCTGAGCAGGTTGCCACGAGGAGCAAGTCGACATCGTTAACGGTCTTGCCGGCTGCGGCCAGCGCGCGTAGACCCGCTACGGCAGCGAGCTCCGACGCCTCGACGTGGCTGATCCGCCGCTCCTTGATCCCGGTCCTCGTGGTGATCCATTCGTCTGAGGTGTCGACGAGCTGCTCGAGATCGTGATTGCTGAGCACGTTGGGGGG
>Ga0209819_10000604_pt1 | contig 10629 bp, 7 predicted proteins | sample PPLLak2March2015_FD_187248 | JGI IMG/M metagenome (GOLD analysis project Ga0209819, IMG submission 187248) | Freshwater sediment microbial communities from Prairie Pothole Lake near Jamestown, North Dakota, USA - PPLs Lake P7 Core (1) Depth... | ecosystem: Environmental > Aquatic > Freshwater >... | reverse complement strand
AAAAGAAAACAAGCTGCAACCGTGATGATGTTGGCGACGATAATGATCCAGACGAAGGAAAAGGTAAGCGTGAGATGCTTGGCCGGATTCAGCATGTCCGGGCCCGGCACGATCCCCTGGATCAGGAACGCACCGAATAAGATCGCTGTGGAGACACTGCTCGGTATACCAAAGGCAACCGTGGTGATCAGATCTCCGCCTCGGGTCGAATTATTGGCCGCTCCGGGGCCAAGCACTCCTTCCACAGCACCTTTGCCGAAACGCTCTTTGTTGGGGGAACTCTGAACCGCATAGGCGTATGCCACCCACTGGGCCGTGCCGCCCCCCACTCCTGGAAGTATGCCGACATACGCGCCGAGAGCGCTGCACTTGAGAACCAGCCACCAGTGGCGAAAGGTGTCTTTCACTCCCTCCATGACACCTCCGAGCTTTCCAACTTGCTCGCGGGCGATGCTCGTTCCTTTGATGGCCAAGTCGATAATCTCGGGAATAGCAAACAGCCCTATCGTCACGGCGACCAGATCGATGCCGTCCCATAGGAAGATTGAACCGCCTTGTCCGAGGATTCCCTCAAAAGTAAAGCGCGGCACGCCCCGTATAGGGTCCAAGCCGATCGTGGAAATCATCAGCCCAAGACCGCCAGCCAGCAAACCCTTGATGATATTGCCGCCGCTGAGAGAACCGACAAAAGTGATACCGAGGAGAGCGAGCATAAAGAACTCAGGAGAACCGATGGAGAGAACCAGCGGCGCGGCAATCGGGATCGCCGCCGCCAAGACAAATGCACCAAAAATAGCGCCCACTAGAGAGCTCATCAGCGCTGCGCCTAACGCTCGCCCGGCTTCACCCTTCTTGGCCATCGGGTGACCATCGACGATTGTGGAAGCGGTGGTGCCTTCACCCGGGACGCCAAATAAGATCGAAGTAATGTCTCCGGTCGTGGCGGTTACGGCATTTGACCCTAAGAGAAAGGCAAAGGCGGATGTGGGGTCCATTTTGTAGATGAACGGGAGCATGAGCGCCAGGGTCGCTGCGCCTCCCAGGCCGGGCAGGATGCCGACCCAGAAGCCGATGAAGATTCCCACCAGCATGAAGAAAAAGGCCTGCTGCCCCTGGCTGGTGAAAGGCAATATGTTTAGCAGCGCGTTGTAAAAGGCGTCGATGTATTCCATAGCTGGGTTGACCTACTTTTGCGGCTTCACGAGAAAAGCGAGAAGCTCTTTTGCCCTGGGAGTAACCGACAGGACTCTGTCCACATGTTTGTCGATCTCCTCCCCTGAGACGTACGTTATCTGCAATTTGGATTTTTTCGCTTCAGCTACAAACTCGGGGTCTTTCATGGTTTCGGCGAACGCCCGCCGAAGGATCTGGAGCCGCTCCTTCGACGTGCCCGGCGGAACCATAAAAGGACGTTGAAACTCGAAAGTCCCGACCCAGGTGTTATAAGCGGAAATATTGTCGTCGCCCTTGATGATTTCCGGCATGAGCGGCAGGCCCTTGACCTCGGGGTCGGGCTCCGGCCGGTGGATGAGAAATGGAATCAACTTCTCATCGCCTTGGCCATCCAACAGTGCTCGAGCCGTAGTCCGCGCCGATTCCCAGCCCCAACAACCACCATCAATTTCCTTTCGGCGCATCGCGACGTAGATCGGCCCACTTCCTTCATAGCCACTGACAATTTTAAACTTTGTGCCTACTGTCTGGTTCAATACCCGGGGTGTGTCGTCGTACGTGGACCCGGGTCCGGTCGAACCCATCTTGATCTCCCGGTCGCTAGCGAGAACGTCCTTCAGTGTTTTCAATCCCGTGTGGGCCATGATGCTGCAATGAGGTGTGCCAACCGTTGGAGCGCCAATCCAGCCAAACTTGCGCGCATCAAACAACATGGCTTTATCGCCCAGCGCCCGGCGCAGGATAAGGGCGCTATTCCAAATTCCGATAAACAAGCCATCCGGCTTGGCGCTGTTGAAGGTGTAGTTCGCGGCTCTCGTGCTGCCAGCGCCGGTCATATTTTCGACGATGATGGTAGGATTGCCGGGAATATGTTTCCCGATGTGCCGCCCAACGGTTCGAGCTGAGAGATCATAGCCTCCGCCAGGGGCGAGTCCCACCACAAAGCGGATGGTTTTGCCCTTATAAAAATCATCGGCCGATGATTGAGTTGGGGCAAGTAATACGAGGCCAACGACAATGGCTAGTAGCGACAATGTTGCTTTCATGAATGCCTCCTCTGTGTGAGTTTGATCAGCGGCAATTCCCGCCGCGCTTATTTTTTTGACTTAATCAATAAAAAGCTAAGTAGCTCTTTGGCTTTCGGAGTAATCGACAGCATTTCTTCCACGTATTTTTCAATCTGCTCCCCGGAGGTGTAAGTCACTTGCAACTTGACTTTTTTCGCTTCAGCCAAAAACTCCGGATCATTCAGAGTATCGGCAAAAGCCTTACGTAGGAGCTGCACGCGATCCTTTGGAGTACCAGGGGGCACGCTGTAGGGCCGCTGAAATTCATAGGTGGCGACCCAGGTTTTATAGGCTGCAAGCTTGTCTGGATCTTTTTTTAAGACATCCTGTATTAGCGGCAGGTCCTTTACTTCAGGCTCGTCCCACCGCCGGTGAATGAGATACGGAATTAATCTCTCATCGCCCGTGGCCTCTAGCATCGGTCTGGCGGTGGTTCTCATCGACTCCCAGGTCCAGCAGCCGCCGTCCACTTCTTTTCGGCGCATGGCCACAAGGATCGTTCCGGTGCCTTCATAGCCCGAGATCACTTTGAACTTCGTCCCCAGAGTCAGGTTCAACATTTGCGGCAAGTCCTCATAAGTGGACCCGGGGCCGGTGGCTCCCATCTTTATTTCTCGATTGGATGCGACAATCTCGTCGAGGTTCTTGAGCCCCGTATAGGCCATGATGCCGCAAATAGGTGTTCCCTTTGTCGGAGAGCCGATCCAGGCGAATTTTCGGCCGTCGAATCTTATGGCCTTGTCGCCAAGGGCCTGGCGCAAGACAAGGGCGCCATTCCAGGTCCCGACAAAAAGACCGTCGGGTTTGGCGCTACTGTAAGTGTAGTTCGCGGCAATGAGGCTTCCGGCGCCGGTCATGTTCTCGACGACGATGGTTGGATTGCCGGGGATGTGCTTACCCATATGTCGTGCAATGGTCCGAGCCGAAAGATCATAACCTCCACCGGCCGCCTGCCCCACGACAAAGCGGATCGTCTTGCCCTTGTAGAAGTCATCGGCCGATAGTCGTGCCGGCGCTGCAGCAAGCGCAACGAGGCCTGCGGCTATAGGTAACAACAGTTTCGCCTTCATAATTACCTCCTGTCTATTGCTCTAGGAGTCATCCGGCTCCCAGCAAGTTATTTTTTTGGCTGTACCATCAAGAAGCTAAGAAGCTCCTTGGCTTTGGGAGTAACCGACAGGACGCCATCTACGTACTTCTCGACCTCTTCTCCTGAGACGTAGGTTGCCTCGAACTTCGATTTTGTCGCTTCGGCCACAAACTCCGGATCCTTCATGGTGTCGGCGAAAGCTTTGCGCAAGAGTTGGAGCCGTTCTTTGGGTGTGCCGGGTGGAACGCTAAAAGGACGTTGAAACTCATAAGTTCCAGACCATGTCCGATAGGCGGAAAGGTTATCCTCGCCCTTAATCACTTCTGGAATGAGCGGAAGGTCTTTTACCTCAGAATCTGGTTCCGGGCGATGAATGAGGAACGGAATCAACTGTTCGTCACCTTTCGCGTCCAGCATCGGCCTAGCCGTTGTCCGTGCGGACTCCCAGGTCCAGCAGCCACCGTCCACTTCCTTCCTGCGCATAGCTACGAGGATCGTGCTCGTTCCCTCATACCCACTAATAACCTTGAACTTCGTCCCTTGCGTCCGGTTCAATATCTGAGGCATGTCGTCGTAGGTCGACCCGGGTCCGGTTGAACCCATCTTGAGCTCTCGGTTGGCAGCGAGAACGTCCTTCCATGATTTCAAGCCGGTATGGGCCATGATGCTGCAAAAAGGCGTGCCTTTGGTGGGAGCGCCGATCCACCCCAGTTTGCGGGCGTCGAATCTTACGGCTTTGTCGCCAAGGGCCTGACGCAGGACATAGGCGCTATTCCAGATTCCCACGAACAAGCCATCCGGCTTGGCGCTGTTGTAGGTGTAGTTCGCGGCGATCAGGCTTCCCGCACCGGTCATGTTTTCGACGACGATGGTCGGATTGCCGGGGATATGATTGCCGATGTGGCGTCCGACGATGCGCGCCGAGAGGTCATAGCCGCCGCCTGCGGCAAATCCCACGACGAAGCGAATTGTTTTGCCTTTGTAAAAATCGTCAGCGCCCGCGGTGCGAATGGCGAATGCGAGTAACGCGATTCCGACCAGGCTCCCCATCAGCCAGTATATTTTTCTTGTCATTGGATCTCCTCCGAAGTGTCTGAGTTTCCGTTCCATTATTTTTGTTGAAGCCCAAAGATCTCCCGAAATTGTCTGACCGTCTCTAAGAAATTGACATGCCTGTCCGGCCGTTCTACAAACCATCTGGCGCTTTGGAACATAGCTTTTGACGGTGCTTCCATGTCTTTCCGGACCGGAATCTGCTGAACGCTGGCTAGACTGCTCTGGCCCTCCTTGGATAGAACGAAATCAACAAAAAGCCTTGCGGCATTGGGATGCGGCGACTGAGCGGACAACATGACCGTGTCGATCTGTGCCACAGTGGGTTCCAGAGAAATCCAGTCGATGGGCGACTGTAGTTTCTTCTTGTATCCGTAAATGACAGGAGCGCGCGCGATCACCATGGCCACATTGCCTACGTGCAGGGAATCTACCGCGGTAATGCTCGCGCGAGACATGACTGGCTGCTGATCGGCAAGCCGTTTCAAGTACGCAACCGCCTTTTCCTCGCCCCAAACTGCCGCAAGCCCCCGCAACAGGCCATGCGCCGTGCTATCGATAGCAATACGATTGCCTTTCCAGCGCGGCTCCAAAAGCTCGGCATACGACTTGGGAATTTCTTCTTCCTTGACTAGAGTTGTGCTGTAACCGACAACGTACGGGTTGATGTAGTAGCCGGACCAATAACCCGCGCCGTCGGTCAAGGCGTCGCTGACCGCTTCCCGTTGCGGCGAACGGTAAGCGACGACCAGGTTCGCTTCCAACAATGACTGGAACGAGCCACCACCGGCCAGCAGAACATCCCAAGCATACATGCCGCTGCGCGCTTCTTTTTGAATTCTTTTGATCAGCGTTTCGGCTTCGAGCGGGTGAAGCTCGAGATCCAAGAATGGGTATCGCTCGGCGAAGTCGCGAACCACTTCTATGTTCTGTGGTAAGTCCATGGTGGTATAGAAAACCAACTTTTTTTCTTTCTTCGCGCCTTCAACTAACTGCATCTCAAGATCGGACAGGGGCCGCGCGAAGACCGGCTGGCAGAAGATTGCCGCCCCTAGTAATGCGAGAAGCAAAGCTTTCACGTTTTGTCTATTTCCCCAGAAGCTCTCTCATCCGTTCGATCACATCGGCGGGCTGAGCGATCGCTTCCTTATTCAAACTCCTTCAAACAAATCACGTGCTTTAGCCCCCTTTTACTTGTCGATTCAGAGCTTCAGCCTTCCTTGCACCTTTGTCCTTCAACGCTTCCAGCAGCACTTCTAACCCGCGCAGATTGAGCGTGATGGTGTTGGGAACGGTGAGCGCTATCTTCTTGATGACGCTTCCCCTCGCGTCAGCGCAGTCAGTGACGATGACAATTTCCATCGAACTCCTGATGTCTCTTAAATTGAAAACAGTCTCGGCCAGGTCCATTTCTTGTCCCGTGGAAACAACCACGGCCGCGTCAAAGATTTCCCGACGCATCTCGCGAACAGCCCTGTCTCCACCGCGGACTTTTGTCACGACACAGTCGGCATTGGTGAGACAGTCTTCCACCGCGTTACAACTTTCCGCACAGACCAGTAACGTCTTGTGAAACCGAGGCCGTAAATTACGGGCCGAAGGAACGACACTCATGTTCGCCGGCTGAAGGGGCAACTTCCGCCAAAGCTCGAGTGCTAAACGCGACTTCTCCAGAGCGGCAGTTATCTTTACGCCGCAAAAGCCGGTGTGGTGCTATGAGGCAATCGAGATGCCAATGATGAGAGCGACACCTTCGGAAGAGTAAGCTGAGAATTTGTAAGCGAAATGTCTTTGGACGTCAGAAAAGAAAACACTTCCGCAAGTGTGCATAAAAATCACACCGTCGTAGCGCCGTGTGAAGATACGTTACACGGGCAGATTGACGAAAGACCGAGGACCGAGGACGATCGACGGTCTTCGGTCGCCCGTCTCCGGTCTGGACTCCTACAGTAAGCCGTGCTTTTTTAGCTTGTCGTACAGGGCTCGGCGGCTGATGCCGAGCTTTTGGGCGGTTTCTTTCTTGTTTCCTTGACTAGAAGCGAGGGTCATGAGCATGAATTCTTTCTCAACGGCATCAAGGGTCATTCCGGCATGAATCGGAAAATGCTGAACCGTGGCAACGGCTTCGGCAGCAGTTCTGATTCGCAGCGGGAGCAGATCCGCTGTCAGCTCTCCTCCCTTGGCCATAAGCACTGCGCGTTGAATCACGTTCTTTAACTCGCGCACGTTGCCCGGCCAGGAGTAATTCCTCAGGCAGCGCCAGGCTTCTGGGGTAACCGCGCGCACTTGCTTCTTATACACGGTGTTGAAATGAGGCACGAAATGATTGGTTAGAAGGCTGACGCCTCCCGGACGCTCTCGCAGTGCCGGCACGTGAATGTGGAAAACGTCAAGACGATAGAACAGATCTTCTCTGAACCGTTTCCGCTGAACCGCTTCTTCCAGATCTTCATTGGTCGCCGCTATTACCCGGACATTGGCACAGATGTCTCTCTCGCCGCCGACCCGGCGAAAGGTTTTCGTCTCTAGAATTCGCAGCAGACTCACTTGGGCCTTCTCGTTGATAGTGCTAATTTCATCGAGGAAGATGGTGCCGCCATGGGCCTCCTCAAAACGGCCTTTAATGGCCTCAACCGCGCCTGTGTAGGCGCCCTTTTCGTGGCCAAAAAGCTCGCTGGCAACTAATTCGGATGATATAGCGCCGGTATTGACCACTATGTAAGGGCCATTTTTTCGTCTGCTTTTCTTGTGAATGGCCGAGGCGACCATATCCTTGCCCGTACCCGTCTCACCGGTAATTAATACAGATATGTCCTCTGAAGCAGCCTCGAGAATTCTTTGAAAGAGCTCCTGCATGGGCAAGCTGACACCCAGCATGCCCTCGACTTCCAGCGGGACCGGCATCTCACGATGGATCTCGCCACCGTTCCTTAAGGTTTGCTGATGCACAGCTTGGGTGACGAGCGTGCATAGCTCATCTTCATTCATGGGTCGCGTGAGGGTGCGATGGGCATAGGCTTTGAGGCGATCGAGGGGGAAGGCGTCGCCCCACTGGTCCGCCACAACAATAGTGTAGGTTTTGTTGGAGTCCTTCGTCAGCAGATCGAGCAGCTCAAGGCCTTTAGATTGTTCCGTTTTCGACGCAACGGCATCCCAGATGAGAACGTCGTACCCATGTGTCTTAATCTTTTCTAAGGCTCCCACGACGAAGGGCACGGCATCCACGGAGATATGGTGCGCCGCGAACCGCTCCCTGAGAAGTGCTTGAATGTGACCCGCTTTTTCGACTACTAAAACCTTTGGCATAGGCCTACCGTCCCCCCTTTATCAAATCACACCGTATTGTCCAGTGATTCCTTGGGGGGCTCGCCGGCGCTCCGAAGTGGGGGTTACTGTTCGTTTGAAGGCTAGGAAGCCGGGATGAGCAAAGACGCTACCTATCAAGGGTGAGGGTAGACGTGATCCGGGCTCTTCTTTGCCCAAGAGCTAACCACCCGCGGCGACTTGGGCGGCAAGCCAGCGGGCTGTGCGCAGCAGGCGGGCGTCACCGTCGCGCGGGCCGACGAGTTGAACGCCGAGAGGCAAGCCGTTGGCGGCCTGCAGTAACGGCAAGCTGATCGCAGGCATGCCGCAGAGCGTCCACAAGGTGCAGAACACCGGATCGCCGGTTGAAGCGAGACCCTTGGGCGCCGCTCCCGTCGCGGCCGGGGTCAGGATTGCGTCGTAACGCTGCTCGAAAAGCTCGACGAAGCTCTCATGGATGGGCGTAATCCGCGAGAGCGCGCGCTGATAATCAACCGCGCGTACTTCCTGGCCGCGCCCAAGCAGAGCCCGGAGCGTCTCCGACAAGCGATCGCCGCCCTTTTTCCATTCTCCTTCGAGGTTTGCCGCCATTTCAGCTTCCATGATCGTCCGATGCCACTCCCACGCTTCCGTCGCTGACGGGAAAAGCTCGACCTCTTCGATCTGCTTGCCCAGCTGCGCGATCAGCTCGCCAAACCCCACCTTGGTGTCTTCATCGACGCGCTCCCAGTACGGCGTTCTCACGAACGCGAACATCGGCGGCAGCGGCGGGTCCTCCGCGGCCATCTCGACAAATGGGATGCGCGCCCGCGGCCGGGTGTCGGGATCACGCTCGTCGTAACCAACCAGCTGTGCGGCGAGGAGCGCGATATCATCAATACTCCGCGCGAACAAACCGACATGATCAAGCGTGCGCGAGAGCTCGAGTATGCCGTGGCGCGGGATCAGCCCATGTGTCGGCTTGAAGCCGATAACCCCGCAATACGCCGCCGGGCGGATCGTCGAGCCGTTGGTCTGGCTTCCAAGCGCAAGCGGCACCATTTCGGCGGCCACTGCGGCGGCCGATCCACTGGAGGAACCGCCGGGCGTGTGCTCGGGATTATGAGGATTGCGCGTCTTGCCTGGCGAAAAATAGGCAAACTCGGTGGTCACTGTTTTTCCCATAATCACTGCGCCGGCCGCGCGCAGCATGGCCACCGTCGCCGCGTCCCGGGATGGCGTTCGTCCGGCATAGAGCACCGAGCCATATTCGGTAGGCATGTCGGCAGTATCGAAGATGTCCTTGATACCGATAGGTACGCCGTGCAGCGGCCCGGTGGGCTGCCCTGAAAGGCGCAACTGGTCGGCCGCCCGCGCCTGAGCCATAGCGTACTCGGGATCGAGGAACGCCCATGCTTGCACATCGCCGTCGACCTCGCGAATGCGCGCCAGACAGGCCTCGACCAATTCCTCCGAACTGATAGCGCCGCCGTGGATCAAGCGCGCCGCTTCAGATGCGGATAGCAAATGCAGATTTGTCAGCTCCATCATACGCTAAGATCTTGGTTCAAGGCGTTCCAACCCCCTCCTTCATCCTCCCCCGCGTCGCGGGGGAGGACAGAGGTGGGGGATTGAACGGCTTGAACATTTTGAACATTTTGAACTCGGTCTAGTTTTTAGTTCCCATACAAAAACTCCGGCAGCCATAGCGTCATGCCCGGCCAGATGTACATGAACGCGAGACAGATGCAGACGATGATCATATAGGGCATCATGCCGGCGAAGATCTGGTTGAGCGTGACATGCGGCGGTGCTACGCCCTTCAGATAAAATGCCGACATCGCGACGGGCGGCGACAGGAACGCCGCTTGGAGATTTACCGCGACCATAGTGCCGAACAGGATCGGATCCACTTGGAAGTGACCGAGCAGTGGAATGAAAATCGGGCAGAAGATAACGATGATCTCGGTCCATTCGAGAGGCCAGCCCAGCAGGAAGATGATGAGCTGCGATATGATCAGAAAGCCGACCGGCGAGAGGTTCATACCGAGCACCCACCGTTCGATGAGTCCTTGGCCACCGTGAAGCGCGAAGACGCCGGAGAAGAGCGCCGAGCCGACAAAGAGCCAGCAGACCATGGCCGTGGTCTTCGCAGTGAGGAACACCGACTCCTTGAGATTCTGCCACAGCTCCCGTGAGGTCCGCACTTGCAACAACCAGGGCACGAGAGTCCCGACAAATGTCGCGCCCAGACATCCAGACACTAGCAACGTCACGAAGCCCCCGCGAGGCCAGCCAAGGACTACGCCGATAATGGCTCCCACGAGGCTCCACCACCAGACTTGGCGAGGGAACTTGGCCATGACCGCCAAATATAGGGCTCCGAGCGCGCCGATCGCCGCCGATTCTGTCGCGGTTGTGATGCCAAACAAAATCACCGCGAGCACCACGACGGTGAGCACCCCTAGCGGCACGACGGAGACCACCAACTCCTTTAGGATCTCAAGCTGATCGCCGTCCACACGCCAGTAGTAAAAGGCGAGCACGGCCGCCGCGAGTGCGGCGAATCCCCAGAACCAGGCATAGAAGTGCTCGGGAATCTTCCCCGCCGCCGTGCCGCTCGGCTCGGCGAGCGAACCCATCTCTTCAGGAGGCGCGTCGAGAGGCTGGGACGGCTCCGTGGACTCCACAGTTGTTTCTGCAACACCAAGCTCCTGGGGTTTCTCTTCGGCCGTGCCAGGGCCTTGCGCTGAGCTTGTCGAAGCATCCTGGGGCTTGTCGGGCTCCACCGGATTTTGTGTCGTGCCCGGCTGCGCCATCTCCCCTTGAGCGGGCGAGACGTCAGCAGTCGTCGCTGCTGCCGGCGCGTTGTAAATGGTGACGTACCACCAGGCCGTGCCGAACGTGCCTGCTGTGAGTATCAGTGGCACCATCAGTGCGAGCATGTTCTTGACGATCAAGCCA
>Ga0209819_10000602_pt1 | contig 10633 bp, 10 predicted proteins | sample PPLLak2March2015_FD_187248 | JGI IMG/M metagenome (GOLD analysis project Ga0209819, IMG submission 187248) | Freshwater sediment microbial communities from Prairie Pothole Lake near Jamestown, North Dakota, USA - PPLs Lake P7 Core (1) Depth... | ecosystem: Environmental > Aquatic > Freshwater >... | reverse complement strand
ATACTGGCTTACTCGCCTGTAAATATAGTGGGAAGAATAATTCCTCACGATAACGAAAAAGACGATTTATTGGAAAAAATTCAAGAAAATACTAGAGTCATCTTCAAGTGAATCTAGTACTGATATGCTACTTATAGTACTGATATAGTTCGTACTGCATCTTTGATCCATTTTGGCTAAGAATTTTTCAAATTCTAAATCAGGGCTAAAATGGTGATTACTATTCCACAACATTCAATACCTGAATTCTGGAATTCCTTGTATCAGTAACATAAACATCTCCTTCAGTACTCACAGCAATATCTTCTGGTTTGTGTAACTGTTGAGGACCCTTTCCATCCGATCCCCAACTAGATAAATGGTTTCCGGTATTATCAAACATTTGAACTCTAGAATTTATTTTATCTACAATATACACATGATCATTGGTATCAATTGCAATTCCAGGGACGGTTTCAGAGAATTGATCTGCTCCTGTTCCCATAGATTTCCACTGTCTAACAAAAGAATCCTTACTATCAAACACCTGAACTCTATAATTCTTCATATCAGTAACGTACATATTGTTGTTAGGATCAATTGCTATGCCATGAGGGGTATTAAATTTACCTGGTTCTGTACCTTCTGATCCTACAGTTCCTATAAAAGTACCATTATCATTATACTTTAAAATCTGGTTTCCATTTGAATCACTTAAATATACATTACCAAGAGAATTTATTGCGATTTGATGCGGAGCTCTCATCAAGTCACGGCCCCCTGTACCATTATATCCCCATTTTGTAATAAAGCTTCCATTAGAATAAAATTTTTGTACTCTATGATTCTTGAGCTCAACTGTGTAAACAAATTTTCCTTCAGGGTCTACGGCAACATCATGCAAGCCCATGAACTGACCACTACTGTTTCCTTCTGAGCCCCAACTCGTAATGAATGTACCATTAGGAGAGAACTTTTGTACTCGTTTGTTGCCGGTATCTCCCACGAAAAGGTTACCAAGATTGTCAACTGCAAGACTATGAGGATTGGTAAACTGTCCTTTTTCAACGCCCTTCATTCCGATCTGTTTTACATATTTGAGCTCCGTCTTCTGAGAATAAGCAGCGTCGCAGCAAAAGGGATTTTGATAAACTATTCCAAACAGTGCTACAATTAGCAAATAAACTAGAGATTTTTTTACTCTGGACATTTGGAATAGAACAATTATGTTATTGAAAAATAAATATGTATTCAAATGATGCAAAATGATGTATTCGAATGTATTATATGAAGAATCTGTAGTGCCTAGAAATTAGTTGCTTGTAAATTCACATAACCAATAACCAATCCTAATAATCCGCACTGGGTGAAGTGTATAGAGGCAAATAACACTCTTCACATTTGTAGTAGAGAAAATCGAAATCAGAGCATAAGGTCATAATGTCATGACATCTAGGACACTCTATTTCATTTTCGAGATTGTCCATAATTGAAATCTGTTGCTCCTTTCTTTCTAACATAAATTGTATTAACTTTGAGTTAGATGCAACGTTTATGGTCAATCTACCATTATATATACAATATATTATAAAAGAGCTACAAAATTCAACAGTTTCTGATGACGAGAAGTTCCGAAATAATCTCATTGCACATATATATTCTGAATATAGGGTATCAATAAAAGTATCACATTTCATTGTAAAATTCTATAAATAGAGAACATCATTACAGTTATCCTGGATATTTTAGATACTGGTTTTGTCTTTCGGGTAAAATACTTAAATACTTGATCAGCGTATATATAACTACTTAAACGTTATAATGTCAAAAGTAATTACGTGTTCAACCTGTAATGTAAAAGAGAATAAGATGGTTACTGATTTAGTATCGGGAGAAATTGTGTGTAGTAACTGTGGAACAGTTGTAAGAGATGGTATAGAAGAGAATGGTAAGGAATGGACCAATTCCAAAGACCGTGAAACCGATAAGAGTAGAATAGGAATGCCATTTTCTCTTGCAGTACATGACATGAATCTATCAACAATAATTGGCAAAACAAACAAGGATTCTACCGGACAATTGATTGATTCAGGAATGCAGGCTAGAATGAACAGATTGCGAATATGGGACTCACGTACCATGTTTCGGGATAGCACTTCACGTAATTTTACAACCGCATTCATTTTACTAGACAAGTTGAAGGATAAATTAAGTCTTACACCTTCCATAGTTGAAAAAACTGCATACACATACCGAAAGGTCCAGGAAGCTGGCCTAATAAGAGGTAGAACGATAGGCGCAGTACTTGTTGCTTGTCTCTACATAACATGCAGAGAACTGGGCGTGTCTAGAACCATTGATGAACTTGCAGAAGCCAGTAACATAAGAAGGAAGGCTATTGCAAAAATTTACAGAGATATTGTATTTCACTTGGAAAGAAAAATACCACAGGTAAACTGCTTCCAATGTATAGACAAAATTGCAAATAAAATCGAGTTGAATGAAAGGACAATAAGGCATGCAAGAGACCTCATGAAAAAAGTTCTTGAGCAAGAATTTTCTGCTGGAAAAGATCCCATGGGATTTGCCGGAGCAGTATTATATGTATCACTTCAAATGGAAGGCAAAACAATTAGACAGATTGACATCGCAGAAGCCGCTGGAGTTACAGAAGTGACTATAAGAAATCGAGCCAAGGAATTAAAAAGCAAACTGAATCTAATTTAGCAGCTTCTTTGAGTCCTGTTAAAGATTGAAAAACGGTCATAAACAGTCATTAACATTCAACAAGTAACTTTTCTTCTTCCTCTTCTTTCAAATATCGTACATACAAACTAATTCAAAAATATTTTAATGCTTTGGATGATATTAACATACATTGGTAAATGATGATGTAGATGCTCTATTTTCACTCTACGAGATATATGATCGAAACAGAGATTCTATTCTTTGGTTCCTTGAAGATTTCAAGGCAAAAAACTATGAGGAGTATAAACGAAAGTATCATGGTACCACTAAAGACAGATGCCATTTTATTCGGGTTTGTGGTTTTTTTGAGCTTTCAGGGACATTAGTAAAGAGACGACTCATTGATGCTAATCTGTATTTTGATGTTTTCAACCCCAATCCTTTCTGGCAGAAGGCAAAGCCGGTAATAGAAGGAATGAGAGAGACAAGACCATTCATTTATGAAAATTTCGAGCTTTTAAATCAAATGAAGCTAAAGTGGGCCCAAAAGAGAACAAAATAATCAATGCATGAATCCATGTATTAAGGAAAAATTTTGTCTGTGTTTATAGGTTGTTCTGGTTGGAGTTACTCCGAGTCTGTTGGAAAAGGTGGATGGATGAAAATATTCTATCCCAATACCAGGACGAAAAAACTGCAGTTCTATTCCCAGTACTTTAACACTGTTGAGATGGATTCTACATTCTATGAAAAGTTCTACAAGTACATGACAAAGGAAACGTTTATTTCAATATCTACGGCATCACCTCCTAATTTTCAATTCTCTCTAAAGATTCCTGAGTCGATAACTCATGAAAAAAGCTTGGATGTAAATAGAGGAGCAATAAATACCTTGGAAGAATTCCTTGAAAAGATATCTCCACTAAAGACCATGAACAAATTGGGTGCTCTAATTATTCAGTTGCCACCTAGTTTTACGGTTAGAGAATTTAAAAACATTGAAGAATTTTTAGATAGACTTCCAGGAGGGTATGATTTTGCCGTTGAATTCAGACACCCATCATGGAATACTGAAGGTCCATGGGAACTGTTAAAGCATTATAATATTGCAGCAGTAATGACTGATTCACCGCCGGGAGATAAACTACAATTCCTTTCAGAAGCCATAGTGACTGCCAATCATAGTTTTATTAGATGGCATGGAAGAAATGCAAAACACAGATACAACTATCTTTACTCTAAACAGGAATTAACTCCATGGGTTGACAAAGTTAGAAAAATATCTTTGGAAACTCCCGTTGTGAGAGGTTACTTTAATAATCATTACGGTGCGAAGGCTATTGTAAACGCTCTTGAATTTAGGGGATTACTTGGAGAAAGTCTATCGGATAGAGAAAGAAAGATAAAGGAAAAAATTAATGATTTCTATAGATCAAAGCAGCTGGTTTTGGATAATATTTATGCCAGGAATAATTACATTGATTCTGATGTTAATATTGATACCTAACATGTATATTACTTATTCATTTGTCAACCTTAGACCAAATGGTTCTGTAACAGAATTACACGTTTCTGTCAATAATTCACAATATCGTTTTGCGTCATACACAGTCTTTGAATTTACCAGCTCAAAAGGAACACTTCTTTTTCTTGAATTTTTTCGATAATAATCTATTATTACATATTTCAAAATTTGTCCCGCTTTAAGTGATTTACCTGTATTATTTAATTGTAGTAACGCATCCAGTTCTACCGTATTCCTATTTTCATACTCATTTACATTTTTAGATATCCTCTTTGTTATAACCAAATCATTTATGGGGACCTTCCTATATTTTAAGAGTTTTAGATGCATTTGAAAAATGTCCCTTACTTTTGGCATCAAATCTCTAACTTCTTTGATCGAATTAGCTTCCGACATTATGTTCAAGATACCTTGCTGAACATTTGAAAAGAATTCTGCAGTATCATGTCTTCTTGCTTCTATTCCCCTCATTTTCACAGTTCCATCTTCAAAGACACCAAAATAACGATTAGAAACTGGTAGTATGGTATTATTCTTTGAAGGAACAAATACAATCCATTTGTATGTGCCTTCCAATGAAATTGGAAATCCAGTTTTATTTTCTATTTCAGTTTTTAAACTTTCATAATCATTGTTTATAGTATCTTTCTTTTGTATCCAGATAGAATCAACTATGGCGTGTAGAATCTTAAATCCATGTGATTCTGCTATCCTTATTGTTTGTAATAAAATCTGTCTGTCAAAAGCGCATACTGCAATATGCGCATCTATTCTACCAAATTTAGCATTATTAAAACCCAGATAACCAAAACTTGTCACTAAAACCCATTTTAGAGCTGTTTGTCTTGCATCATAAATTTTTTTTAATTCGGGATTTGCGGTTGAGTTTTTCTTGTTTTTATAGATTGCTCTTTTTTTTAGTAATATTTCTAATGATATAGGAACTATCCCTCTTCTTTTTTCACATATATGATAATTTAGTAATTCTGGAACACGTAACTTGGAATGAGAACAACAGTTACAAATTACAGTCTCAGCGGATATATTTTTTTTAAACATTATGGTAGGATAGAGAGAAACAAAATCAAGTTCAGCAACATTTTCATGCACACCCATAGTTGGTTCAAATATCAAACCACCGCGATCAGCAGTTAAAAGATCTCCAAGTGATTTTGGATGTTCTGCAAGTGTAGGCTTCCATGGAATAAGTATATCATTTCTCATGGCATTATAAAATTGTAGACTGCTCATACACTTTCCAATGGAGGCCCTAGATGCTGTATGTAATGGTAATCTACAAATTCTCGCAAGTTCGTACAGGCCTTGAAGACCAGATTCATTTAGAACAAAGGAATTGTATGTGTCAATATGTATTCTTCCAAATAACTTTGCAGCTGATGGTTTGAAATATATCTTACCATAAGAGAAATATGATATTCCGTCTTTCTCAGATCTGCGTAAAGGTATACCCTCTCTATCTAGGATTAAATCTACTTGATTAATTTCCGATCTATACTTCAGATAAGGAAATGTAAATGAATCACCATCTTCTGTGAGAATAAAATCTGGATTAATTTTTTCTATTTGTTTAACAAGTTGATATAAAATATCTATTTCAGAACCCTGAATATTAATAGTGTCTTTTGTGTCACAATTTTGTATAGTTACTGATGCAATTGAATCTGTAAATCTAGGTATCTTTCCTTCCTTTACTTTTGGATATACCTTTAGATTTATGTTATTAAATAACGGTAACTCATATTCTGTAGACCACACATTATCCTCATTACCCATCCAATTGAGTTTTGAATTAGATACATCAACTTTACACTCCATAAGAGGAAAAATATCATGTTCATAAAAATAGGATTGTTCTGGTAGAATATCTATATTATATAATCGGAATTGTCCAAATCTTCCCATTCTCTCAATTTTTTTTGCTAATTTTAATGAGTAAGTAGAATCCTTTAATTCCAGTTCAAGGACTTGGGACCTATTTGTATCTGTTATCAATTCATATCTTGAAGGAAAATGATATTCTTTTATCATGGAAAGTATTTCATTGTTCTCTATGACAGATTTTAACAAAAACATGTCAGAGGCAACATAGATTTTATGATTCCAACTCTTATCTTCCACCCTTATGGTTGTAGAAGAATTAGATTTTTTTATCCAGAAAATCATATTGCCATTTAAAGCATATGCATCAAATAACCAACCAGATATCATTTTATTATAATGAGTTTAGATACAATTTATCAACTCGGATGCTGTGACATAAAAGTAGCTTGTTGTAGTTCTTTATTCTAGATTTTTTTATACACTGATAAACAGTTAGATGCAACATGATCTCAATCTTACCAATTATGAACTATATAATAAGAAAGGATTCTATGAGGCGGGGAGGGGTTAAAAATACTAGTGCATAATTTTATGAAAACACGTAAAGCAATACAAAATAAAAAAAATAAAAATGAATAGAATAGGAATGCCCTAATACTTTTTAAAAATCAATCTTTCCAATTCTACCATTCCGATAATCCTCCAATGTTTTATCTATCTCTTCTCGAGTATTCATAACGAATGGTCCGTACTGTACTATTGGTTCATTGAGGGGCATTCCTGCGACAAGCAATACATCCAGAGGAGATTTTGCATTATCCGATTCTCTAATTGAAATATTTCCACCGTCATTTTTGAACACAATCAAGTTCTTTTCACCGACCGCTGTTTTATCCTTGCCAAAAAGACCTTTACCACCAATAACGTACGCAAATGCATTAAGATTTTCAGGAACGGACTGCACAACTTCTCCTCCTGGTTGCACGGTAAAGTGCAAGTACAAAATTGGGGTTAAAGTATTGATTACTGCCTTAGCGTCACCGAAATTTCCTGCTATAACTTTAACCGATACTTTACCATCAGGAGTACTGACTTGAGGAATTCTTGTGGAAGGAACATCCTGGTAATCCGGTTTATTCCACTTGTCAGTTTTGCGAAGATTTATCCATAGCTGAAATCCATGCAACATTCCGCCACTTTTAGCAAACTCTTTTTCTGGCATTTCCGAGTGAACCAAGCCAGATCCAGCTGTCATCCACTGAACATCGCCAGGTCCAAGCTTTCCAGAGTTTCCCTGAGAGTCTTTATGTTCGAATCTTCCTTCAAGCATGTATGTAACAGTTACAAAACCTCTGTGCGGGTGTTCGGGAAAGCCTTTACTCTCATATGGTAACAAATCTAGAGGACCCATCTCATCCAACAGTAAGAAGGGATCTAGATTTTGAATAGACTGTGAAGGAAAGGATCTATGTACTACAAAGCCATCACCTTCTGCAGTTTCATTACTTTTTGTCACAAGTCTTATTGATCGATCCTTGGCGCTGGTTTCATCAGAATTATCAATAAAACTGCTTTCTTTCCCAGTTGTTTCCTTTTCCATTTCCATATTCTATATTAAATAATATCCTATTTAAGTAAGGTTGTAATCTCTGACCAGGCTAGATAATACTGTCAGCAATTAGCCATTTTTTGATACAGTTTCAAGTAACTTTGCGTAGGGGATCTTGTCATAAACAAAAAATAAATAATTCTGAATTTCAGGTAATAATTCCAAATTATGAAGGATATTAATTCCGAGTCTAGTCCAGCATTATTGCCAGTATTATGGGATTTGTACCCCTAATCTTGTTAAATGATCTAATCAGAGTTGTTATAAACCCATATTTCTTATCAATCATAGAATATACAATTGACGATTCTGCGGAATCAGCAAACTTTGCTTTCCCTTCATACCAGTCTCCTTTAACGCTTCCACGAATATCGCAGGGAGCAATCCTGACATGTGGATTGTTCCTAATCCTCTTTACCTTGCCTGATTTTGCATCTGTTCTAAAATATATAAAACCTTGGTAAATTATGAACCAAATGGGAGTTCTAACTCCAGAGCCATTTTTCTTGTAAGTTTCAATGTTAACGTACTTAAAATTTGATAGTTGAGATAGCTTGTCTTCAGACATGTATATTACTTTCAACATACAATGGACTTATTAGTGAATCTTTCTGAAAATGGGTTGCATCTCAATATCATTACAAGAAAGTGGAAAAAGCGAATGTGCAATGTGCTACGTTCCAGAACTCATCATGACTAAATAAAATAATCTCCCTAAATTAGCACATGTGGAGCAGCATGAAATTCAAGCATTAGTAACATTAATTCTAATTATCTAATATTCATCTTTTGATTTAATATTTCTGAAATTAAAATACAATGCCAAATCATAGATAATCTTTATGACACCACCCAGTATAAATGGTCCTGCAAACCCTGTATAGCGATTTCATCATTGTCGTCCACACAACTTTTTAGCTGATTAGACTCTACATCTCATTTATAGAACGTTTAACCTAAGCGTTCCAATGCTTTTTTTAGATCAGCTAATACCATTACTGGATGAAATTCAACCTTTGCTCCGAGGTCCTGAAACAATGGTTCAGCTATACTTGGTATCATATCAGCAGTATCCATGTTAACTATGAATGCGAATGTTCTCTCTCCCCCTGCCTCAAAAAAATAAGCAGCCTCAGCGTTTACTTTCTTCATATAGTCTTCAAGATTTTGCAAAAATTTTGGATTCTTCACCATTTTATTACCGGCGTCAGTAGAAATTTGTGCCCTTACTAGAAATCTCACAAGCCTAATTACCCACCAGAGTATAAAAGTCTTTGAATTGGTTCACAACTTGTTTGAGCATCAAACATGAAAAACATGCAAATAATTCAATTACACGAAGTAAAGTAGCGAACTCTGGTTGTGTTAGATTCAGATATTAAGCGTTTGTTCGTCACATAATGATATCAGAAGAACAGTCGTAAGTGAGGTAACGAGCTACTTTCCATTACAATCTAGACAAATAACAATGGGTGCAATTACAATTTCATGAATTATTTTTGAAAGACCTTCTTGAAGTAATTACATGATTCATGCTAAATTAAAAATTGGAAGATAATCTATGAACACTAGTATTAGTCATAACGGGTCACATAGTACTGCCCATGTGGAAAAAGCCATAATATTAGGCTCACATTGTTCGTGATTTTTGGTTTTCTAACTATTTGATCAAATATCGCAAGTTCAATATATGCAATTTTTGCACTATACTTGGTAATTGCTAGACGATCTAGTCAAGGATAGAGTTGATAATAATAAACCCAGACATGAGGGTCTAACTCATACTGTTGATAAACTCCAGTTCTTTGATAGGGAGACCTTCAAAATCCTAGCATCATTTATAGATGAAATTAAGATACATAATACGTATCCTCTATTAATTTCTGACAATCTTCTTCAGAAAAGAATTTCGTATTATCATGAATTTGATATCAAGGTTTCAACAGGAAGTACCCTTACAGAATATGCAATATCAGGCAATTATTTTGACAAATTCATAGAGGAATCTGCAAGGATTGGATTCGACATCATAGAAATTGGTGAAAATAGCAATGATCTAGATATTGATAAGAAGAAGAAAATTTTCAGATATAATAATTTCAAAAGATTTAGAATTTAGGTGGAAAATAGGGAAAAAAGATCCTAGACATCAACTTGGAATCGATAATACGCTAGTGAAAGTTGATGATGCACTGAACGTTGGAGCCAAAAAAGTGACATTGGAAGCCAATGAGGGTATCAGTGTTGGAATATATGATCAGAATGGCTCTGTAATATGGAATTATGTAGCAGCTCTTACAAACAAATATCCACCTAGTACTTTCATCTTTGAGGCTCCACTAGCATCTGAACAATCGGCATTAATAGCGGAATTTGGTCAACGCGTAAATCTTGCAGAAGTTAGCATAGACAATATAGCATCCGTAGAATCTCAGCGTCGTGGCTTTCTTTCAAAATCATCTTTTGGAATGTCCTTCACACAACAACAGATAAACGGCAGTCCTGCTTCCAAGTTCATTTATTATCTAATAAAAACAAAACATCCCATTGGACAAAGTGATCTAATAAATCTCACTCACCTGCCTAGAAGGACAGTCCAGAGTGCAATTGAAGATCTTAAGAAGCACGGATTTATCATAGAACGAAACAGTTTTGATGATACCAGAAGAAAAGTGTACTTTCCTGTAAAGTCAGAATGGTTATGAAGCTCGACTAATTTTTCGCTTACATTTACAGTTATGCATTAAATGCACTTTAATTTTCAGCTAGACAATCTTGCGTTTGTGACAATTATGTGAAATTTTTATCTTTTTTCTTAGTCATAAATGACTTTTTCATTACTTTAATTAAAGTGCAATTAAGTTGAAGATAAAAGTCATTAAATCATTAGTTCTTTATTGTATCTTTTCAGTGTATGGGATATGCAAGTTCAAAAAGAGGCATACTCTAACTTTGTAAACTCTATTAACTCAGAACAAACGAGGCAAATA
>Ga0209819_10000601_pt1 | contig 10636 bp, 10 predicted proteins | sample PPLLak2March2015_FD_187248 | JGI IMG/M metagenome (GOLD analysis project Ga0209819, IMG submission 187248) | Freshwater sediment microbial communities from Prairie Pothole Lake near Jamestown, North Dakota, USA - PPLs Lake P7 Core (1) Depth... | ecosystem: Environmental > Aquatic > Freshwater >... | reverse complement strand
AAAGGACTGTCCTCAAGCGCGTAGAAGCCGAATCCGCGGATAGAAGCACCGAGTTTGAGGTCCTGAGCGGATGCATAGCTGGAGCAGAGGAACAGGACAAGGGCGAGAAGGAGCCGCTGGGAGCGCAGTCCTTGCAGCACATCTACACTTAAGTAAGCGCTTATGTCACACAAAGCGGTGGCAAGGCCACCGCACTCCGAAAGAAAGCGTCGGATGCGCGCGTCGCCGAACGTCCTACATCTGCGGAACTGCAAGTCGCTGATCACTCTCTATTCGTCCATCGAGGAGATGGATGATGCGATGAGCGCGCTGCATCACCCGCGGGTCATGAGTGGAGAAAAGGAACGTCGTCCCATGTTCCCGGTTCAACCGTTCCATCAGGTTCAAAAGGGAGAGCGCGGTGTCCGTGTCCAAGTTGGCCGTCGGCTCGTCGGCCAGTACCAGTTTCGGCTCCGCCGCTATCGCACGGGCGACGGCTACACGCTGTTGCTGTCCTCCGGAAAGCTGCCCTGGCCGCCGATGCTCCATGCCCTCGAGGCCAACTTCCTGGAGGAGCGCCCTGATCTTGGCTTTGCGTTCCCGGTCCGGCATGCCGCGCAACAGAAGGATAAACTCCGCGTTCTCCTCGGCCGAGAGCACGGGGATGAGATTAAAAGCCTGAAATATGAAGCCGACCTCCTCAAGCCGCAGCTTCGCCAGTTGATGACGGTTCAGCTCCGACAAATCCCGGTTCCCGAGCCAGACCTTCCCTGATGTCGGATGGTCGAGCCCGGCGCAGACGTTGAGCAGTGTTGTCTTGCCTGATCCGGAAGGACCGGCGACCGCTATGAACTCGCCCCTCCCCGCCAGGAACGTAACGTTCTCGAGCGCGCAGACAACCTGGTCGCCTTGTACGTAGTGCCTGGAGACGCCTTCCAGTCGGAGGAGGTTATCTGATTCCGTGTTGTTCATATCTGTCCCAGTAAGTGAGCGTCCTGTCCTTTCGCCCCCCGCCAGGCGGGCAGCAGCGCCAGGAGGAATGTCAGGGCGAACACCAGGCCTGCTGCGAGTGCAATACGCGACCAGGCGAGATAAGAATAAATGACCGGATCAATTACCGCCCCGCCTGCGGAAACGTCCGAAGAGTAGAAAAGGTCGAGCGGAAGGCCCTTGTGGTAAAAGTACAGATGGCCCGCATAACCTAGTCCCGTCCCGACTGCTACAGAAAGCAGTGCGATCCAGGATGCCTCAACAATCACCAGCAGAAACCTGCGTGTCGGTGTGAATCCGAGCGCGTCAAGCAGTGCGAACTCGCGCCGCCTCTCGAGCACTGACATAAGCAGTGTGTTGGCGACCAGGAACGCAATGATCAGGAAGAAAAGAGAATTGAAGACGTAGCTCCCGCCGCTGTCGATCTTGATGAAGTCGCGCAGTTCGGGCATCAGTTCGAGCCAGCTCAAAACCTCTATGTCGGAGGGAAGCGCCCCCTTAGCCTGCCAGGCAACCTTGTCCGAGTTGTCGAGCTCGTCGAGCATGATCGCCACCTGATGAACATTGCTTCCCAGCCGCAGCAACTGCTGCGCGGTAGACAGCGGGATCAGGATTGTTGCCTGGTCGAAGTCCTCGAGGCCGGTTCGCATGATTCCGGCCACCCGCAGTAGAAGCGATTGGATCTCGGCGGAGCCCGCAGCCTGTGCCATTAAGACAAACTTCTCGCCCGGCTGGAGCTCCAGCTTGCGCGCGACCCCCTCGCCAATAACTGCGCCCGTTTCCTCCGTCGAGGTGAGGAACTTTCCGGCAACAAGCTTCTCATCGAAAGACGACGCGGTTCGTTCAATATCCGGTTCCAGTCCGATGACGCGGACGCCCGTCGCACCATCAGCCGAGGAAGCCAAACCAGAGGCAAAGACGCGGCGTAGGATGTGAGTAACGCCCAACTCAGGTTTGTGGGACTCAATCCAGGACGAAGTACGGGCCAGTTGTGCCTCTGACAGGGTTCGCTCGATTCCCCCGCGTGCCTGGTATCCGCGGACTTGTGCTGCAACATGAGCGCTGCCTAAACGGACGGCGCTCTGAATCATTTGCCGGTGGCTCCCGTCGCCGATCCCGAGGAATACGAGCAGGAGTCCCAGGCCGAGAGCAACCGTGCCGGCCGTGAGAAGCGTCCTCCGCTTGTTGCGCCACAGGTTTCTCCAGGCGATGATCAGGATGATCTTCAGAGAATTCATACCATACCGTTCTTTGACAGAGCCATGAGCGCAGCGCTGGAGTCGCGTTACAGAGCCGCGCACGCAGCGGGTGGCTCGCCACACGGCTGCGAAGCGTTTTTGGCGGAGCAGCATGGAGCGGAGTAAGCGGCTCTGTAACGCGACTCCAGCGCTGCGCTCATGGCTCTGTAACGTATTTCAGGTTCACCCTACTGCATTACCGGCGCCCTCAGCGCTTCCACCGGGTCCACCCGCACGGCTTTTCGAGCCGGCAAATAGGCAGCTACCACCGTCGACACGCACAGGCTGATGGCGGTGCCGGCCACGGCGTCCCAGTTCCAAACGGCTTTCAGGATCGGATCGACCCGTGTTTGAAGCATTGTCATCTGCCCGGTCCATTGAGTCAGATCGAGCCCATAGATCGAGAGATACCGCATCAGGAGAGCGCCCAGGCCGAAGCCGACCACCAGGCCAAGCAGCGCCAGGAAAAAGGCCTCGAATAGAAAGGTCGAAAGCACGAGGCCGGGACGCATCCCGAAGGCGTTCAGCATTCCGATCTCGCGAATTCGCTCAAACGTCGCCATCATCATGGTATTGAGGATGCCGAACGAAACGAAGACTACAACGAGGCCGATGATAAAGGCGTTAGCGCCGCCAGTCAGTCCAAGATAGTCGTTGAGTTGGGGGAGAAGTTGCCTCCAGCTTTGAACAGAAACGCCTTCCGGCAGTCCGGTCATTCGGCTGATTTCCCGGCTGCTGTCCGGGGCAATCAGGGGATCCTGCAGCCGCACAGCGATTTCATGAATGCGGGTCGGCTCCAGCGCCAGCAGCCGCTGCAGATCGTCGATCCGCATGAAGGCCACCGAGCGGTCCAGGTAGGCGAGTCCGGTCTTCACGATTCCCTGGACTCGGTACAATTCGTTGCCGAGAGTGCCGTCGGCAGCTTGGGTCACCGCGGCAATCTCGTCGCCCTCGCGTGCCCGTAATTCCAGCGCGAGCGTCGCGCCGAGCAGCAGAGAGCCGGGTTTCAGCCGGGCCAGCATATTCCGATCGACGAGGCGGCTCAGCTCGCCTTCAGCCTGGGGATCGACTCCGATGATCTGCGCGCCTGCCGATTGATCGCCGGTTGAAACAAGGCCGAAGCCGAAGACCCGAGGCGCAACGGCGACAACCTGACGGTTTTGCTTAAGCCGGAATATCAGTTGCCTCCAGTCGCAGCCGGCCTGGTTCCCGATCGTCTCATAAAGGTCACGGTCAGGAAGATAGTCGCGATCGTGAATCTGGACGTGCCCGACCATCAATTCGGTGCCATTCTTGAGCAGTTGCACGACCAGGCCTCGACCCAGGCCGATCAAAGCGATGGTGAAAGCGAAGGCGAAGGCGATGCCGGCGATCGTAATGAGGCTGCGCCGGGAGTTCCTCCAAAGATTCCTCCACCCGAGGCGGACGACGATCATGATCCTCTCAGAGAGTTTAACGAGAAAATGTTTTCCGGTATTTTCAGGTCGAAATCCAGGTCGCGGTACTTCATCTCGGTGTATTCACCGGCCTTGTCTTCGGGTGTCATGCGCATGCGGGTCGGGACCAGGCGGCCATCCAGGGTCTGATAGTCGGAGAAGGTCGCGAGGCGCTTAAGCTGCCCGTCTTCGCCATAGAATTTGCCCCAGACGGGCATCAAGTCCGACTTGCGGATCAGGTAGACAATCTTGCCCCAAACCACCGGCGCTTCTGGGCGGGGCGTGAGCAGAAATTCGTAGACATTGACTCCATCCCGTGCGCCTTCGAACTCGATCCTGATGTCATAGTCCCTGATCAACCGGCTGTCCTTGACAAGGTCGTCATTGGTGAAATGAGATCCCATCCATGAAGCCATCATCATTGAGGTCGGGACGCGAATCACGCGATCGATCTTGGGGAGGTAATTCCAGATGTTGTCGCCCACTCGCAGGGTTGCAGTCCCCTGGTCCTTCTTGGGAGCCTCAACGCGGACAAGTACTTTTTCCGTGCCTTCAGACCAAATCCTCAGCTCGGTGGTTCGCTTCCACTGGCGTGTCGCGACTGTCATCTCGACTCGCCCGACGGATGAATCGCCGCGAAGCATCCGGTCTACACGGTCAATGATTTCCTTTGCCTCTTGGGGGGAAGGCTGGGCCGGAAGACTCCCGATGACGATCCCCAACAGAATCAAAAGGATCGACACTCTGCGTTTGCGCATAGCCTTCCCATCATACTATTGATCCCCTGGGAGCGCAGGCATCTTGCCTGCTCGTGCCTCTGTTTGCCCTGTCTCGGAAAGATGCGATAATTTTGTCTGAATCCCCCCAAAAAATTGGGTCCCGGGAAGCACCCATGGAGTCGAACGGCGGGGCGCCTTTTGCAGCATGCCGCGGCTTCCCGGTGGCGATTCCATCTCGCGTCCCACCAACGAATTACAGTCTGAAGGAGGAGAACGCGATGAACAAATTATGGACGATGCTGGCAGGGATAGGGGTAGGTGCAGCGATCATGTATACGCTCGATCCCCAGACTGGCCGTCGGCGCCGCGCAGTGGCGCGCGACAAAATAACAAGCGCTTTGAATAAGACCGGCGACGCGTTTGGGACTTTTTCATCGGATGTGGCCAATCGAGCTCGAGGGGTATACTCAGAAACCACTTCAAAAGTAACAAGAGAGCCGGTGACCGATAATGTGCTGGCTGAAAGGGTGCGGTCGAGGATTGGTCGTTTCAGCTCGCATCCCGGCTCCATTGAAGTCACCGTTTCGGGCGGGCGACTCACGCTCCGTGGCCCGATTCTGAAAGAAGAAGTCAACGACGTGCTGCGCTCGACCCGGGATGTGCGTGGCGTGGTCGACGTGAACGACCAGCTCGAAGTGCACGATGATTCGACCGGTATTCCCGGGCTGCAGGGTCCAGGCAAGCGTCCGGGAGCCGCCTGGGGCTTTGCGCGCTATAACTGGAGTCCGACTCACCGTGTTTTCGCCACCGGGATTGGCAGCGGACTCGCGGTCTGGGGCCTTACGCGACGCCGGAACCCGGCTGCAATGCTCGCTTCTCTCGCCGGCCTGGCGTTCGCGGTTCGAGGAGCAACCAACCAGGAACTGAACCGGATCGTGCGATTCGGAGGCGGACGAAAGCCGCAGGAGGCCACGACACAGGGAGAGACGGCGGCCACGGGGACCACCGCCGGGACGACGACCACTGGGTCCACCACGACCGGGACAACCACGACCGGGACGTCCACGGGGACTACAAGTGAAACCACGACGGGCGTGGGAACCGGGAGGACCACGACCAAACGAAGCCGGAAGTAACTGCAACTCCCTGGGAGCTCCGAGGAGCTCCCAGGCCTGTGTGTCACAACGTGGTCAGGCTCTCTAATAGGTCCATGGTGCGTTCAATCGGTCCGGACGTTGTCGACCACGGACTCGGTTGCCGGACCACGTGGAGATTCCCTCGCTTGTCCAGCACCTCGTACTCGCTGTCTCCATTCTTTTCCCGGTAAAACCTAATCGAAACCCGGCTTTCTCCGACCTTCAACTCATTGAGAGTCAGGTCTGGAAGCCAGTCGGGGAGATGGGGGTCGACCAGGAGGAGATTCAAAGGCGCATACGGGTAGAGGCCGAGTATTGCCTGCAAGATGCAAAACAGCGCGGATGCCGACCATGCTTGAGGCCAGCAGGCTTTGGGATAGAGGGCGGGGAACGGATGCGCGTCATCCCGGTGATGGCCGGCGAAAAGCTCGGGCAGCCGGCAGAAGTCATAAAGCGCGGCCGCTTCACGAAGATTGGGCGCCGTATGCCCCATTTGACTCTAACGGCGAGCACAGACTATCTTTGACCTCTTAAGAGAAGGACTTCCCCAGGGAGAAGCAAGATATGTCTTTCCGCTCTTCGCCGTTCGGCTCATCGCTCGCCATGAAATACTTCATGGCACTCACCGGTCTCGGCTGGATCGTGTTCGTGATTGCGCACCTGATCGGCAACCTGCTTCTTTTGTCGCCCAATCAGGAGGCTTTCAACCGTTACTCGCACACGTTGGTAGGTATCGGCTTCCCGCTGATTGCTGCAGAAATTCTGCTTTTGGTAGGCCTCCTCGTTCACGTTTTCGCCGCAATCATGGTGACCTACGACAACTGGCAGGCAAGGTCCAAGGGTTATGCGGTGTACGAAAGCCGCGGCAAGCCTAGCAAGAAAACGATTTCATCGAGCACGATGATCTGGACGGGCCTGATTCTGCTGGTCTTCATCCCGTTGCATGTCTACACGTTCAAGTATGGACCGGGGATTCAGCAGGGTTACGTTGTCACACTCGATGGCGAGCAGGTGCGCGACTTGCGCCGCCTGGTGATCGAGATCTTCAGCAACACCTGGTACGTGGTCTGGTACGTGGCCGCAATGGTGGTTCTCGGCTTTCACCTGCGCCACGGCTTTTGGAGCGCCTTCCAGTCCCTGGGCCTCTACCATCCTCGGCTGACTCCGGTCGCCTATGGACTAGGCGTCGTGGTGGGTTTGACGTTGGCTGTGGGCTTCATCTTCATCCCGATTTGGGTCTACCTGACCGGAGCACCTTTATGAGCACTCAGGTGGTTTTGGATGCGCGGATTCCAGGCGGTCCAGTGCAGGAAAAATGGGACCGGCGCAAGTTTGAGGTGAAACTGGTAAATCCTGCCAACAAACGGAAATACACAATCATCGTCGTCGGAACCGGCCTGGCCGGCGCCTCCGCCGCCGCCAGCCTCGCCGAGCTGGGTTACGAAGTCCTCGCTTTCTGCATCCAGGACTCACCCAGGCGGGCGCACAGTATCGCTGCCCAAGGCGGGATCAATGCGGCCAAGAACTACGCGAACGATGGAGACAGCATCTGGCGGCTTTTCTATGACACGGTCAAAGGCGGTGACTACCGGTCTCGGGAAGCGAACGTCTATCGGCTGGCGCAGGTCAGCGTGAACATCATCGATCAATGCGTCGCCCAGGGAGTCCCCTTCGCCCGGGAGTACGGAGGGCTGCTGGAAACCAGGTCATTCGGCGGAACCCAGGTGGCGCGGACGTTCTATGCCAGGGGCCAGACGGGGCAGCAACTCCTTCTCGGCGCCTATCAGGCCCTGATGCGGCAGGTGGATAAAGGTAAGGTCACCTGTTTGCCACGCCGCGAGATGCTGGACCTCGTGCTCGTCGATGGCAAAGCCCGGGGCATCGTTGTCCGGAACGTCTTGACCGGCGAGATCGAACGCCATGTCGGCCACGCCGTGGTCTTGGCCACGGGCGGCTACGGCAACGCCTACTACCTGTCCACGAATGCCGTTAATTCCAATGCTTCAGCTATCTGGCGCTGCTACAAGCGAGGCGCCTTTTTCGCCAATCCTTGCTACACCCAGATCCACCCGACCTGTATCCCGGTTTCCGGCGAACACCAGTCCAAGCTCACGCTGATGAGCGAGAGCCTGCGGAACGACGGCCGGGTCTGGGTACCGAAGAAAGCAGGTGACCGTCGTCCGCCGAGCGAGATCCCCGAGGATGAGCGAGATTACTACCTGGAGAGGAAGTATCCGAGCTTCGGCAACCTGGTCCCGCGCGACATCGCTTCCCGAAGCGCCAAGGGTGTGTGTGACGATGGCCGCGGAGTTGGAGAATCGGGCCTTGCCGTCTACCTCGACTTCGAAGACACGATCAAACGCCAGGGAGTCGAGTACATTCGGGAGAAGTACGGAAACCTGTTCGACATGTACGAGCGGATCACCGGGGAGAACGGTTACCGCACGCCTATGCGGATCTATCCGGCGGTCCACTACGTGATGGGTGGACTTTGGGTCGATTACAACCTCATGAGTACCATCCCTGGCCTCTTCGTCCTCGGCGAAGCCAATTTCTCCGATCATGGAGCCAACCGCTTGGGTGCCAGCGCGCTAATGCAGGGCCTGGCAGACGGATATTTCGTTATCCCCTATACGCTGGGAGATTATATCGCGACCTCGGCCTTTCGTCCGACCAGCGAGGACGCGGACGAGTTCAAACAATGCGCTGATCAGGCGCAAGGCCGGCTTGAACGGCTCCTATCCATCCAGGGTAAAAGGACCCCGCGCGAGTTCCATCGCGAGATCGGCCGGATTATGTGGGACTACGTCGGGATGACGCGCAATGAGCCGGGGTTGAAACATGCCATCCAGGAAATCCGCCGCCTGCGCGACGAGCTCTGGCAGGACCTCAAGGTGCCGGGCAGTAACGACATGCTGAACAAGAACCTGGAGTTGGCGAGCCGTGTTGCCGATTACGCGGAGGTGGGAGAGCTCATAGCGATCGACGCTCTAAACCGCCGGGAATCCTGTGGCGCGCACTTCAGGGAAGAGTCGCAAACCCCCGAGGGAGAGGCCAAGCGCGATGATGCCAACTTCTCCTACGTGGCCGCCTGGGAGTATCCCTGCCGTGAGGGCGAGCCGATTCTTCATAAGGAGCCGCTGACGTTCGAGAACGTGGTGCCGGCACAACGGACTTACAAATAACGGGTGAAAGAATGGACCAGGGAAAAAACGAGGGACTGACTCTCTATCTCAAAATCTGGCGGCAGGCAGGGCCTGATGTTCCGGGGAAATTCGTCGATTACACGCTCCAGAACGTTTCCCCGAACATGTCGTTTCTCGAAATGCTCGACGTGCTGAATGAGGATCTGATCAAAAAGGGGGAGTTGCCCGTTGAATTCGATAACGACTGCCGCGAGGGCATTTGCGGTACGTGCGGGATGATGATCAACGGCTCCGCGCACGGACATCAGGATGCGACAACCGTTTGCCAACTGCACATGCGCCATTTCAAAGACCAGGATCGAATTACGATCGAGCCCTGGCGGGCGCGGGCTTTTCCGGTTATCAAGGATCTGGTCGTCGATCGCAGCGCCCTTGACAGAATTATCGCGGCTGGCGGGTACATATCAGTCGACACCGGCGGGGCACCCGACGGGAATGCCCTCCCCATCTCGAAGTTGAGGGTGGAGGAGGCCATGGACGCTGCCGCCTGCATCCAGTGCGGTGCTTGCGTGGCCGCCTGTCCGAATGGCTCTGCCGCGCTCTTCACGGCTGCCAAGATCAGTCACCTTTCGACCCTCCCCCAAGGAGAACCGGAGCGTGGGGCTCGCGCGCTGAGGATGGTCAGGCAGATGGACCTGGAAGGATTCGGCAACTGCTCAAACCACGGGGAATGTGAAGCGGTCTGCCCCAAGGACATCTCCATAAAAGTCATCGCCCGGATGCGCCGCGAGTATTTGCGGGGAGTTCTGAAGTGACAAGGTGACAAGGTGACAGGGTGACAGGGTGACAAGGTGACAAGGTGACAGGGTGACAGGGTGACAGGGTGACAGGGTGAGCGGGCGATTGGCGATAATCTCAGCGGCGGTTGAGTGATTCGCGCTTTCTGCGAATTGTACCTTGTCACCTTGTCACCCTGTCTCCCCTGTCCACCTAGTTGAAACTACCCTCCCGTTAGTGCGATCATCCCTCGAAACTGGAGAGGTGACATGAAGATTGTTCGAACTCTTATTCTCTGCTCGTTAGTACTGGCCCTGGCGTTGCCGCTTTGCGCGCAGCAGCAGCCGGCCAAGAAAAGGCTCCTGGCAATCGGGATGTCGAAGGGTTGGGAGCACGACTCGGTTTCCGATGCCTTGGCGACTCTTTACAAGCTGGGTAAGGACACGGGGATTTGGGATACCTATGTCCGTACCGACACGGAGCTGATCACCAAGAAGAAAATGGACCGGAACGCGAAGAACCTTGGTTACTTCGACGCTGTTTTCTTCATGACCACCGGCGAGTTGCCGATGGATGACGAGCAGAAGGCTGCCCTTCTCTCATTCGTTCGCGAAGACGGGAAAGGCTTTCTGGGCGCTCACAATGCCACGGATACCTTCTATCAATGGCCCGAATACGGTGACATGATTGGAGGCTATTTCGACGGTCACCCGTGGATGACGTTCAAGGCGCCGATCAAAGTCGACGATCCGAGCTTCCCGATCGTGAAGCACCTTCCGCCAAGCTTCGAAATGGTCGATGAAATTTACCAGACCAAGCAGTTCGCCCCGGAAAAGGTGCGCGTTCTGATGAGCCTGGACACATCCAAGGTTGACATGAAACGGCAGGGAGTGAAGTACACTTCGGTGCCCATTACCTGGGTTAAGAATTACGGAAAAGGCCGGGTTTTCTACTGCGGCTTGGGCCACCCGCCGGAAGTCTGGGCGCGACCGGACATTCAGAAGCTGTGGATCGAGGCCGTGAAATGGTCCATGGGCCTGATCCCCGGCGACCCGACGCCCAATCCGAGTAAGTAGGGAGAGAAACGATCAAACTCCGGCTTTTTCGAGTGCGGCGGCAGAGGCTGCACTTTATACACATCTCGGGACCGCCGCCGGATGCAGAGAGCCGCGCACGGAGCGAACGGGCTTCAGCCCGGAGCGCAGTAAGCGGGCC
>Ga0209819_10000597_pt1 | contig 10658 bp, 13 predicted proteins | sample PPLLak2March2015_FD_187248 | JGI IMG/M metagenome (GOLD analysis project Ga0209819, IMG submission 187248) | Freshwater sediment microbial communities from Prairie Pothole Lake near Jamestown, North Dakota, USA - PPLs Lake P7 Core (1) Depth... | ecosystem: Environmental > Aquatic > Freshwater >... | reverse complement strand
CGCAACCTTTTGGCGGGTAGAAGCGTAAAGCTGCCGGTTATAAGAACGTTTCGCCTGCCCATCACGACGGCTACCGCCCAAGTTTCGTCTTATCCGGCCACTTTTGTCACGGCAAGGGGTTTTTTCCAATTCGGAATCCGCGCAAGAACGGTCTTCTTAAAGGGGCCTTCCCTGGTCTTGTGCTTGCATTTCACCCCGCCGGAGCAGATTTAGAGGAGGAAAACATGACGGATTTTAAACGCTCTTGCCGATTATTGATTCTTGGACTTGCGCTTCCGTTAACTATGGGATGCAGTTCTTCGCTCAGAAAGGCGCCAGAACCTGAAACCGTCTCGTCCCCGGCGCCTAAAATATGGCGGGAAAAAGTTGGCGCGATTCCATCGCTGGACGCGCGGGTGACCAAGCTTGTCTTTTTTGCCAGCGGCCCTGCGGATATCGCGCCGCTTAAGGAACCAGTCTACAGAACCCGTTTCCATCACTCGATGACCAAAACAGTCTATCCGGAGATCTACCTCGACTATCCCGCGCCCGGCAAGAAAGTTTTTTTTACCGTAACCGCCCATTTTCGCGAGAAGGGAAAAACAATCCGAATCGTGGACTACGAGAGCCGCATCGAACCGAACTGGACGATGTCCCACCACTCGGTGGGTGCAGGGATCTTGGGAACGGGGAATTGGCCTGTTGGTAACTACGATGTCGATATTCACATCAACGGCGAAAAGGTAGCGACCGGCTATTTCGAAGTTTACTAGAGAAAACCCGATTTCAATGGGCGCAGATCCGCACCCAAAAACAAGGGAATCCCAGGGGGAAAAGTTTCAGACCCGGCTTACATCCACGACCACTCTGCCCCGAATGCCGCCCTGCAGAAGTAAATCAATCTTCGGGCTCAATTCTTCGAGCGAGCATTCGGAAGCGATGCCGGATAGATCCACCTTCCAATCGTGTGCAAGCTTTTGCCACGTCCGCAAGCGAGTATGCATCGGCACCTCCACTGAATCGACGCCAAGCAGACTCACGCCTCTGAGAATAAACGGATAGACGCTGACGGCGAGATCTGCCGACATCGCGTTGCCGCAGGCCGCAACGAGCCCACCGTATTTGGTCGATTTGATGGCGGTAGCGAGGATGTTGCCGCCAACCGTATCGACGACGCCGGCCCAGCGTCCTTTTTGTAACGGCCTTCCCGAAGTATCGTTCGCTTCTTCACGTGAAATGACTGCTTTGGCACCGAGTCTCGTGAGAAACTCCTTTTCCACCGTCTTTCCCGTGGCCGCCACCACATTAAAGCCTAGCTTTGAAAGAAGACCGATAGCGACACTCCCTACGCCTCCGGTTGCGCCCGTAACTAAAACTTCGCCGGAATCCTTGGCGAGCCCAAACGCCATCAATCGCGTGACGCACAAAGCAGCCGTTAAGCCCGCCGTACCGTACGCCATGCTTTCCTTCAATGTGAGAGCTGGTGGCAGCTTCACGGCCCATGAAGCGGGCACGCTAATGTACTGGCCAAAACCCCCGGGAATATTCACTCCCAAATCAAACCCCGTCACGATCACCTTTTCTCCAATGCCAAACTGGGAAGTCGAGCTGGAGGCGACGACGCCAGCGGCATCAATCCCCGGCGTATGCGGATACTTTCTTGTCACGCCCTTGTTACCGGATGCCGACAGCGCGTCTTTATAGTTCAAAGAAGAATACTTGACCTCGATCAACAATTCGCCCGCGGGCAAGTCGGACAAGTCCTTTTCTTTTATCTCTCTGATGAATTTCTGTCCGGCTGTCTCGGAAACAACCATGGCTTTGAAAGTTTTTGGCAAAGGCATAATTTTTCTCCCACCCGGATTTGATATCCCTCATAGGAAGCGACTACAAAATCATTGGGCAGGCTGTCAAGAGAAGGAGGATTGCGCCTTCCTATCCGTACGACCTTGTGACGGTGGTTTTGGAGTCCTCGCGTCAAAACTTCCGGAACTGATTATTAAAAGTGAACCGCGTCAGACTATCTGTTGGTCAGAGAAAGCGGGATTGGACCTGCTAAGTGGAACGGCTAGGAACCCGATCCGCAGGAGAATGGACTTCCGGCACAGGCGTCGATTGCACTCCAGATACCTGCCAGCGCAGGTCCGACGCCAGTGCCCTTAACTGCAAACCAGAAAACCAGGACTACGAGAAGAACAATCAGACTATACTCGACGAGCCCTTGTCCTCGTTCTGCCGTCAAAGATTCTTTTGAGAAAGTCATCATGGTTGGAACGATAGAGCAATAGCTGGGCCATGGCACTCCGAAACAGTAACGCGTGTCCATTCACCCAGGAGTTACAAAAAGTTCCATGCAATTGACTCCTCTTTGCCAGTCATAGTGACATTGGGTCGTTTGAACAGTGGGGTGGAAGGGAGCTCTTGGCCACTGAATCTTGTAAGACGCCAACGGCGAACAGTCTTTGCCAAATGATTCCATTTTGCTCAATGCTTCATGGCACCCGTGGCATCAGCTGCCAATTCCTTGTGGAGCCGATGTTAGGATTGTATCTGGCGCTGTCTGATACGATGTATTCTCCACCAGGGTTTGTCCATGCCTGGCTATAGCCACTCGGGAGTTGAACCGGTTGGTTGTTGATTGGATTCCGGTAGGTATCGACGCCCCGGATATATTCGCCGAAGCGGCGGTTGATGCGATCTTGCGACGCCTGATGTTCGTTCCAAGCCTGCCGGTTCATCGCGGTGATCTCGTTGTTGATTCCCGCAATGTAGCGGCTTAAGTGGCCGGCGTTCTGAATTGACTGCATAACGTTGGCCTTCCACATCTCCCAAACTTGCTGGTAGGCGTTGAACCACTGCAGGTTGACTCGTAATGAGGAAGCAATAACCTGCATCAGTTTGCTCTGCCGGTCGAGTTGTCCTTTCTCGGCCCGCATGGAGTAGAGTTGGAGCGGGAACCAGTAGATGGTATGGACCGCGGGTGCGGACGTATAGTTAAGAACACAGTAGATATCCTCCTCCATTGCCCTACCCGACAGAGTATAGGTATAGCGGAAGCGACCGGCGCGGTTCTGCGAAGGCATGCCCGGCGTCTGCGCCGCCTGAGCCACGGTCGGTAGCTCCTCGCCACCCACCAGCGTCGCCCCGCCGATCTCCCGCCGGTACCGCAGCATCACGATCCGAGCGACGAACGTCTGTGGATCCATGGCCGGCTGGAGTTCGCTTCCCAGGTAAATCGAGCCAGCTCCGAAGCCCCAACCCGGGTTCGATTGAGCGAAGTGTTCAATCGGGAGGAAGTTTACCTCTTCGGAAGACTTCGGGTTGTGGACGCGCAAGACTGCTGTGGCGAGAATTGCCCGGTCGTGACGCCAACGAACGCCCCCTTGAACGCGCCAATCTTCCGGGACAAGCAGCCGCACGGCCTCTAAGTTGTTAATTTGCGAATCTCGAACCGCAAAAGGCCGGAAGCGAACGATCTTGGTTAAACTGGGACTTCCTGCAGTCTCCGGCGCTTTAGGCGACGCATCCGGGGCCGGCTTTGGCGCGGGCTTTGTCGCCGGCATCGCCGGCGCCGTATCGCCCGGTGCCGCCAGCCTGGCCTTCAGCACCTGCTGGCGACCGGAACGCAGCACCAAGATTTCGATGATGTCGCCTGGACTGTGGCCGCTGATGATTTGAACCGCATGAGCTCCGTTGACAATCGCCTGACGTCCCACGGATAAGATGAGATCACCCTGGCGCAAGCCCGCCTTCTCCGCAGGACTATTCTGCACCGTCGCTTCGACCAATGCGCCTTGGCTGGCTTGCAGGCCCAAACTCTGCGCCTCTTGAGGAGCTAGTTCGCGAAGCTTCACTCCGAGTACAGCTCGAGGAGACCGAGGCTGCGCGTAAGCGCCCATCCCGTCGAAAACACTTCCGGCTCCCGCTAGCATCAGAGCGAAAATCAACAAGCGCATATTCTGCTCTACGTCGCCCGCTGCAATTCCAATTCCTCATAAGCTGCTTGACTGCGGATCCAGACCTTGTCTATCTCAGGACGAGCAGGATGTCTGTCATCACTTTCCTTGAGTAACGGTTCCCTCGTGAACCTTTCTGAGCAAGGTCATATCTTCCAAATCGTCCGGCGTGAAGGGCTTGGCGATTTTTAGCGCGTCGCGATAGATCTCGATTTCACGCTCCACCGCCTTCCGCGGCTTGGTGCCGTCTTTGCTGTACGATTGCATCTGCGTCGTAAAGGCTTTTTCTGCGAGCCCCAGATCGATACCGTGATAGCGCGCAATGTATTGAATCACTTCGTTGCGATTGACGGGATTGTGGATGTAAATCATGGTCCGGTACAATCCCGCGATCATCGCCTGCACCTTGAGAGGACTCTTTTTGACGGTTTCGGTAGAGCTGACAAGACCTATAAAGCTTAGCGGCGCGTAGGCTCTCGCTTCGGCCAGTTTATTGTAACCCTTAGCTTCAAGCTCCTCCGCATACGGCGGTGCTAGGAGAGTCGCCGCGATTTTCCTGGTGGTAAACGCCTTTATCGCGTTATCGGTCACGCCCATCGCAAGCTGCGTGGTACGCGACGGTCGATGTTATTGCCTTTCAGAATCATCGTCGTCGACATCCCCACGGCGTCCGTCAACGCGGTGACCCCGATGGTTTTACCGTTTAGGTCCTGAATCGATTTGATCTCAGGCTGCGCCAGCAGCACGTGGGCCGGTTCAGCCTGAACGTAGAAATATCTCCTGAGAGGAAGCCCGCGCATAATCGCCGAAGTCGCGGCGCCTGTGGTCGAAGAGAAATCCAGTTCACCGGCGACTAGAGCAGCGATAGCCGTGGGAGGAGACATCATCACGAGCTGCGGCTCGACCAACTCGGGTGCAAAGAAGCCTTTATCCTTGCCGAAATAATAAGGCATGATGGACAGGCTCTTCGATGGCACATGGATCGTAACTTTTGTCGGACTGGATGCTGTCCACCCCAACGAAGTTACCAAAACAACAAACGCTCCCGTAACCAGAAAACCAGCGGCAGACAAAAGATTCTTCATAAGGACTTCGCGATCGAGGATATCTATCCTGGAAGATACCAATATACGCGTCTATTCATGAAACCGGCGGGCTGCTTCCTGAGCCACTTGCTTCACGGCCGGTAACGGGCAGAACCCCTGGGCTTCGACTGCAAAAACGGGATTGAACTTGCTGCGAAAATTTTCCAGTGCGATGATCGCAGCGAGCTCGACCAGCTCTTCCTCCGCAAAGTACCGGGTGAGACGCTTGAAGAAACGATCCGTAACCCGCTTGTTTGTGTGGGTCATCCGTTCGCAAAGCTCTAACGCCAGTTTCTCACGCGGAGAGAAGAGCGGACTCTTGCGGTAATCGCCGAGAGCAGCTTCCACCTTTTCTGCCGAGGCACCGTTGCGCATCCCACTGGATGCGTTGATGTCAATTCAATACGGGCAGCCGTTGAGGCTGGCCGCTTTCATGCAAAGAAGATGTCTGAGTTCGCCGCTGATCAGCCCCGACGCTAAAATTCCCGCTTGAAGAGCTTGCACGCCTTTCTGAATCGTCGGCCTTAGCCCGTAAACTTTAGCTGTGTTCAAAATCGATCCGTACTGCCGCTCTTGCTCTTCGAAAATCTTTCGAACTTCCTCCGGAGCTTCGTCTTTCGTCATGCCTTTGATTCTAAGCATCGTCAATCTCCCGTTTCGGTAAAACTCATACCCCGACCTTCAATAACCGGGCCGCCGTGCCGCCCAGCATATCGTTCTTGATTTTTGCATCGAGAGGCAAATTTTGAATTTCTGCGACGTATTCGCGAATGCCATCGACGTTCTTACCGATCTTTGGATCGTTGTTGTTGAAATTCTGAGGGTAATCCGTAGCAAATACCATACGCTCAGGTTTTATGCCTTCCATTGCGCAGCGCAACGCGATGGGGCTGCCTTCAAAACCCGCCATGTCAAAGTAAAGTTGGTCGAAATAGTCAGCGAAAGGTTTTGGCAACTTGAAACGGTAGGACGAGCGGGCGATCCTTTCTTTATAACCCGCCATGCCGCCGCCAAAGTGGGAGATCACGAACTCAAACTCAGGATAACGCTCCAAAACACCGCCGGCGATCAGCCGGGTCACCGCCACGCCGAGATCGAATTCGCGCGTGAGGATCACCGAGAGCTGATAATCTTTCAACTGATCATAACCTTTGGGTGCCAATGCCGGATGAACAAAGATCGGAATGCGCCGTTTGGCCACGACATCATAAAACGGTCTGAGCTCTTGCGCGTCCAACGGCAGCCCGCAAACCTGGGAAGAAATCGTAACGCCCTTCAACCCCAGTTCGTCGACGGACCGTAGCAATTCGTTTAACCCGGCTTCGCCCTCTAGCGGCGGCACGTGGGCCAATCCGATGAAGCGGCCGGGGTAATCTGTCTGGATCGCAGCGGCGCAATCGTTAAGCAACCGGCAGTTTTCCAAGGTTGCGTCCCATCCTAAGATACAAGACTGCACGGCAACGTCGATCCCCGTTCGATCCATGTCATGGATCTGTGCGTCGAGATCGAAAAGCTGGGCATGAACGTTCGCCTTGGCCACGCCGTCCTCTTCGACGATGGTTTTAGTTTCCGTGTTGATTCCCATTCGTCGCGCCAGCTCGATGGGAATATAGTGATGCTCAAAATCGATGACCATAAGATTTCTCTCCCGCGAAAAGCGTTGCCGAGAGCGGCTTAGGGACGTTTGATCTGTCAATCTATCGTGGTCTCCATGTTATTTACCGCGAAATCCGCGTCGTTCATAAATAGCTGTCGCCGATGAAATGATGGCCGAAGCGAAGGCAGGTCGCGTCTTGCAGAAATGGCGACATTAAACCAAGGTGATTCACAATCCAATCCGGAGAGGAGCTAAAGCGCGATGGCGTGGATCTATCTTTTTGTCGCTGGAATTTTTGAAACAGCTTGGGCCATGGGTTTGAAATACAGCGCCGGCTTCACCAAGCTCGGCCCGAGTCTTTTCACGATTCTTACCATGGCCATCAGCTTGTATCTCTTGGCTCTGGCTTTGCGAACACTCCCCGTCGGGACGGGCTATGCGGTTTGGACCGGTATCGGCACCGTCGGCGCCGCCATCCTTGGCATCTTTCTTTTCAATGAGTCCCGCGAGATCGCCCGAATCCTTTGCATCCTCCTAATCGTTGCAGGCATCATCGGCCTCAAGCTCACCTCACCGGACTAACAGTCCGCAGTTCAAAACGTTCCAACGGTTCAAGCCGTTCAAATCGTCTGAAAAGAACATTGGGGATCTAGCTGTCGGTCTCGACGCCCTTGCCGTTTGTGATGATGCAGACCGGCATGCACGGGGTATTACGCGCGTAGCCGATTTGCCCCTGCCGGTCGATAATGATAAGACCGCCGGTTCCGGCGGTCTTCTTTTCGAGCAACATAAGGGCTTGGTTCGCCGCTGACCGAGGATCGGCGCCGTGCTTCAGAAATTCAACGGCCGTTTTGGCCATGACGATCCTGATGATCGCTTCGCCGTGGCCGGTACAGGAGATACCACCGTATTCATCCGCGTAAGTTCCACAGCCAAGCAAAGGCGAGTCGCCCACCCGTCCCGGAAGTTTATTGAAGATCCCTCCGGTAGAGGTCGCAACCGCAATCTTCCCTGCGCCGTCCAACGCCACACAACCGACGGTGCCGTGTTTCTCTTCCCAGCGTTTTCGTTCGGTTTCGACGATGAGCGCGTCGGGAGAACATTCCTCAAAGCCTATTTCACGAGCGAACAACAACGCGCCTTCACAGGCCAACAAAACATGCCGCCCGTCTTCCAGGACCCGCCGCGCCAGCTTGATGGGGTTCCTGATACCCTGAACCGCGGCCACCGCGCCGGCAGAAAGCGTGTTCCCCTCGATGATCGCTGCATCCATTTCCACTTGGCCGAGACTATTCAAGGTGGAGCCGGTGCCAGCGTTAAAAAGCGGATTGTCCTCTAGAGCCACCACAGCGGCTTCGGCGGCGTCCAACGCCGAACCCCCTTGCTTGAGTATCTCCCAACCAGAGAGGGCAGCTTCTTTACAACCTTCCAATCGCTGCGGCAGCTCCTCATCGCGGATGCGCCCGGCGCCCCCGTGGACAATGATGGCGGGCCTATTCGGTGTCCTCATGGTAGCCGGTCTGTAGATGGAGGGGGATTACAGCAATGAGACGCAGGGCTATGAGATACCGCTCTTTCTCCACAGAGAATCACGAGCCCCACTTGGATCCGCCCAGTTGATCTCGCGGTTTATCGTCCGGACCCGGAAAGATTTGCGTGCCGCTGGTTTCGTCCTCTAAAATAATGGCAAGCGCCGGACATGCCTTTGCGGCTTTTAGAATATCCTCATCGCTGTCCCCTTTCGGGTCCAGGACAAATGCTTTAAACTTTTCATCCACTTCAAACACATTGGGAGCAATTGACACGCAGTTGTTGTGGCCTTTGCACTTGTCTTTATCGATGACAATTTTCATTTTTCCTCCCACACATGAAGATCACTGAACCAATAACTTGTTTTAAACATGGTGCGCTTTCGCGAAGCTTTACTGCCTTTACCTTCTTACTTCTCTCGCGGAGCGAACAAAAAAGGGGTGAATAATTAATCCACCAGAAGCGCCTGGTCTTCACCTCAATTCCTGGCTCTCGCCTTTCGTATCAACTGTTCAGCTCGCGCAGAAACGCGCGGCAGGGCGCGCCGTCCGAACCCGCGAGTTTCACCGGCGGGCAAATCAACTCATAGCGGCCGGGAGGCACCCTGGAAAGATCAACGCCTTCAAGCAATACGATGCCGTGATCCAAAAATGCCCGGTGCACGGGGACCTGCTCGTCCGCCCGGGCAACCGACAGATAGTCCAAGCCCACGAGTTGAACCCCCAGCTCGACCAACGCTTTCGCCCCATCCACGGAAAATGCGACAAAGCTGGAGTCGTAATCCGGTTTGTGGAGCAGATCGGAATTACGCGTCTTGAACAAAATGCGCTTCTCACCGGCCAAACTCAGTCGGCCGATATCAGTGGCGTTAATCTGGCCGGCGGTATCAAGGGCGCAGACTCGCGCCGGCCCGATAAATAATTCCAGTGGAAGTGAGTCGATCGTGGGCCCATCCGGCACGAAGTGAAACGGCGCATCGACGTGGGTGCCGGCATGAGCACTGGTGTGAATGGACGAGGAGTTATTGGCGTCTCCCCGGCTCATGCGCTTGCGCCCGATCAGCTCGAAAGGCTGCGCCGTAACCCAGCGAACGGTATTCGGGGAGAGACTGAGAGAGATATCGTATATTTTCATATTTAACTCCACATTCGATCTTAGTCGACGCTAGTCAGAGTGACAAGGGGTGTTTACCTCCCCAGATGAATCGCGAGGGTACCGGCTACGACACTGAGGATCCCAACCGCAGCTTTAAGACCGATGCGCTCGACATCTTTCAGAAACAATTTGGCGCCGATCAACGACCATACCGGATAGGTGGCAGCAATCGGAGCGATCACCACTACGGGGCCAATACTTAAAGCCTTGATAATGAGAAAAATCGAGAAAGTTTCAAAAATCCCCGTGCACAGAAATGGTAACAGCGCTCTTCGATCCCAGACGAGCCTCGGTTCTTGGGACGAGATGGTCATGTAACCGGCGAAGGCGATCAAGGTTACGAATCCCATGAAAGCCGAGAAGAACAGCGGTTCGTTGGACAGGCTAAGCGCATAGCGCCGTATCGGATGATTCACGCCTGAGAGAATTGCCGCGCCCACAGGGAGCAACAGGTGCCACCAGCGAAAACTTAACAGTTCTTGCTCCGCTTTCCAGGAGACTAGAATGACCCCCGCGACCACAAGCAGTGTTCCGACAAGGGTAAGTGCCGTCGCGGACTCCTTAAGAACGACGATGGCAATGGTGGCACTGATCAGGGGGTTGATCGACTGCAGCGCGCTGCTGCGCGACGCTCCGATTTTCAAGACCCCGGTATAAGCGAGAAGACGAACCCCAAGCTGCGAGACCCCGACGATGCCAAAGAGACTGACGGAAATCCAGGACACGAGCGGGATTCCCCTGAGCGCGAAGACCGCTGTCCAAAGTACAAGATTCTGGACAAGAATCGAAACCAGAGTAACCGTCGTCGGGGTCGAATATTTAAGGCCAAGGCGGGAACAAACTAATGCCCCCGCATAACTGATGGAAGTGATCAAAGCTAGGATTTGCGGGGACATAAAGATCGATTGGGAATTTGCTCAAGAGGCGCGGGAATGGATTGGCAAGATGTGCCAGCTAATATCGAGCGCATTTTCTCTCTCGCCTGAGACTGTGTCGCAGGGCCAAAAAACCCATGGCTGTCATGCTGAGCGCAGCGAAGCATCTCGAATTTTCAGTCACTTACAAGACGAGATCCTTCGGCTGCGCCTCAGGATGACATTGCGACGCAGTCTCTCGATGGAGAGGAAGTAGAAAAAACTCAGCGTTGGTGAAAGGGGGTAACGCGTATCCTCGACTGCATTGACCCAATTGCGCTTCCAAAAACAAACAATCGGGATCAGCTGTTTTTGAGAGCCTGGCGAAACTTATCGCGATGTTCGATACTGTAGAGGCGCCGAAAGTCTTCCGGGTACGCTTCACCCGGTTCTACTTTGAGATCGACGAAGATCGGCCCGTCTTCTTTCAGAATATTGTCCA
>Ga0209819_10000589_pt1 | contig 10709 bp, 17 predicted proteins | sample PPLLak2March2015_FD_187248 | JGI IMG/M metagenome (GOLD analysis project Ga0209819, IMG submission 187248) | Freshwater sediment microbial communities from Prairie Pothole Lake near Jamestown, North Dakota, USA - PPLs Lake P7 Core (1) Depth... | ecosystem: Environmental > Aquatic > Freshwater >... | reverse complement strand
CGCCACGGATATCGCCCAACGCGCCAGCAGTTAGCTCGCCGTTACGGGACATGTGCCGGCATGACATATCCGAACGGTAGGGATATCGCCCAACGCAGGGAGATATGCCAAGCGCCACCGATATCCCGGTCCAGCAGCTGCTCTTCTCGCCCCTGGCTCCTAACGAGCGACTTTCGTACGGTTTCGGTACGGACTCGTATCGGTTTCAGCTATCAGCTGCTATAACGATGCCAGTAGCGATATCGGGGAAGGGCGCGGCCGGGGTCACGCGCCCCGGAGGGTACAGGCAGGGTTGAGGCAACGCCTACCCGTGGGGGACTGCCAGAGCGAATTTCCTGGCGCCAGGGTTAAGTCATATCCTTGACGCCAGGGATAAGTCAAGGTATATCGTTCTGCGTCAGTGCATGGAGCCTGTCTACAGCGCGTAGCCAGTCTCCAGCAGATATTGGGCAGCTCCTAGGGGGCAAGCCAGTAGGGGGTTGCTAGCTGGAGGCCGTTAGGAGATGAGCCAGAGCCGGTGGACGAAGAGTTCCCTTACTCAGGCGCCCTGCGTGGACGCATCTGATATAAAGGCCGCGATCAGCGGCACCATCAACTACCCCGACCGAGGGTATATCAGTTGGCTTTGGTTAACCGCTCCCCCTCGGCGGGCATTCGTTGGCACCCTCTGGTTAACCTCGGGGGTTTTAGGGGGGCCGTCTATGCGCGTACCATAAAAACTAGTTTTTTGAGCCCCTAAAACGACGCCGGTCCGTGGGTGTAACTTCCCTACTGTACGGGTTCACGGATCCTATAATTGCGGTGTGTGTTTCAGGTTCAGATGCTTGAAGGTTAGCCCCTTTACTGCAGCTCTCATTGTCTTGTAGTTGACGCCGAATAGCTTCGCGTAATGCAAGACGCTGTGCTTTCCCATGTTAGCGCGAGCCTCTATCACCTGTTCATCCGTTAGCTTCCGCGTCCGCCACTGGTGACCAGTGTAGACCGCGGGGTACTCCTTCGGTGGAGGCGGGACGTATCCCGAGATGGCTAGCCTTTCGTGGTGCGTCTTGAGGCTCTTAACAGGCTCTCGGCGACCAGCTCGCTTGCCTTGAGCTCCAGCGCCTCGATGCGCCGCTTCTCCACACGTTGCTCGTACGCCCGCTGCAGCTTCTGCTGTGGCGTCATCAGCCAGGGAGGGATACCCCGTCGCTTCTTCCGGTTCTTCTTGTACTTCTTGAAGGCGTCTTCCGGAGTCTCCGCCCTCGCATGTGCCGCCATGAACTTGTCCCATTCGCTGAATCGGTCCGTCATTATCGTTGCCCTTGCGGATAGTCATTATCCATGACATTATAGCTTCCCGATACGGTGCTGACGAATAAAACGCAGCCCTTGCCGAGCGCGGACAGCCTGGATCACCAGGGCGGCTTGGTCGAGGCTGAACGGCGCACTCTCCCCTTCTCTCCCCATGATGCCCAGGCTCCATCTCTCGATGCCGAGCTGTTGGCAGACTTCTTCCACCTTGCGCGTGGACGTCCCGAGATATCGGGCGAGATGCACGGCGTAGATGCCAACAGGTTTCGAGCTCCGGTGATTCACAACGCCTTCTTCGTACCGGGGAAGGTACCCAGCCTCAACGAGCTGTTAGACGCCAAGGGCGGCACCGCACCCAAGGTGCAGTCTATCATCATGCGTCACCTCCCCAAAAAGGGAAAAGGGCGCGGAGCGCGATTCGATGCCTACAACGACATCAAACAGGATTGGAAGCACCGAACGGTCAGGGCCATCGGAGCTCCATTCGTTCGCGTCAAGGCTTCCTTCTTTGGATACGTCGTTGTCGAGGAGTCATTACGACGCGATCCTAGCAATGTTTGCGCGTCAGCCATCAAGTTCATTGAGGATGGCATTGTCGAGGCTGGTGTCATGTCCAACGATGGATGGGACAACGTCTTGGGCATCCGGGTCCATTGGGTCCACCGCAAGGGAAGAGACCCCGGAATCTACGTTGTAATGTCCGACGTTCCGCTTCTCGAAGAGGAGCTGGAGCGCGAGTACGAAGAAGACTACTTAACGAGGGTGTTTTGAGCGACGAGATCAACCATCCGACGCACTACACCAGCCACCCAACTGGCGTTGAGTGCATCGATATCGCCGAGCACATGGGTTTCAACCTCGGGAACGCCATCAAGTACGTCTGGCGAGCTGGTTTGAAGTCAGCCGACCACGAAAAGGACCTCCGAAAGGCCCTCTGGTACATCGAGCGAGAGATTGCTCGACGTCGGAAGCTCTATGGGCAAGACAATAAGCCAGAAAAACACCGAGCTGTTGATCAAACAGCAGGTCACTGAGCTTCAAAAGCTCCGTGAGACCCTCCCGTTAGACCAACTTCGGGCTGCTGAGGACCGCGTTCTCAAGCAATGCCTCGATGTAGTCGAGGGAATCGTCGACTTTTCAGCCCTTGGCTTCGATGAAAAGGGCCAGGTCGACGAAAACCAGATCCCTTTCGAGTGGCATCTGCTCTCAGACCACGAAAAAGCTCGAAAGATACGTCTCGCGAGGTTCGGAATGATGTCTTCAGCCGATATTCCGCATGGTGCGAAGGTCGCACACGCCACCGCGATGGCAATCATCAAGGCAAGAGCCACTGAAAAGGGCGGAACGAAGATTCTGAACCTCGAAGTGTCCTCTTTCCCCGCTCCGTCGGCTCTTACAGAGGAAAAGGAGTCCATGGATGCCGAATTCGAAGTTATCGACGTCGAGTAAGGCCGATAAGCTGGCTCAACTGGTGGACAAGTCAGTTGCCGCTGGCGATTACTCCACCCTTCTGTTCACGCTTCTTGCTGTCGTTCATCGCGACGGTGGTCAATATACGCATCTCGCTGGCTGGGCCTGTAGCATCGTCGATGCAATGCGCATGGTTGAGGCTCTTCACAAGGATAACGCCGCGCTGAAGGCGCGACTGGACAAGCTCTCCAATGGCTGAAGCACCTCCTAAGATTGGTACCTTCCTTCGCCACAAGCAGACTGGTGATGCCGCCAAGGTCGTCTTGCATGAAGGCAAGATGGCCATCAAGCCCGACCTTCCGGGCTCTCCTGTTTACTATCCCATTGCTCGCCACGTCGAGTTCAACGTCGAGGAACATCCTCAGAAGTTGCCTCCGGGCAGCTGGGCCCGCGTTGCCTACGACGCTTATCGTGCCTTTTGCGAGATGCATCCCGAGTTCAAGCGCCAGCCGGAATGGAACTCGCTTCATCCTCAGGTGAAGGCTGCCTGGATTGAGCGGCGGGTGAAGTTCGAGAACGTCATGCAGCTGGAGCTGTTCAACACTATCACCGCCTTCTTCGACAAGCACCTATGAGTCGCTGGAATCGGGAACCCGAGTGGCTTCCTGTCGATGCCGAAGGGGCCCATTGGCAGTTCGTCTCCTATAAGGGGCGTTACTTGGGCTGCGTGGTGCGCGTCTCCACGCCTGATGGAGCCTATTACCTCAGCGAGAAGCTCTGTTGCAAGGACGCTGACGAGCACCTCTATATGGAGTCTGCCGCTCGCCGGGTCCTGACTACGCTCTATTGCAAGGATTGTAAGCGATCATGTCTGGCGTGAAGGTAGAGCTCGCCAACCCGAACGCCTATGCCTCGACCCGAGAGTATATCGAGCAGCATCTTGCTCCAGCCGTTGCCGAGCTTCACCGTATCACCAACGAGCTCATCGCGCCCGGTGCTACTTCAGTTGAAGAATGGGAGGTTGACATGGTGCCGAGTAACGCCACCATCGGAGCCTTTTCTCCGCTGGATACTCGGCTCGACCAGTCGCCTAAGCATGTCGTCTTTGACGGTGCCGCATATAAGTCGATTCCGACGGAGCTTCTACGCTCCAAGCAACTGAAGGTCCAGCTGTCGGCCGTTGTCTACGTCAAGGGAAGCGGCGAGGTTGAGTTTCGGCTGGTCGACGACCATCGCCAAGCTGTCATCGGTAGCGCCTTCCGCACTGAGGCAGCTTCGCCGACGACAATCACTTGTCAACTTCCCTTTGGCGACGCCGCGAATTGTGTTGCACCGAAACAACGTAAGTACATCATGCAAGGAAGAGGCGTCGACCTGGGTGCCATTCCGGTGTGCCGGCGTTTTTCGATGTCCTTCGTCTACATATGACCTTCCTTCTGGTTGTCGGGGGATGCTTGCTCGCCTTCATGCTCCTCTGCTGGCAGCTGTGGGATGAGATCTCAAAGGTGATCAAGTGGCTTCGAAACCACCACGATCGCATCAGCTCGCTCGAAGTGAAGGACTACCAGCAAGACGCTCGCCTCGATATGCATCGCAAGGTACTCATCCAAGCCAAGAAGGACATCAAGGCCTTGGGCAAGGATGTTGGATGGGACGACAACAACCGAGCTACCCAAGTCATGGAGACTCAGTCCGTTCTTGAGCTCGTCAAGAAGACGAAGAATGAGCCTCCGGATGAGCCTCCGCCTGATGCCGCCTGATGGGCACCAAGAACGTTCTCAGGGTTTGGGCAACGAAAGCCAAGATGGAGCGACGGGCAGTATGCCGCTCCAAGGTTACCTATCTTAGCTTCAGCGATGCGTCGTTGGAGTCGATCCGCATCGCGCGCTCGCTCAAGCTCAAGTTTCGCCAGACCCCTTACGTCTGCCAGGTCTGCGGCAACTATCATCTGACTTCTAAACGATGACAGCTATCCCTCGTAGCGCTTGCTACACACCCTCAGCTTGGGGAGCGAAGTTTCATGCCCTTCGAATCGAAGAAGTCTTCGGAGCTGGAGCCGCTGGTCCAGGAAAGGCGCTGGCTCTCGGCACTATTCTTCCAACCCCAAACGGACTCGTCCCTCTCGGAGATATACGACCTGGCGATACGGTCTTTGGCATCAAGGGAGAGCGGGTCCGAGTCATTGCCGAGACCTCAGTCCAGCTCGACCGACCCTGCTACGAGCTCTCCGTCTTCGGCCAAAAGATAGTAGCCGATGCCGAGCACGAATGGGTAACGACCGCCGACAAGCGCTTCGCAATCAAGACGACCAAAGAGATCCATGAGTCCATCTTCAAGGTCTCCCTCCCGGCTGCCGGCATCGCCGACTTCGGAGGAGCCAATGCCCTTCCCGTTGATCCGTATGTGCTCGGCGTCTGCCTCATCCTTGGACAGCCCAAGGACCGTTCGAAGTTCACTGGATGGGATATCGAGCTCTACTCCATCATGCGCGCCGTTGGGTACACGCTCGACGAGGTGTCCTATCGGGTTAGCCAGATTCGAGAGCGACGAGATGTCATTAACCAGCTTATTCCAGAATCTGGCCGTCGGATCCCTTGGCAGTATATGTCTGGGTCTTTTAATCAACGAATGGCTCTCGTTGAAGGGATCATGGACGGTGCTGGCGGCACAGGGCCAACTGTCGAAGAATCTGACCTCCCTTTTCTTGCTGACCTGTTTGCTCTTTGCGCTTCAGTGGGTCTTGGTCCTGAGCTTCGCAAGGGATATCGAAAGAAGCACGGTGTTGGGCACTTCGTCCACATCCAAAGCCGTACCCTCCGCTGTTCCCGCCGAATTGCTGGCGGCCCCCAACACAAGACCGAACGAATCCGCTACGAAGTAACCCACGTTCGCCGGTGTCCGTCAGTTCCCGTCAAGTGCATCCAAGTAGAAGGCGGAACGTACTGCATAACACCGCTGTACATCCCGACGCACAACTCCATGGTGCTGCTCGCCGACCCGCTAGAACAGGTCTGGGTCGAGCATATCCGCTGTCTTCAAGATGATAGGGCGATTCCCGATGCCTTCCCGGACGACATCAAAGCAGCCATCAAGAACAATCCTCTCCGATGGGGCTATTCGGAAGGCTGGGCCCTTCATCTCCGGCGAACTCTCACCCGATTGGGTGAAACCATCGAGCGCGCCCACCGCATGTTTCCTCTCATCGATCCAGACGTCGACTGGAATGAGAAGAAGAGCATGTTTACGTTCTCCAGCGGCTTCAAGTACCAGTTCGGCCACTGCAAAGACCGCAACGACCACACGAACTATCTAGGCCAGCAGTACAGCTGGGTCGGCTTCGATGAGCTGATCGAGTTCCTTGAGCGCCAGTATCACGCCATCTGCGCCCGTTGCCGCTCGGGTGACAAGGTGCTGATGAAGATGCTCAAGAAGCGATCGATGAGCAACCCCAAGCTCTCGGACGCCAAGGGTGAGAGCATCGACGTTGACGACCCGATGTGGGTTCGTCGCTACTTCGTCGACCCTGCCCCGCAGGGTAACACGATCATCCGCAAGAAGGTCACGCTCAAGAGCGGCGAAGAGACCTACGTTCGCAAGCTCTACCTCCCTGCAACGCTCTACGACAACCCAGACAAGGACTTCGTAAGGCAGTATGAGATTGAGCTACGATCTCGCCCAAAGCATATCCAGGATGCGTACCTCCATGGCAAGTGGGACTCTGTTGTCGGGTCCTACTTTGAGCATAGTTACAACCCCGACATTCATCGATGTCGACCCTTCAAGATACCCCAACACTGGCCCATCTTCAGAAGCCTCGATTGGGGCTACGTCAGCGAAGGATGCCTCGGTTACTACGCCTTAGACCCTACGTTAGACATCCTCTACAAGTTTTGGAACTGCGTCTTCAAGAAGAAGCGAGTGGGTGACTTCGTAACGTCCGTTATGAAGCCCTTTGAGATGGCCAACAAGCTTTGGAATCCCTTTGCAGGCTCACTCATCTACGGCCCCGCCGACACTCAGATCTGGGAGGAAAGAGGAGAGAGCGCCCTTTCCAAATATCAAGAGTTCGTGCAGAATGGTGTTGACTGGTGCTACGCGGACAAGCGCTCGCGCGAAGACAACGCGCAGCGGGTGCATGAGCGACTCACCGCCCACGAGAACTTCAGCAGACCTCCCAAGCTGATCTTCTTCGAGAATTGCCAGCAATCCTACCAGGTGTTGTCTGGCATGCAGACGGACCCGAACAAGCCCACCGAGCCCCTGAAGGGCGGCTTCGACCATCCGTACGATGAGACGTCCTATGCGTGCGCGTACATCCACGGTCGCGTCATCGATCCCCCCAACTATAAGGGCCGAGTCATCGACACAGATGGCGAAGAGAAACGTGACGAATCGCGTGGCTCGTTCGGTTACTGGCAAGGATAGCATGAAGTTCATTGCCCACATCTTTCCCAGCAAAGGTAAGCGGGTTAGGCATCTCAACGATGTTTTCTGTAATGACCTTGGAACCGAGGTCAACAAGACACTCTCTCGCTACTACGACAACGATGGCAATCGCCACTACTGCTTCGTTGTTACAGAACGCGAGGACATCATGGACTTCCTCGGGTTCGAGTTTTCCTCAAGCGAAGTACATGGCCCCGGTGAGTACGCGCTGTCCACCGAGGACTACGACTATATGTGCGCGATGCTGAAGCAGCGCACGCGCCATATCCCCGAGGTTGCGTAATGGACGCGCTCAACATCGAGGTTCTTCAGGACCCAGAGGAAGATCCTGGCTACGAAGACACGGAGCGGGAGAGTCCTCTACAGAAAGAGGAAGAGAAAGAGCTCGTCATTGATGAGGACTCACCGAACCTCGTTCCCGAGCTGGAAGCCACTGATGAAGGGCAGAAGTTCCTCAAGCGGCTCGTCCAGGATGTCCATGACGAGTTCATGCAGGCATGGGACAAGAACTCGGCCTATCGCGAGAAGGTTGCGGAGGCCTGGCGCGTTCTTTTCTGTGACCTACCTCCAAAGTCCAAGCCGTTTGAGAACTGCGCAAACGCTGCCATTCCTCTGGCTCTACAGAACATCGTTCGCCTTACGAACAAGATGACCACCGAGGTCTTCGGTGATTGGACAGAGCCGTTCAACTTCCTTCCGACGAACCCGCAGAGCGAGGCCATCGCACCCATCTGCACCCAGCACTCCAACTGGCAGCTGCGGTCCAAGATGCTCGGTTTCAAGCGTCAGATGAAGCGAGGTATCCTCATCTTCGCCGTTGGCGGCGACGTTGCGGCGCACTCCTACTACGACCCAATCACTCGCAAGAACGTTCACGACATTCTGACGTGCGATGACTACGTTGTTCCCTATGCCCACGTTTCGGTCGAGCCCGACTTCTCGGACGTCCCTTGGATCGCCCGCCGGTTTCCTTACTACAAGCACCGGCTCAAGCAGATGGGCAAGCGAGCCGGCTGGACCAACGTCGACAAGGTTACCGCCTACGACGCCCCTGAGTACACCAACACCCAGGTCGAGACAACGCTCCGGGATACCGTTGCCGAATTCATGGGTGAAGACCCCTTCGGGCAGAAGAAGGGCGAATACGAGATCATCCAGTACGAGGGCTGGATGGAGCTTCCGGGCATGGAAGAGGAGCTCTATTGCCAGCTCATCTTCGACTTGTGCTCGAAGGTGCCGCTGAAGCTCACCGTTCACATGCGAGTGCCGTATGACGAGCGGGCCCGATACGAGCTCCAAACTCAGGAGCTCCAGCAGTTCCAACAGCAGACCCAGCAGCTGCAGATGATGCAGCAGCAGAAGGAGCAGCAGCTTGCATCAATCACCGATGCGCTCGGCATCATGCCTCAGGACAGCCCAGAGATCGGCGGCATCGTCCAGCAAGCTCAGCAGATCCAGGCTCAGCCGCTCCCTCCACCGCCGGTTCCGCCGTCTTGGATGGCTGACGGTCAGATGGAGCCTACGCCCCCTCGTAAAGAGCCTATCTATATGTTCGCGCACGGCGTCTGCCTGGAGCCTGTTCTTGGGAACATGGGCGTGGGACTCGGTCGCATCGACGGTCAGCTCAACATTGCGGCCAATACCGTCTGGTCCATGTTTTTCGATGCGTCTGCGCTTGGCAACGGCAAGACGTTCATCACAGCTAGCAACGTGGACTTCGCTAGTCCATTCCGCATTGGCCCAGGTGTCATCAACAAGGCCAAAAACATCATGCCCTCCGACCTTGCGAACGGCATCATGCCGCTCGACTTCGGAGCCGCCAATCCACAGCTGATTGAAGCTGCCGACCGAATGATGCAGTTCGGCGAGCAAGCCATGGGCACCAGCGAGATTCTCGCCGGAGCTCCAGGAAAGAGCGGAGAAACCGCCCGCGGCTTCCAGGGCCGTGCCGAGCAAGCCAACTCGATGATCAAGGTCCCGACGATGGCGTTCGGTGACTTTGCTGTCCAGGTGATGAAGAACAACTGCAAGCTCAACGCAGTGTTCTGTGGCGAAGAGGAGATCTTCTACGTCAACCGATACAACGAAGACCTGCAAGTCCAGGGAGCCCAACTGGTTCGTGCTGCCCGAAGCATGTACGACAACCCCTTCGACATCGAGCTCGTGGCTGATATGCAGTTTCGTAGTCGAGCGGAGAAGGTCTCCGAAGCTGACGAGATTGTCCAGCTTCCCAACGCCATGCCCGACTTGGCGTACAACTACGCCTTCAAGTATTACGCCATTCGGGAAAGCCTCAAAGCGCGCGGCATGCACAAGATTGCTCGCACTCTTCTCGGGCCGCCACCGCCTCTCCCGCAGAACACGTTTGGCCTGCCCCCGGGAACGCCGGGCACTGCCATTGGTCCTGAGCAGCTGATGCAGCAAAAGGTCCAGCAGTACGTTCAGCAAGGGATGCCGCCACAGATGGCGCAGATGCGGGTCCAGCAAGAGATGGCGATGCAGCAGCAGCAACAGCAAGCCGCTCAGCAAGGCCAGCAGCAAGGCGGCAAGCCACAGGGCAAGCCTCAAGCCAAGGCCGCATAACATTTACGGGGCTGCGACTGGAGACATGTGTCGTTCCTCAGACAATAGCTCCTACCGAGGAAGCCCCACCATCAACCAACTGTCGAGCGGGCGTGGTGTCACGGGATGTCCGTGAACGGGCCCGGGTGTCGAGCCGCATGAATCACCGCTCGATGGTTGGCCTATTCAAGGAGTCATCGGTGAACATCAAGAAGATCGATATCAGCGTCGCGATGCCAGCAATCGTCACTCTCGTGGAGGGAGACATCATTAACCTAGAGCGTGGGCTGGATGCTGCATACATGCTCGGATTCAAGCAAGGGGAAGAGTCTGGGCGCAAGGCTGAGGCTCAAGATGCCAAGCATCGCATCAGCGCGCAGCAGATGGGACAGCTTGAGTCAGCGCGCGTCAATCGGGTCATATGAGTGAGCTCGACAAGATGATGGCCTTTGGCCACTGGCTGGAGCAACGCCGCCTCCAGTTCCAAGCTGAGCTGTGCGCGCTCAGCATCGACCGCAGCAAGCCAATCGACGCTATCCGCGTGAAGGCTGGCCACCTCGAATGCGCCCAACTCACGCTCCAAGCCTTCAGCGATCTCTACAACGGAGATCTCGGGAAGTTCATGCAGGAATACCTCGGGCAGGCGCCCGATGAAGAAGAGGAGTCAGATGGAGACAGTCATTGAGACGGAGCGAATTCCGACAATAGAGCCAATCATGCAGTTCTTTGCTTTCGAGCACCTGCCTACGCACCTACAGATGGTCAGTGCGCCCTTTGCGCAGCTTGCGATGAAGCTGGTAACCGAACTTCCTCGCAATGCAGAGCGCACCGTTGCTCTCCGTAAGCTGCTTGAGTCTAAGGACGCCGCTGTCCGAGCGAGGCTTGCAAAGTAATGGAAGTCGCAGAGGCCCTTCGCGAGAAGGCGGAACACCAGCATCGGCTAGTTGAGCGTGCTCTAGTCGCTCAGAACATAGCCGAAGCCTTGGAAAAGAGCCTAGCCC
>Ga0209819_10000586_pt1 | contig 10719 bp, 7 predicted proteins | sample PPLLak2March2015_FD_187248 | JGI IMG/M metagenome (GOLD analysis project Ga0209819, IMG submission 187248) | Freshwater sediment microbial communities from Prairie Pothole Lake near Jamestown, North Dakota, USA - PPLs Lake P7 Core (1) Depth... | ecosystem: Environmental > Aquatic > Freshwater >... | reverse complement strand
CCATGCGTTGCCGTTGGCGATGTGTATGGCAATTGCCATGTCGAGGCGGCTCGCCTCATCGTAGATCGGGTAGAAGTAGGTATCCGCCAGCAGCCGGTTGCCTTCGACTGGGCGCATCAGCACCGCGCAGGCGCCGTTTTCCTTGGCCCAGCGTATTTGATCCAGCGCATCGGGCATGCTCAACGTCGGCGCCATACAGGACCAGCGCAAACGGCCCTTTGCCTGACGCCAGATGTCGGCCAACCAGCGGTTCCAGCTTTTGCATAACGCGACCTCGACGGGAGCGCGATCCGTGGCCGATTCGATAAACATCGTATTGTGCAACACCTGGATGTCGACGCCCGTCTGATCCATGTGCTCCAGGCGAAGATCGACGTTGCCCAGCTCGCGCGATTCTTGCGCGTCGGCGAACTTACGGCCAACCTGTCGGGATCGCTTTTCCAGCTCTGCGGCTGAAAACGCGGGGAAGCGAAAGCCGCGGACCTTTCCGTCGATCACCCAGAATTGTTGTTTCACCCCCGCTTCTTCACGGGTTTCCAGAGGAACAGGGCGATACTGTTTCTCGGACGGGTCCATATAGTCCCAGGTGTGGGCGGACTCGACTACATGGGCATCAGCATCGATGACAAGGGTTCCATTAGCAGGTGCCATGAATGTATTCCTCCGGCGTCGCCGCTACTTTCCGACGCGGGTAGCGCGCCACTTGGGGTCGGCTCCGCCTTTGACGTTTCCCTCGATAACATTACCGTTCACGGTGCCGGCATACTGGGCGCCACCGGCGGTAAAGCTGATCTGGTCGCCGCGCAACCTGCCGTTCGTGATCGGCGTGGAAACATTGCCGGACCTGATCGTCCCGGAGATCATCTGGAAAGTTTGCTTCAGGGTAAGGCTTCCTTGCGGGAGCTGCCAGGTCCCGGCCACCTTCGCCGGCACTATCCAGAGCAAGGCGGTGCAATACGACTGGCAATCTTCGTTGACCGTGGCGGTTTCGTCGGCTGTCCATTCTCCCATGGTAAAGGTGTTCGACACGATGCGCGTGCCCGGCTTCAAGTCGAGAATCTTAGGGCGCAGTTTGATGTTAATATCGGGCAGCAGGAACAGTGTGATCACCGTGGCCTGCGATAAATCGCTTTCGAACAGGTCGGATTTAGCAAAAGTGGCTTTGTCGGTAACACCCTCCTTGGCGGCGTTGCGCTTCGCCAATTCGACCATGTCCGGATTGTATTCGATGCCGTGCGCTTTCGCCCCCCGCTTTGCGGCGGTAATCACGGTGCGGCCGTCGCCCGAGCCGAGATCGATAACATAATCGTTGGGCGTAACCTTTGCCATATCGAGCATTTTGTTTACCACCGTCTGCGGGCTCGGTACCCACACCACATCCTTGCCTTCCTGGCCGACGCGTGGCTCATAGGACTCTTTGGCTGGCTGTGCCTGCGCAAAAACGCCGGCGGCTGTGAGACACAAAAGCACGACCAACGACAACTGGCGTAAACGATGCGATACGTTCATATTCTATTCTCCATTGATTTTACATTGTTTGAGATATTCGAAAGGGCTGTGGGCCTTACGAGGGAAATCCGCCGACTAACCAGCGGTCACTTGCGCGGCCTCTTTGAATCTTTTTACTTCAAAGACGAGAAGATTTCCAGCTTGACCTTGGCCCAGCAGATTGTCTTCTGTCGGTAAACGGCGATGTATCGAAAATATACTTCACCAGGAAAGGCCAGACCTGGGTCGCGTCGGCTTGGACTTCTGCGTAGATGCCGTTCTTCGCGGCTTTGCGCCAGGATTCGTTTTCAGAGTACGTGCATCCCGAAAGATGGCCGAAGTGAGGCCGGTCGGGACAGATCCGAATGCCGTAAGTGAATCGGCGCGGCGGCAGATGGGTGCCCAAGCGCTCGTTGATAATTTCAATGAGCGGCGAGACGTTCTGGACATTGTTTCGCGGCACGCCGCCGCCGATGGTAAAAATCCCAAAGCGTTTGGTTGCCGTCACCAGCTTGACCAGCTCTCGGCTATCGCTTTCGAGGTCCACGAGGATCGGCTTTTTGCCGCGGCGTTTGCGCTTGAGGTTATGAATGTAGAGATCGTTGCCTAACTCGGAATCAACGAATGCCGGCACAAAGACGGGCACCTCGCAGAGATAGGCCGATTTAAGTATGCCACGGTCGCCGGGATAATTCTCGGCCAAGTGTTTGCCGATCAGCCGGTTCAAAACTATCGGGCTGATCGGGCGCGCGCCATCGAGTTGATCGATGACTTTGCCGATCACCTCCTCGACGGTATCGAGATTGGTTTCCGGCTCCAGCGTATCCGTCACGCGGTTTAGCTTGCGACGGGCCAGCGCCGTGTCGTTGTAGGCGGGGTTGTACTTGTAATGTTTCAGGCCGATAGATGAGACCAGCCCGTGCGCCATGAGCGCGCCGGTGCAGGAGATTGCATGAATCAATCCCGACTCGATCATGTCGCATATGATGAGGTCCATTTTACCGACGGTCATGGCGCCGCTTACGGTCAGGAAGCGAAGACATTGTTTGTCGCGTGTCATGGCCTGCAACGCTTTGGCGCCGTTGGCCACTTGTGAAGCCACGCCGCCGTAGGCGGCGAGGTCGGACATCAGCGATGCCACGGGAGTTCGCACACCGTTGAGCCATTCGTCCAGGGTGCGGTGGAGGATCGGCATTATAAAGCGCGGGTCGGCGAACACCGCGTCGGGAAAGTAGCCATCTCTGATCTGGCCCGGTCGCGCCATATCAAAGGGATTGATGAAGATGGCGCGAGCGGGCTTGTCGTAGATGGCTTTGGCGTTTCTTTCGGAGAAGGCGCCGACGACGATGGCGTTCTCTCCGGTTTTTTTTTGCCTGGCATATTCAGACGGAAGCACGACTCGATCGCACCAATTGTTTTCGACAAACTGGCGCAGCAAACGCCCCAGCGGAGTGTCTTCCAGCCCGCTGTAGATGAGTACCGGTTTTTTCTTTTCCGCGATCATTTCCCGGATCGTGCGAGCCACCTCGCCGAGCATCCGCGCGCCAAACGCGCAGTACCTCATGGCGTCAACGATATCGGCGACCGTCACGCACTTTTGTAGGTCCAGTGACTTAAGCTCTTCAAATTGCAAAGTTTCAGGAGCCTCCTTTTACATCGGAGAATTGTTTGCTTCGTAGCATGATGCGTGTATGCAATCAATTCGATGGTCGGATTCGAGACCGTTTAAGTTTTCGTGACGTGACTGCTAGGGTTGATCAGACGTTAATACGCAAGGAATAAAGACGCAGGAAAGTTAAAAAAACGAGGTGCCGTGATTCAGCCTTGCCGGTCGCCCAATTTTTTTTTATCGCTCGACGATGGATAGGGCTCAGTGGAGCGATCGAGCCTTAATATTCTGTAGGGAGTCGTTGCGCTCCCCTCCAAGGTCAATCGGTAATAGAAGCGCTCGCCCGAGTTTTCTCCAGTCAAGAAAATATAAATCGCTTTCTCGCCAGCCATCGGCTCGTATTCGGAGGCTTTGACGTTTTTTGGATAGGCCCTGGGGTGTAATTTTGCGAGTACTTGCTTGAATTGTTCCCGAGAGACATAGCGTCTTGTACCGTCCGCCAGTAGCCCGTAGCCGTTTTCTATATCCTGTCTCACAAAGGCGACCTGGGCGAATTCTTCAGCTTTTTTTCCGGCCCCGGCTGGATCATGTTCGACGGATTCGATACAGCCCAGAAAACCCATGGCAAGAATGAATGAATAGAGTGGATATCCCGGCCAAATCCTGTGCGCCGACATCCGAATTGCTAACATTCGTCTTTAACCTCCACGCGCTCGCGCGCTCTAAGGAACGAAGGTTTCCTAGTACAGGAGGGTGTCGACCGTCAAGGGATGAAGCGGCGGGACAAAATTGTGCGATTCTGGTCGCTCTATGGTCGTTGAAGAAACGGGTGGGGCAAATATTTTCGTCCCGGATCGCTGTGTTAATTGAGGCACGGAACTTGCTCAACAGGAATTCTAGGTAAAACCGTGCAAAGCTTTTCTAACATAGGATTGCCTCTCGCGCTGATGTTTCTGTCCGTTCGTCCAGCCTTCACGCAGGTGGAGGATCTTTTCTCTCGGGAGCGGGTCGAGTATCAAGACGGTAAGCTATCCGTTGATTTCGATCAGACTCCTTTGGAAGTCGCGCTCGATGCAATTCACGTTAAGGCCGGCGTGCAGATTATCATTCCACCGGTTACAGAGCATAAGTTACTGAACCTGCGGCTGAGCCAGCTGCCCATCGAGCCCGCCGTGCGATTTCTTATTACTACCATTGGGTATAAAAGCTTCGCCCTGATGTATGATGAAAAGGGCCTGCCCAGACGGGCGGTTGTCCTGGCCTCCCGACCGGAGTTTCGTATAGCCTCCCCGGCTGATTCTAAGGTTGACCTTCGCAGCGTCGAGGCTCCGGACGAGAATTTGACGCCTGAGGAGCGGACCGAGCTGCAGCAGGAACTGGAGCGTTGGGGGGAGCTCAAACAGGAAGATCGTGCCCGCATCGAGCATCGCCTGAAAGCCCTGTCTCCTTCCGAGGATCGCGAGCAATTGCTCAAAGAGTACGCGCGGCAGCTTTTAGGAATCAAGAAGTAAGCGCTGCTGCATAGCAATCGGCTATTTACACTTTTCCCGCTGACTTTTCTTGCTCTTCCTCCCGATACAGACCGAACGCCTTGAGGATCGGCAGGTCATGCATCGAAAAGAGAATCGCTTCTTCTTGGGCCGAGCCGTTGGTGTGCTCGTGCCAGGACCAGAGCGGCACGATGAAAGTGTCGCCTTTTTCCCAACGAAACGGCTCGCCGTTGATCCGGGTCGTGCCGCTGCCGCGGAAGGCGTGATAGATGCTGGTGCTGGTGTGACGGTGAGCTTGGGTCCGCTCGCCCGGGCGAAGCATTTGAATCCAGCAAGAAAGAGTCGGCAGCGTCGAGCCGCCATCGGCAGGATTTACGTATTCCAGCGCGGCGCCGTCGTGAAGGCTTCCGTTGCCCCGGGCTAATCGTTGAAGCGAAGGATAAATATCGCGCCAGCGGTAATGAAGAAAAGGTATCCTCGGCGCATCCATCTTTCCGACCGGTCGCGTCATCCCGTAATCCGTGACGGAATCGATACCTTCGCTGACTGGCAGCCGGCCTTGGCGATAAGGCTGAAACGATATCACCTGCAGCGCCTGAACAAAGGGCACGTCGAGGCCGTCGATCCAGACCATCGGTTCGTCGCCTTCGTGGGCATGCTCGTGCCAAGACCATTGAGGCGTGAGGATCAAATCGCCCTCTTCCATAACCATCTTCTGGCCATCGACGTTGGTGTAAGCGCCCTTTCCCTTCAGAATAAACCGAAATGCGGCCATGGTGTGACGATGCCCCGGCGCGACTTCGCCGGGTTGAATTAGCTGGAATGAAAGCAGCATCGTGTGGCTGGTCATCTCTGTTTCGGGCAACCCCGGATTGACCAGGCGAATGACCCGCCGTTCGACACTGCCGCTGGCTACGGAAATTTTTTCCCGCGCCTGAAGCAGGCTGTCGTAGATAGCTTGCCATTTCCAGAGGTGAGCCTTCATTCTGGTTTTAGGGTCGGACGGGCGTTCGGCGTGATCGAGGTTCCAGAGACCGGAAACCCAGCGCTCGCGCAAGAGGTCGTTCAGCTCTTCGATCTCTTTGGAAACGGGCATAGGTGTCTCCTGCCAGTGCGTCGCCCTAGGCATAGCGCCGATGGACGCCGTCGTAAAAGTTGCCGATCATCTGGACGGCGATACGGCCGCAATATTCCAGCGGCCATCCCGCGCGTTCGCTGCCATAACCTTCTTGCAACGCCACTTCCAAAATAGCCTGATTCGTCCCGCCATGCTCCTCGTCGAGGTCGGCCTCTTCGTGGACGCGGAAATACTTTATGTCGTCGTTGGTGAGCCCGTACTGGGGTAGGCTTTGCCGAAAGTCTTGCGAGATGAATCCGAAAATCTCTTCTTCCATGTGGACGGCGTAGCACTCGGCGAGCGGAATGTCGATCCATGAACGGACGAAAAAATCGACGAGACCCCGGGCTTCGGGAATCAGCTCGCACTCGATCATCTCCTCGGCGTGAACGCCGAGAGCTTTACCGAGAATCGGCAGCATGCGCGCATGGCCGCCGATGGCCGGAGTCGTGAACTCCTCGCCGATCTTTTGCGCGATCCGATTTTCCAAATCGGGGTGCCGTTTAAAAAAACCGACGAATTGATGATACGACGTCGCCATACCGGTGTTGACCTCGAGCGCGAACGCATACCAGTTCTTGATCCAGCCCTGAAGTCGCTTGCGCGAAAGAGTTCCCTCCCGCAGCTCGCTGAAAAACGGCGAAGGTTTAACCTCTTGATGGTAAGTGTCGAGGATAATTTTCCGGATCGCCTCGGCTTTTTGTTTTGCTTCTTGCGCGGTCATTTTGATATGTTCGGCCATCGTTAGGTTCCTTCCCACCAGGAGTTGCTGATGATGCTGAACGTTAGCGAAAGTGCAGCGGACTTGTCAACGCTGGCCGGCGGAAACAAAAAAGGGCTGTGCAGCACATGACCGTTATCGGCACCAACGTACGCCGCGTCGACGGCGTAGAAAAAGTTTCGGGTCAGGGCTTATATGCCGGCGATCTTTGCTTGCCGGGAATGATCTACGCGAAGGTGCTGCGAAGCCCGTTGCCGCACGCACGTATTCGACGAATCGCGGCTGGCAAGGCCGCGGCGCTGCCGGGCATAGTCGCCGTTGTGACGCGCGACAACTTGAACGTGGCGTCGAATTCTTTCGGCGCCTACGTGAGAGACCAACAGATTTTAGCGACCGAAAAAGTGCGCTATGCGGGCGATATGGTCGCGGCGGTGGCCGCGGTCGATGAGTCGGCGGCGGAAGAAGCTCTCGCGCTGATCGATGTCGAGTACGAGGAATTGCCCGCGGTTTACACGATCGACAAGGCGCTAAAAGAGGGCGCGCCGCTGGTGCACGAGAAGTTGGAAGGGCGCAAAGACCCCGACTATGGGCGGGGCGGCGCTCACATCGTTCACGAGCGAAGCAATATCTGTTTTCATTTTCGTCATTACCGCGGCGATGTTGACGCAGGATTTCGGGCATCCGATTTTGTTTTTGAAGATACGTTCTCTTTCCCCAGCGCCCAGCACTATCCCATGGAGCCCCATGTCTGCGTCGCGCAGTTCGACGGGGAGGTTTTGCAAGTCTGGTCGGCGACCCAAAGTCCATTCCCGGTGCGACAGGAGTTAGCGCGAGTTTTCGGCCTTCCATTTAGCGCCGTGCGCGTCATTGTACCCTACGTGGGCGGCGGTTACGGGGCCAAGAGCGGCATCAAAACCGAAGGCATCGCGGCGTGTTTGTCGCGCATCGCCGGGCGGCCAGTGCGGCTTGCGTTCGGCGCCGACGAGACGTTCAAGACGATTTGCCAGCCGCGCGCCAAGATGACGATCAAAACCGGCGTGAAGAAAGATGGAACGTTCGTGGCGCGCCGGTGCGAGGTTTATTTGAACGGCGGCGCCTATGCCAACTCCGGACCGTCGGTAACGGAGAAAGCCGGCTACCGCGCCCATGGGCCGTATCGGATTCCGCACGTGCTCACGGATGCCTACTCGGTTTATACGAACACCGTGCCGGCGGGCGCCTTTCGCGGTTTCGGCGGCCCGCAGGTTGCGTTTGCCTACGAAACCCATATCGACATGATCGCGCAACGTCTCGGCATTGATCCCTACGAGATAAGAATGAGAAATCTTCTCGAAAGGGGGGAAAGCTTTTCCGCAGGCGACACCCCTATCGACTGCGATCTCAAAGCCGGCCTCAAACAGGTGGCCGAGGCGATCGGATGGGAATCGCGTGATCAAGGCAATCAAAAAGCCGGGCCCAGGAAGATAGGCATCGGCATCGCGACAGCGGTCAAAGATGGCGGAGGCACCAACAAACCGGCTAACGCAGCGGTGAAGATCTTCAACGATGGTAGCGTGCTGTTATCGACCGGCTCCGTGGAAATCGGCCAGGGGACGCGCACCGCTTTCCTGCAGGTGGTTGCCGAGGAGTTGTCGGTGCCGCCCGAGCGCGTGCGCGTGGCCGCCTTGGACACGCATTACACGCCCTTCGATAAAGGCACCAACGCGAGCAGCGCCACTTCGATTATGGGACAAGCGGTGCAGAAAGCGGCTCAGGATGCCCGCACGCAGTTTCTCCAAGCCGCAGCCGCAGTGCTTCGCGCGCCGATGTCGGATATTCGCTTGGACAATGGAATGGTTGTTTGCGGCGAACAAAAGTTGAGCTTTCGGGAAGTCATGCAACGGTACTTCAGAGACACCGAGGGTGAGATTTGGGGGCGGGGTTTCTTCAAGGTCCCGCGGGATGAACAGGTTCCGTTAGGTTATCCCTCGCCGTTCTGGGAGATCGGCCTTGGCGCCGCCGAGGTGGAAGTCGATTCCGAAACCGGAGAGGTGAAAATTCTCCGTTACGTGTCGCTCACGGATGCGGGAAAAATGATTCATCCGGTTCAGTGTCACGCCCAGGACGAAGGAGCAGCGGTTTTCGGGTTCGGCCAGGCGCTCTTTGAAGATCTGGTTTACCAGGATGGACAACTGATCAATGGCACCCTGGTGGACTACCGCTTGCCAAAATTCGATGACCTGCCGGAATCGTTCACGACTTTTGTCATGGAGGGTGGCGGCGGACCCGGACCCTACGGCGCCAAGGGTATGGGGGAAGGGGGCATTCTAGCCGTGGCGCCGGCGGTAGCCAATGCGGTGCACAACGCCATTGGGACGAGGATCCGAGGCGTGCCGCTAATTCCGGAAATTGTTTGGAAAAGGATTAACAAAAAAAGTTGACAATGATCGGCCATGCCTTGCGTTTTGGTTCAAGCAGCGAAATGCATCCACTGCATGTCTACGGATTTAGCTTCCTCTCCCTTGACGAGAAAGATTGAGGTGAGGGTGAAAAAAATTCTACCCCTCACCCTGGCCCTCTCCCGCAAAGGGAGAGGGGGGGAAATAACGATTGAAGTCGCTTTTAGAATCAGATTTTTTTGTTGGATTAGGGTTAAGAGCCTCAAATTGAAGCAGTAGAACGGAATTCGAGATTGGAACCCAAAATCGAAAATCCAAAATCTAAAATCGAATATCAGCCGCGAATCGATTTAAAAGACAAGGTCACCGGTCAAGCGCTCTACATCGAAGATCTGCCGGATCTGCCGTCAACCGCTTACGGGGCAACGCTGCTGAGCCCCTATTCTCATGCCAGGATTCTCAGCATCGACGCCGCGGAAGCTGAGAGGGCACCCGGTGTGCTCGCGGTATTGGACCGGGAGCATCTCGACGGCCAAAACCCCCGGCTCAAATTGGCGCCGCACGAGCATTTGAAACTCACCGACGATCAGGATTTTATCGCCGTTGATAAAGTCCGCTTCGATGGCGAACTGGTAGCGGTGGTGATCGCCGAGGATCTGCGGTCGGCAGAGCGCGCGCTGGAAAAAATTCGCGTCGAGTATGAGCCTCTAGCGCCGGTTTTCGACGCCGTGGAAGCTCTCGCTCCCGATGCGCCGATTCTCCACGAGGAGCGCGGCACGAATCTCTTGCTTGAAGACAGCTTGGCGTGGGGCGATATCGACGAAGGATTGCGCCAGGCGGACCGCATTTTCGAAGAAACCTACACGTCGCCTTCGATGTTTCACCATCCGATGGAACATGTCGGCGGTTGTCTAGCGCAATATATCAACGGCGAGGTCAACCTCTGGCTGCCGACCAGCTCGCCCATGCGCGATGCCAGCGAGATCGCTCAGTTTGTCGGCGTGGAGCCGGATAAGGTGCGCGTGCGTGTCCCTTATGTCGGTGGCGGCTTCGGCTCGAAGATCCTCGTCCCGTCTATTTACGCGGCGGTTTTTCTGTCACGAAAAATTGGCCGGCCCGTGCGGCTGGTTCCCTCCGAGGAGCATAGCTTCCGGCAAAATTCCCGCCACGCCGAAGTGTTCAAAGCCAAGATCGGAGTCAAAGCCGATGGAACTTTGATAGCATTGGATGTGGACTTGATCGTCGACACCGGGGCGTACACCACCGGTGGAGCGACGGCCGCGCACAATTCAGTGATTTCTGCCTGGGGCTGTTATCGTATCCCTCACCTGCGCATCAAAGGCCGCTGCGTCTATACCAACAAAGTGCCCGCCGGTCACACGCGTGCTACCGGCAAGATTCAGACGACTTGGGGGATCGAATGCGCGATCGAGAGCGTCGCGCGGCAGATGGATATCGATCCCTGTGAATTTCGCAAGAAAAACGTTTTGCTGCGTGGCGATTTTGTTGCCAAGGGGACGCCCGCGATGGATACGGATTATCCGGATCTGATGCGGCAAGCCCTTGCCGGGATCGGTTGGGACGGACGATCCAATCGTACGCCGCCGGAAAAGTCCATTTCGGGCGCGCGTTGGGTGCGAGGGCGAGGCATGGCGCTGAGTCTTCGTCACGGTTCTCAAGGCGGCGGCAGGGCCTATGCGCTGGCAACGATGGATGCGCGCGGTGGGGTGACGATTCAGCATAACGCGCCGGAGATTGGGCAAGGAACTCACAATTTATTCAGCGTAATTGCGGCGCGGACATTGGACATTCCGCAGAATCTGATTCGCGTTAAGCCACCCGATACGGCGGTTCATTTGCCGTTCGCCGGCGTGAGCGCGCAGCGTACGACGATGCAGATGGGCAATGCGGTGCAT
>Ga0209819_10000584_pt1 | contig 10727 bp, 7 predicted proteins | sample PPLLak2March2015_FD_187248 | JGI IMG/M metagenome (GOLD analysis project Ga0209819, IMG submission 187248) | Freshwater sediment microbial communities from Prairie Pothole Lake near Jamestown, North Dakota, USA - PPLs Lake P7 Core (1) Depth... | ecosystem: Environmental > Aquatic > Freshwater >... | reverse complement strand
TTCCCTCCGCCTCGAATCAGCCGCCCGTGACCGTCAACGAACCGCACGCCGATCAGGAAATCACGGACGCCGCCGAAACGGAGGCTCGAAGGTCCGCGCCCGGCAGCTGCGACTGTCCCGCCAAGAGTCGCGCCGCGAGCGGCGAGAACAGGATCGAAAGGCAGGAACTGCCCGTGCTCAGCCAACAACTGCTCGATATCCGCCACCCGGGTGCCGGCCAGCGCTGTGATGGTGAATTCGCTCGGCTCGTATTCGACAATGCCGGACAGGCGGGAGAGGTCGAGGATAGAGGCGCGATGGTTTGACCCCGAACGGATTTCGGGGTCACTTCCGGAGAGGGCTGGCTTGGTGCCGGCTCCGCGGAAGAGTTGAGGGGCAGTCGCTCCCGCGATGAGACCCTGCAGTTCGTCGATGCTCCGAACCTCGATTGCGCCTGACGCGAAGGGCGCGCCGGATCCCGCCAGCGCGGATGCAGGCAAGATGCCTGCGTTCCCAGGGGCCATGCCGGGGTAGAACAGCATCTTTCCGCGGTTGGAGAGTTGGTCGGGGTCCATGGACTGGCGAAGCTCGTACATCACCTGCATATCGGCTGGCTGGAACATCTTCTCGAGATGCTCTCTTTTTTCCATCCCAACGCCGTGCTCGCCGGTGATCGAGCCGCCCAGCTCGATACACATCGTGAGGATGCACGAAGCGAGCTGCTCCGCGCGTTCAAGCGCGCCGGCCTCCCGGCCGTCGAACAAAATCAGCGGATGCAGATTGCCGTCGCCGGCATGAAAGACGTTCGCGACGCGTATCCCGTATTCGGCTGACAGGGTTTGAATGCGGTTCAGCGCGTCTCCGAGACGGCTGCGCGGCACGACTCCGTCCTGGACTATGAAGTCCGGGCTAAGCCTGCCGACAGCCGAGAAGGCGCTCTTCCGGCCTTTCCAGATGCGTGCGCGCTCGTCATCGTTCTGCGCCACGCGGAGCTCGTCCGCCCCCGATTTCCTGACCAGTTCGCTCAGCCGCTCGAACTCCGGTTCGACTTCGACCGTTTCCCCTTCCAACTCGACGATCAGCACCGCCTCGGCTTCACGGGGATAACCGGCATGAACCGCAGCTTCCGCGGCCTGGATGGCCAGGCGATCCATGATTTCAATAGCGCCTGGGAGGAAGCCCTCCGCAATGATCCGGCTGACGGTATCGCCGGCGGCCGTGAGGGACGGGTAACTGGCGAGCAGGGTCCGGTAGCGTTCGGGACGGCGAACCAGGCGGAGAGTGATCTCGAGAGCAACACCGAAGAGTCCCTCGGAACCGACGAAAAGGCCGGTGAAATCCGGGCCGGTGTTTTCAAGGCTGCGACCGCCCAGATCTACGACTTCGCCATCGGCCAGTACTGCTTTCAGGCCCAGGACGTGGTTGCTCGTCATGCCGTGTCTCAGGCAGTGGGCCCCACCCGAGTTGAAGGCGATGTTGCCTCCGATTGTGCAGATCTGCTGGCTTGAAGGGTCGGGAGCGTAGTAGAGACCGTAGGGTGCCGCGGCGGTCGTGACCGCCCAATTGATGACTCCGGGTTCGACGACGGCTATCCGCTCCTTCGGATCCAGGCTCAGGATGCGGGTCAGACGGTTGAGACCGATGACAACGCCGCCTTCGATCGGCAGCGAGCCGCCCGAGAGGCTGGTCCCGCTTCCCCGGGCCACAAACGGAATTTTGTCGCGATAGCAGACTTGGACGGTGCGAATGACCTGTTCGGCAGTCTCGGGCAGAACTACGGCCGCGGGCTTTGCTTTGAAAGCCGTGAGAGCATCGGATTCGTATGGGGCTAACTGGGCAGAGGATAAGAGTAACTGTTCTGAGGGGTAGATTGCCTGTAATTCAGTCTTGAGAACTGATTCCACTGAAGCACCTGTGTCTTCAGTATAGAGCTTTGAACGACGGACGAACACGGACTAGCACGGACCGAAACGTGCGTCCGTGTTTGTCCGTGTTCGTCCGTGTCTGTCCGTGATACCAGGTCAATCCCACTCGAGTATCGCGCCCCTGGAGGCCGAGGTCGCCATGGAACGGTATTTACGCAGGTAGGACGGGAGACCGACGCGTTCGACGGGCTTCCAGGTTTTACGACGGGCGGCGATCACGTCTTCGCTCAGCTCGACGGTCAGCTGGTGATTCGGGATATCGATCGAGATCATGTCACCTGGTTGAAGCAGGCCAATCAAACCGCCCCTGGCTGCCTCGGGGCTCACGTGGCCTATCGAGCAACCCCGCGAGCCACCCGAGAAACGGCCATCCGTCACGAGCGCCACCTTCTCGTTCAGTCCCATTCCCGCAATCTGCGACGTCGGGCCCAGCATTTCCTGCATCCCTGGACCGCCCCTCGGGCCTTCATATCGGATGATGACGACGTCGCCCGCCTTCACCTTCTTCGACAGGATTCCCTTGGAAGCCTCTTCCTCGCTCTCGAAGATCACCACAGGTCCACGATGCCGAAGCATTGGCGGCGGCACGCCGGCGGTCTTGACGACCGCGCCCTCAGGCGCCAGGTTCCCAAAGAGTATCGCCAGGCCGCCGTCCTTGGAGTAAGCGGTCTCCAGCGGCCGGATGCAAGCCTGATCCTTGCTCGTACAGCCGGCGATGTTTTCGCCGATGGTCTTTCCTGTGACTGTTTTGCAGTCGAGATTAAGCGCTCCGGGCTTCTTCGAAAGCTCGTGCAAGATGGCGGAAATACCACCGGCCTTCTCCACGTCCTCGACATGGTAATGGGAGGACGGGCTCACCTTGCACAGGCAGGGCGTCCGTGAACTGACTTCGTTGAGCCGCTCGAGCGGATACTCGATGCCGGCTTCGTGCGCAATGGCAATCGTGTGGAGCACGGTATTCGTGGAACCGCCCATGGCCATGTCGAGCGCAAAGGCGTTGTCAATCGCCTGCGGCGTGACGATGTCGCGCGGCTTCAGGTCCATTTCGACCAGCTTCATGACTTGATGGGCCACCTGGCAGGCCAGTTGCTCCCGCCGCGGGTCGACGGCGAGAATCGTGCCGTTGCCGGGAAGAGCCATACCGAGCGCTTCGCACAGGCAGTTCATAGAGTTCGCGGTGAACATGCCGGAGCAGGACCCGCAAGTCGGACAACTGTAATCCTCGAGCGTCTTCAGCTCGTCATCATTGATTTTTCCCGCCTGGTAAGCGCCTACGCCCTCGAAGACGGAAATCAGGTCTACGACCCGTCCGTCGGGCGTCACTCCAGCTTTCATCGGCCCGCCCGAAATGAAAATCGTCGGGACGTTCAGCCGCATCGCGGCCATCAGCATCCCCGGGACAATCTTGTCGCAATTCGGGATGCAGATGAGCGCGTCCAGGCTGTGGGCCGCAACGACGGTTTCGACCGAGTCGGCGATAATCTCGCGGCTGGGCAGCGAATACTTCATTCCCATATGACCCATCGCGATACCGTCGTCGACGCCGATCGTGTTGAACATGATCGGCACGCCGCCGGCCGCTTTGACCGCTTTTCGGACCACCTCGCCGAACACGTTCAAGTGGACATGTCCGGGGATGATGTCAATATAGGAGTTTGCAATGGCGATGAAGGGCTTGTTCATGTCCTCGTCTTTGATGCCGGTCGCCTTCAAGAGCGAGCGGTGAGGAGCACGTTCGAACCCTTTTTTAATCGTGTCTGAGCGCATCCGGAGATTTTAGCATTCAACCGAGAAGCGGTTATACTGTTGAGTCACGAAGAAGTCAGGAGTCAGAAGTCAGGAGTCAGAATCGTTAATCGGAACCGTGTTCATTCTGACTTCTGACTTCTGACTTCTGACTCCTGACTTCTGACTTCTTTTCATCGTTATGAAACTAGGCATCATCGGGTTGCCCCAGGTGGGGAAGAAGACGGTTTTCCAGATACTGACCGGCATACCAGCCGAGAAGGCGCCGACCAAAGACGGGATCGCGCATGCGGTGGCGATCGTTCGTGACCCGCGAGTCGACCGGCTGTCCGAGATGTTCCAGCCGAAGAAAACGCGCTATGCGGAATTCGACATGATCCTGCCGCCGGACATCGAGCCCGAGCAGACGCGGAGCGCCAACTGGCTCGAAGCGATAAGAAAGGGCGAAGGGCTTCTTCACGTCATCCGGGGCTTTACGTCCCCCGGCGTTTTCCACATTTCCGGAAGCGTCGATCCACAGCGCGACATCGAGCTGGTGGAGATGGAATTGCTCCTGGCGGATCTCGACCTGATCGAGAAGCGCCTGCAACGGATGGCCAAGGAACATCAGAAAAGCAACGTCGCACAAGAGCGGGAACGGCAGATCCTGGAGCGCGCTAAGGTGCATCTCGAATCAGAGAAGCCGCTTCGCACGATGGGACTAACCGAGGATGATCTGCGTTCGATTCGCAGCCTGAATTTTCTGACGCTGAAACCGCTGGTCGCGGCCTTAAACGTCGACGACAATTACGCGGCGGCCCGCGAGAAGTACCAGGGTCTCGCGAACCAGATGGAGTCTAACGGGGCTACAGTTGTTTTCCTGAGTGCCGCACTGGAGAGAGAAATCAGCGAACTGGCACCCGAAGAGCAGGCGCCGTTCCTCGAGGAGATGGGATTAGACGAGCCTGCAGCGCATCGCCTGTCCCGGGCCGCTTTCAGGTCGCTAGGGCTGCTCAGTTTCTTCACGGTCGGACCGGATGAGGTGCGAGCCTGGCCCGTTGAAAGCGGCGCGCTGGCGCCGGTCGCTGCCGGGCGCATTCACAGTGACATGGAGAGAGGTTTCATCCGGGCCGAAATCATTACCTTTGACGAGTTGGTCAAGGCAGGGTCCGAGAAGGACGCGCACGACGCGAACCTGTACCGGTTGAAGGGCAAAGACTACGAGGTACAGGACGGGGATGTCCTCAACATACGGTTCAACGTCTAGGTCAATTCAAAACAAAACCGATTACGAGACGAGCACGAGCACGAAGCCAGGGCGGTACAATAAATCAAAGGAGTGCTCTTGGACGGGATCCTGCCGTATCTTCTGTTTTTTGTCGCGCTTGTAGTCGCCGCTTCCATCTTTCTCGCCTACCGGCGTACGCGCAACTGGCGCCAGTTCGCCGCCAAGTATCGTTTCACCTTTAAGCAGGAGCCGTGGCTGCGGAAACCGCGCGTCTTTGGCGAGATCCAGGGGCGTTCCTTCCGTTTGCGCAAAGCAGAAACCAGCTCCGACACAGGAGTCCTGGGCCTCGAGCTGGTCGAGATGACGATGGGCCTTTTCGGTCGGCTGCCAAAGGGCCTTGAGATCTCGAAGTCCGCGACTTCCCTCACCGATGAGGCTTCCTCTCAATCGATACTCACGGGAGACCAGGCGTTTGACGAAAAAGTGTTCGTGAAAGGCGAGAACACGGCCGAAGTGCTTCGTTACCTGGCTTCGGAGCGCCGGCAAGCCATCTTGGAACTCTTCGACTGGGAAAGCGCCGACTGGGCGGGATTGCGGGACAACCGAGTCGTCCTGATCGAGCGGCGTATGGTAAGCAGCCTGGCTCACCTGGAGAAGCGGTTTCACTTCCTGTTGGACGTTGTGCGACGGCTGGACGAGTGAAGCTTTTGTCGACGAACTAACACCAGCCACGCGCCGGCTGAGAGCATAGCTGGAGTCGCGTTACAGAGCCGCGCACGGAGCAGAGGGCTGCGGAGTGTGTTTCCACGAAGCAGCCTGGAGCGCAGTAAGCGGGCTACCCATCGAACCGTGACGCCTCGATGGGCGGCCCGCTTACTGCGCTCCAGGCTGCTTCGTGGAAACACACTCCGCAGCCCTCTACTCCGTGCGCGGCTCTGTAACGCGACTCCAGCTATGCTGGGTGAACAAAGGCTTCTTGTGCCTCCGGATTCACCACTACCCGCAATGCCTTTTCCATCACGTCAAACAGCGCCGGAGCTTCACCAATCACTTCACCGTCGACGTTCAAGTGAAAGTTCGGTTCTGAGGAGACGCGCATTCGTTTGGCCTGCCGCATGACAACGTCGCCGCCACCCGGGTGTATGCCCGCCAGAATCTGGGGGACGACAACGGCCAACTTCGGCAAAGGCATCACGGGGACGATCAGTATATCCATCAGGCCGTCGTCGAGTTTCGCCGCAGGCGCCACCGGAATCCCACCGCCCATTGTCCTGCCATTGGCGACAACCAGGTTGTACGCGCCGAATTGTTGGATCTCGTCCTCGTCGAACTTGACCCGAAGCTGATACTGCTCGATGTCCGGCAGCGCCTGTGCAGCCGCCACAAAGAAGGCGACAGATCCCAACCAGTCTTTAAGCTCGGTGGTGAGTTTCTCTCCCGCCTTAGTTATGAAGCCGCCAGCCGACGTATTCAGGAACAACCGGGAAAGATCTCGGTTACGCATGCGCACGACGTCTACCTGGCGCGTGTGACCCGCCGCCAGCAGCTCTATGGCCTCATTGTGATCCGTGGGCATCCCGACTGACCTCGCGAAGTCGTTGCCCGTTCCGAGAGGAAGGACGGCAATGGTGACGACATCGAGGCAGGCGTCCAGGCCGTTCAAAATCTCGTTAAGAGTCCCGTCGCCCCCGGCCGCTGCCACATGCGTAATCCCTTCTTCTATTGCCTGGCTCGCCAGGCGGGAAGCATCTTTGGGTCCTCGGGTTTCCTTGAGCTCGAAGGACTCCAGGAGGCCGAGGGATTTCTCGAGCGCCTGCACGTCGTCGACAGAACCGGCTTGAGGGTTCACGATCACGCACCACTTGACCGCAGCCATGGGAGTCTCCTTGGGAAGGGTTATAGCCAGAATATCATCGAGAGGGATGGAGTTGTTACAGAGCCGCTGTTGTTACTTAATCCACTAATTTGTTTTACGATGGGGCACATGAAATTGGATCGGCGTTGTTTCTTGGGATGGGGAGCGCTCGCGATCGGGCTGGGGACTGGCGCAGAGGCGCAGAACCCGACGGAACAGAGTCCGCAGATCGGGGTTATCGGCATCGGCAAGCAAGGCTTTGAGCTCTTCAAACGGCTGGTCCAAATTCCCGGGGTCAGCATTTCTACGGCAGCCGACGTCTGGGGGCCGAACCTGGACAAGATCGCTTCACTCCCAAACGTCGATCCGATGCGGACACCCCACTTCGGCAAGGTGCTGTTCAATTCCGATGCAGTCCTGGTCGCCACCCCGGATCACCTGCACAAGAGCATGTGCCTGATGGCTCTGAACTATAAGCAAGACATCTACATCGAAACACCGGTAACCCACTCAATCGAGGAAGGAACGGAGATCGCCGCGGCTGCGGCCAAGGCCAATCGGATTATCTGGCCGGGTCATCAGCAAGTGATGAACCCGATCAACGCCAAGGTGCGCGAGTTGCTCCAATCCGGACAGATCGGCCAAATCCGCAGCATCACCGGTGAGGTGCACATCGAGGGACCAACCAGGGTCGGCTATTCACCGATTCCTCCGAACACCGATCTCGATCGCACCCGCTGGAATCTCTTCCTGGGAGACGTACCCGAGCGTCCCTACAACCCGAAGCACCTGTTCCAGTGGGGTCTTTACTGGGATTACTCCTGCGGCCTGGCCGGGAGCGAAATGGTTCCTCTGATTGCCACCATTCACACCCTCACGGGCGCCGAGATGCCGGCAAAGGTGTCGGTACGTGGTGGAACCGAGAAGTGGAAAGAGTTGACGGAAATGCCCGATCATCTATCGGCCGTCCTCGAGTATTCCCAGGGTTTCGTGGCCAATCTGTCGGTGTCGAGCACCGGCAAGACCGAAGGTCCGTCGCTGGTGATTCAGGGAAGCAAAGGCAAGGTCGAATACGAGCCTCACAGGTGCAAGGTCCACGGAGAGTCAGGAGAGCCGGCCGAGTACCGGGCGGAAGGAGACCCGACGGCGCTCAATCTCCAGGCGTTTGTGAAGGCAATTAAGAGTCGGACGCCGGGCGACCTGGCTTTCGGCATCAATGCGGCCAACGCCGGGCATCTGGTCAACCTGTCGTACAAGCTGGGAAAGACCGTGGGCTGGGACAAGGCGACGGGGAAGGCCGTGGTGTAAGCGATCCCGTGACGGAGCACACGCAGAGGTTAGAACGCGTTACAGCGCCGTGCGCGCAGTGGACCTGGAGTCGCGTTACAGAGCCGCGCACGCAGCGGAGGGCTGCTTCGCTGGAAAGCGCTCCGCAGCCCTCCACTGCGTGCGCGGCTCTGTAACGCGTTCTAGCCTCCGCTGGGTGCGGAATCACTGGATCAGATGCACAACGCAGATATCGTGATCATCGGCGGCGGGGCAGCGGGCCTGATGGCCGCAATCTGGGCGGCGCGCACCGCAGCCGGAGCCCAAGTTCTCGTGCTGGACGGCGCTCGAAAGCTCGGGGCGAAGATCCTGGTTTCGGGTGGGGGACGCTGCAACGTCACTCACGAATGCGTCACGGAACGCGATTTTGCGGGTTCGACACCGAATGCCATCCGAAAGGTGCTCCGGCGTTTCGAAGTCGCGGAAACGATCACTTTCTTTAAAGAACTGGGGATCGAGCTCAAACGCGAGGAAACCGGAAAGCTGTTCCCTACCACGGACAGCGCCCGGTCGGTCCTGCAAGCGCTGCTGGACGCAGCCAGCCAGGCCGGGGTGAGAATCGAACATCCACGACGGGTCGAGTACCTGACCCAGGCAGAGGCCGGGTTCGAGGCTGGCGGTGAGTGGGGCAGGGTTTCAGCCGCTTATGCAATCGTGGCGACCGGCGGAAAGAGCCTGCCGAAGAGCGGGTCTGACGGACACGGCTACACGATGGTCACGTCCCTGGGACATTCCTTGACACCCCGGATCCTTCCCGCACTGGTACCCTTGACTCTGCCGCCGTATCATTTCTGTTGCGCCCTTAGCGGTCTGACGGTTCCGGCCGGCCTCGAAGTCCAAAGCGTCAGCGGAAAGCAACTGGCGGCGTTCACCGATTCGACACTCTGTACGCACTTCGGGCTCTCCGGCCCTTCCGTCCTCAACATCAGCCGTTATTACCTGCACGCCAGACTGGAGGATCCCGGCACACGGCTGGTCATCAACTGGATGCCGAATTGGACAAGCGAAGAGCTGGACACCGAGCTCCGGGGACTGGGAAAGACAAAAGTCGCGAATTATCTCGCAAGGCTTCTTCCCGATCGCCTGGCGCAAGCCCTGATCCGTGAAGCACAAATTGACAACGAGGTGTTTGGTTACGCCCTGACTAGACGCGACAGGTTGTCACTCGTCAGAATAGTGACGAAAATGGAATTGCCGGTCGTCGGTGACCGGGGATTCGGGTTGGCTGAAGTCACGGCGGGTGGAGTCCCCCTCAGGGAACTGCATTTGGAGACAATGGAGTCACGGGTTTGTCCCGGGCTGCACCTGTGCGGAGAAATCTGTGACGTAGACGGGCGGATCGGCGGGTTCAACTTCCAATGGGCCTGGGCCAGCGGATATTTAGCTGGAGCAGCAGCAGGCGAGAGGCTGAAAAGTTAAGAGGTTCTAGGTTCAAAGGTTGAACCTGTTGAACAGTTGAACCTTTCAACCTTTGAACCCTTGAACCTTTGAACCGAACAAACGGAGGTGCGATGAAAATCCTATTTCTGGGTGGCACTGGAAACATCAGTTCGGCATGCGTTGCTCACGCCCTTGAAAAGGGTCACGAGGTCACTATTTTCAGCCGAGGGCAGTCTGAGCTGAAGCCCGATCCGCGGTGTAAGGTTGTGAGCGGTGACCGAAATGACCGGGTGGCGCTGGAAAACCTCGCCCGCAATGGTCGCTTTGATGTCGTCGCCGACTTCATCGCCTACTCTCCGGCGGACATCGAAACGGACCTCGCCGCTTTCCGCGGCAAAACGGGCCATTACCTTTTTATCAGCTCAGCGAGCGTGTATCAGAAGCCTCCCCGGAACTATCTGATCTCCGAAACCACTCCGCTGGTCAATCCTCACTGGGAATACGCGCAGCAGAAGATCGCATGCGAAGAGCGGCTGCGGAGAGCTTTCCGGGAGGAGAAGTTTCCGGTAACGATCGTCCGTCCCAGTTACACTTTTGGGCCGACCTGGATCCCGGCCGCGGTCGGCGGACACGGCTACACCAACGTCTACCGCCTGCGTCACGGCATGCCGATTGTCTCTCACGGCGACGGACAGTCGCTTTGGGTCATGACTTTCCACACTGATTTCGCCCAGGGTTTCGTGGGGCTTTTCGGACAGGTGCGGGCGTTAGGTGAAGCTTTTCATATCACCAGCGACGAAGTCCTGAGTTGGGACCAGATTTACCAGACAATCGCGGAGGTCGCCGGGGTGGAGCCTCGGATTGTGCACCTTCCTTCCGAAATCATCGCGGCTTTGCACCCGCCTTTTGGCCCGACGCTGATCGGAGACAAAGCCTACAGCGCAGTTTTTGACAATGCGAAGATTAAGCGAGCGGTTCCCGGCTTCAAAGCGAAGGTGAGTTTCCGGGACGGGATCGTCCAATCCCTGGCCTGGTACGATGCCGATCCCACCCGGCGCCGAGTCGATCACGGCGTGAACCGGGCGCTGGACCGCCTGGTGGAAGCTTATGAGGAGATCAGGGCCCGCGGGGCGGCGGTGAGATGACGGCCAGCGGACCGAGTTGTCGTTGTAGTTACAGAGCCGCGCACGGAGCGAACGGGCTTCAGCCCGGAGCGCAGTAAGCGGGCCACCTAACTCAGCGGCGGTTGAGTGACTCGCCGTTTTGTGGCGAGTTGTATCGAAACCCCGCGCCTCTGGTGTGCAGTAGT
>Ga0209819_10000581_pt1 | contig 10777 bp, 8 predicted proteins | sample PPLLak2March2015_FD_187248 | JGI IMG/M metagenome (GOLD analysis project Ga0209819, IMG submission 187248) | Freshwater sediment microbial communities from Prairie Pothole Lake near Jamestown, North Dakota, USA - PPLs Lake P7 Core (1) Depth... | ecosystem: Environmental > Aquatic > Freshwater >... | reverse complement strand
ATGTGCTGATTCAAACCGGGAAGAAACGGGATGAGCGGCTGCAGCAGATCCCAACGCTCAATGAACTGATGGACGAGTTCAAGACCGAAGAGACGGGGCGCCGCTTAGCTAACGTGGTGCTGGCTTCCGGAGAGCTCGGTCGTCCCTACCTGTTGCCTCCCGGGATATCCACCGAACGGCTCAAAACTCTACGTGAAGCCTTCGTGAAACTGATGGCTGATCCCGCCTTTTTGGCCGACGTCAAAAAAAGGGGTCTAGAGGTGGAACCTTCCACCGGAGAAGAGCTCGAAAAGCTAGCAAAGGAAGTGATGGCCCAACCACCCGAGGTCATCGAACGAATGAAGAAACTCATGGGGAAATGACTCGGTTGCGTCGCGTGGACTGCGCCGCTGCGCGCGATGGATCTTGGAAACCATGAGAATCTTGTAGGGAAATGAGTGGTTCGACGCAGTCTGATGAATGTTCAAGTTGCGGCAAAAAACAAGGAGTTCGCGATGAAAACAGTGAAGATGGCAAATTTCACTTTCCTGGCATTGTTTATCTTCGGTGTCTCGACTGCAGCGCACGCCGATGAATTTTACAAAGGGAAGACCATTCGCTTTATCGTCGGCTACGCGCCAGGCGGCGGCTACGATACCTATACCCGTGCCATCGCTCGCCACATCGGCAAATACATTCCAGGAAATCCTTCTACCCTCGTCGAAAACATGGAAGGTGCAGGGAGCCTCTTGGCGGCCAATTACATGTTTAACAAAGCCGAACCCGATGGGCTCACAGTGGGCAATTTCAATAGCGGTATGGTGACTCAGCAAGCATTGGGCGCAAAAGGGATCCGGTTCGACGCCCGCAAGTTCGGCTGGGTTGGGTCGCCCGGTAAGGGATGGCCGACCTGCATGGTGATGGGATTTACTGGGCTCAAAACTCTCGATGATGTCTTCAAGTCGGGGGACAAGCTCAAGTTCGGCGGAACCCGAGCCGGCGCTTCCTCTGATGATTTGCCAAAGCTTATGGATGCACTGATGGGGACCCGTCTTCAGGTCATCTCCGGGTACAAAGGCACCGGTCCGATACGCGTGGCTCTACAGCGCCGAGAGATCAACGCGCTTTGTTCTGGTTGGGAATCCATGCGAGTCACCGCGAGGGCGATGTTGGATGCGCAGGGTGATGACAAATTAATTCCTTTCGTCATTCACGGCCACGTAGAAGATCCCGAGGTTAAGGATCTTCCCCAATACACGAAGGTAATCAAGGGCGAGGAAAATGTGAAGGCCTTCAAAGCCTGGGCCAATCAGTATGATTTTCAGCGGCCCCTTATGGTTCCACCGAAAACCCCAAAAGATAAATTGCAAGCATTGCGCTCGGGGTTGCAGAAAACGGTCGCGGACGCAGAATTTTTGGCGGAAGCGAAAAAGAGCAAACTGGTGATCGATAAAGTGACTGGCGAGGATATCGAGCGGTCGGTAGAGGAAATTTTAACGATTACACCGGCGGTCAAGAAAAAACTCATGGTTCTGGCGCCGGCCAAGAAAGGCTAGCAAGTCGGACAATTTTTTACAGAAAAGAATGGATTCTAAGATCCGCCGGCCCGGCCGACGAAAATGATGGAGGCAATATGAATAAGACTGCGACATTCATAGTTTTTGTTCTTCTGCTCTCACTGTTCGCTTTTCCGGTGAACGCTCAGGCGACTGACAAAGTTCGTTTCGCCTACATCTCAGATTCTCCCGGCTCATCGGCTCCATACTGGATCGCCAAGGAGGCGGGCATCTTCAAGAAGTACGGCCTAGACGCCGAGCTGATCTTTATCAACGGCAGCACGCGGGGAGTCCAAAGCATGATCGCCGGCGAGATCGACTTCGCCGGTGCTGTAGGCACTTCAGCGATGAATGGCGCTATGGCCGGCGGCGATGTTGTGATCGTCGACAGTCTCGTCAATACCCTGCCCTACTACATCATCGGCAAGCCCAATATCAAATCACCCGAAGACCTCAAGGGTCGCACCGCCGCTAGCCACATCCCGGGTACGTCCGCCGACTTCGCCGTGCGATTGGCGCTGCGCAAATTCGGAATCGAGTACAAAGATATCCAAGCCGTCATGGTCGGAGGCGCAACGGCGCGGGTCGCCGCTGTGATCAATGGGCAGGTGGACTTTACGATGGTGACCGATTCGGGGAAAATTCTCGGAGAAAAAGCGGGACTCAAGGTTATCGTCGACATGGCCAAATTGAAAATCCCGTTTCAATTTACCTGCACGGTGACTACGAAAGCGATCGTCCGAGCGCGTCCGCAAACGGTAGAAAACATGGTCAAGGCGGTGGCCGATGCCGTGCACTTTTTTAAGCACAACAAGGAAGGAACCATCAAAATCATGTCGAAATATACTCGCGGACAGAACCCAGCGGTCCTCGAAGGTTCTTGGGTAGCCTACAAAGATCTTTTAGTGGATGACACATATCCCACGTTGGAAGGTCTGAACGATACGCTCGCGGTTCAAGCGAGTTGGGATCCGAAAGCCGCCCAAGCCAAGGCGGCGGACTTTGTCGATCTTCACTTTGTTGAAAAACTTAAGACGAGCGGATTTCTCGACAAACTTCAGAGCCGAGACAAGATGAGCAAGTTTTAGAACAAGGCGAGAGCCTTTGATTGCTGACTGAACCAAGTGAGCATTCATATCATGCGCCAACCAGCTGACGGAACCAATCATAGAAGTCATTGAGATTGACATCTTATAAAGGGGGAATCGATGAAAGTCCGCATGATTTACTCGCTTATTGCAATTTTGGGTGTACCGCTGTGGACGGCCTTGTCTAGCGCCAGTGCCGCCGACTTCTACGCGGACAAAACGTTACGCTTTGTCGTTGGCTCGGCGCCCGGCGGTGGCTATGACACCTATACGCGCATGATCGCGCGCCATATCAGCCGCCATATTCCGGGAAATCCGGCCACGGTCGTGGAGAACATGGAAGGGGCCGGCGGCTTGATCGCCGCCAACTATTTATACAAACGAGCCGCTCCTGACGGACAGACCATTGCGGTCTTTAATAATTCGAACATCGTGCAAAAAGCTCTGGGCGATCCGCGGATTAACATCGATTTTCGGAAACTCGGCTGGATCGGGGCGCCGAGCGTGGGCGTACCGATGTGCATGGTTATGGGTTTTACTGGATTGAAGACCCTCGACGACGTTCTGCAATCCAAAAAGCCTCTGAAAATGGGCGCCAACCGGGCGGGATCGACGGGGCATGATTTGCCGCTGATTCTTAACCAAGCCCTGGGCACGAAGTTCGAAGTGATCAGCGGCTACAGCGGTACTTCCAAAATCCGTGTCGCGTTGCAATCGCGGGAGCTTGACGGCTTTTGCTCCCAGTGGGAATCGATGCGTGTCACCGCCCGCTCGATGCTCGATGCCGAAGGCGACAACAAACTGATCCCGTACGTGATCAATGAGAAATGGGAAGATCCGGAAGTCAGAAATCTTCCGCTATTCAAGGAGGTGATCAAAGATCCAAAGAGATTCGCAATCTATAAAGCTTGGGCGGACCAAATGGATTTTCAGCGCCCGCTTTCTGCTCCACCCGGAACGCCAGGAGAGCGCCTGGAGATCCTTCGCAATGCTCTAAGAGATGTATTGAAAGATATAACGCTGCTTGAAGAAGCTAAGAAAGCGAAGCTGATTGTTACCTACGTCTCCGGCGAAAAAACCGCAACACTGGTTGATGAGATTCTCTCAATGCCTGAAGACGCAAAGAAGAGTCTTTCATTCCTGGTTCGGACTAAGAAGAGCTAAGGGCAAATTCGAGGATAAAAGAAAGGAGACTTAACGATGAAACCGATTACAGGTTCAATGCTTGTGCTGCTGGCATTGTGTTGCCTTTCAACCAGCGCTCGTGCCGATGAATTCTACGCCGGGAAAACCGTTCGATTTGTCGTGGGCGCCCCTGCTGGAGGAGGGTACGATACCTATGCCCGGGCCGTCGCGCGCCATCTCGGCAAGCATATTCCGGGAAATCCCTCGACGGTTGTGGAAAACATGGAGGGAGCAGGTTCGCTGATTGCCGCCAATTACGTCTACAACAAAGCAAAGCCGGACGGGTTGACGATTGGCCATTGGATCAGCGGACAGATCATTCGCCAAGCGCTAGGAGATAAGAGCACCCGATTTGACGGCCGAAAATACGGCTGGATCGGCGCGCCGAGCAAAGGTGCACCGACCTGCGCAATGATGGGCTTTACCGGACTAAAAACCTGGGATGATATTCGCAATTCAACGAAGCCCATCCGGATGGGCGGTGTGCGCGCGGGGACCGCTTATGACGACGTACCGACGATCTTGAACAACGTGGCGGGTACAAAATTCGATGTCATATCGGGTTATGCGGGCACCTCCCCTGTCCGTTTAGCTTTGCAAAAGCGAGAAGTCGAAGGGGCCTGCGCGGGGTGGGAATCTATGCGGGTTTCGTACAGGGCCATGCTCGACGCCAAGGGCGACGACAAACTGATCCCCTTTATGATCCACAAAAAGATCGAAGATCCTGAAGTCAAGGACCTGCCGCTGTTTACTGACGCCATCAAGGGTGAGGACAATCTCGCGACCTACAGAACCTGGGCGGCTTCCTACGAATTTCAGCGCCCCTTTTCATTGCCGCCGAACGCGCCGAAGGAGCGGCTAGAAGTCTTGCGCAAAGCCTTTGCGGCGACTTTGCGAGATTCTGAATTTTTAGCGGAAGCGAAGAAGACCAAGCTCGATATTGAGCCGGTGTCAGGGGAGGAAATCGAAGGGTATGTAAAGCAGATATATTCCATGTCGGATGACGTGAAGCAAAATCTCAGCTTCTTGGTGAGATCAACTCAGAAGAAAAGTAACTAGTAGTAAGATTGCTCTCCGGCTCAGCGGAGAAGTGAGATTTCTATGATCGACTACCTAAACGCCATCCTTACCGGCCTGGTGAACATCTTGCCCTTTACGCCTGCGGGCCATCAGGCATTTCTTTTCATGCTCCTGGGCATCGCTATTGGCTTTGTGGTCGGAATCCTTCCGGGACTTGGAGGGGCAACCACTCTGGTCCTGATGCTTCCTTTCACCTTTCAGATGGATCCCACCTCGGCTTTTGCGTTCCTGCTGGGTTCCAATGCGGTCACGTCCACTACAGGAGACATAACATCGGTGCTCTTTGGCGTTCCCGGTGAAGGGACCACCGCGGCAACGGTTGTGGACGGCCATCCTATGGCGAAGAATGGAGAGGCCGGACGCGCTTTGGGCGCCGCGCTGATGAGTTCACTCGTGGGAGCGATCTTCGGCGCTCTTTCACTCGCCGTCGCTATTATTATCGTGAAGCCTCTCGTCCTTTCCATCGGTTCGGCAGAGTTCTTTATGCTCGCGCTTTTAGGCATCACCTTCCTGGCCTCCCTCAGCGGGGGCAATCTAACCAAGGGGCTTGTCGCGGGCGGCTTGGGCTTGACCCTGGCGATGGTTGGGCTTGACCCCATAGAGAGTGTCCCGCGCTTTACCTTGGAGCCGATTCTGGGAGAAGACAATGCCCTATTTCTCTGGGATGGAGTTTCTCTCATCGCCGTCACCGTGGGTCTCTTTGCCATCCCGGAGATCATAGATCTCGCCGTCCAGGGCACTAGTATCGCCCGCGATCAGGTTGGGAAAATCGGCGGCGTGATGGAGGGAGTGAAAGACACCTTTCGCCACTGGTGGCTAGTAATCCGCTGCAGTGCTTTGGGCGCCTACGTCGGCATTCTTCCCGGCATGGGGGGAGGGACGGCCCAGTGGGTGGCGTATGCGCACGCCGTTCAAAGCTCACCTCACAAGGAGCGCTTTGGTCATGGCGCTGTAGAAGGAGTCCTGGGCCCCGGGGCCGCCAACAACTCGACCCGAGGCGGGGACTTAGTTACAACCGTAGCCTTTGGCATCCCCAGCAGTGTTTCTACCGCGATTCTGCTGGGCGCTTTTATCATTCAAGGCATTGTGCCAGGCCCGGACCTTCTCAATCCGGCCAAGTATCTTTCGCTCACTTTCTCTTTTGTTTGGATCCTCATCATCTCCAACATCATCACGGTGGCCGTATGCTTCCTTTTTCTCAACCAGTTAGCCAAGATCACTTTCGTCAAGGGAACATTTCTCATCCCTTTCCTGCTGCTGCTGATTTATCTCGGTTCGTTCGCGGTTAAAAACAGTTACGGCGATATTGGGTTGATGCTGATCTTCGGCGCGCTGGGCTGGTTTATGGTGAAATTCGACTGGCAGCGGCCGCCGCTCCTTTTGGGATTGGTGTTGGGCGGAATCGCGGAGAACAACCTTTTTATCGCGACCAAGATCTATGGTGCGAGCTGGCTGATCCATCCTGGCGTGATCGTGATCGGCCTGCTGATGCTGGTAGGACTACTCTATCCTCTTTTTGACGCGTGGCGCAGGCGTGCCAAAAGGGAAGCTGGAAACCTCGAGCAGATAGAGCCACGCGCTACCGAGAAAGTTTTTATGCCTATCTCGCGGAAAACCCGTATCGGTCGCACGCTGTTTGCCCTTTTGTTTGTCGCGTTGTTTGCCTACGTGGTCTACGAGGCGAAATTTGGCTTCGGGGCTTGGGAACCGCGAGCCGCGCTTTTCCCCTGGGTGATCGGCTTACCCGGCTTGTTGTTGGCGATCTATGTCCTCATCCGTGATGCCAGGCAAAATGTGCGGCCAGTGAAGCTGGAAGAGACGCATTCGGTGAGCGAACCGCAGATCGATCCGATCGTAGCCCGCCAAAGAACAATGGCAATTATCGGTTGGATGGTCGGGTTCTTTGCCGCAATTTGGCTGCTGGGCTTTACCGCTGCCGCGGCAGTGGCGACTTTTCTCTATTTGAAGTTCGGCGCGAAAGAGAGATGGCCCGTGGCCGTGGGGTTGGCTTTCGTCGCCTGGTTGTTTTTCTATGGCTTGTTTGATTATGGCCTGCAGCTCCCGTTTCCTGAAGGCGCAGTCTTCGAATGGGTGCAGATCGATCTGCCGGCGGTGCGCGCCATTTTTTTGGCCAGTGGCTGATGAAACTTGAATTGGAGCTGGCAGATTTTAGGTAAACTCCCATCGAGGACACCCGTAACAGCGTTCGACGGTTATGACAATTGGCGGCCTATACAGCAAAATGAAAAATAATTCAAAACACCCACAAGGAGGGATCTCGTGATGCGAAAGGTTATCAACGTTCTCGTCTTTCTGTTGGCGGCTCTACTCATTGAAACCAAGCCGGACCTTGCAGCCCAGGAGCCGTCGTTCTATCAGGGCCAATCGATCAAGGTCATCGTCGGTTTCACGTCTGGCGGTTTTTACGACCGCTGGTCTCGCCTGCTCGCTCGCTATGTTCCCAAATATATTCCCGGCAATCCTGACATGGTAGTGCAAAACATGCCGGGCGCCGGCGGACTGATTGCTGCGAACCATGTCTATAATGTCGCGAAACCCGACGGGCTGACCGTCGGCATGATGTCTTACGGTATCTACCTGGATCAACTGGTGGGACGCAAAGAAGTCCAATACGACGTGCGCAAATTCAATTGGATTGGTTCTCCAGAGAAGAGCGATGTTCTGCTCTACATGCGCAGCGATGCTCCCTATAAGTCACTGGAAGATATTCGCAAAGCGAGCACGCCTCCCAAATGCGGCTCAACCGGCACGGCGGGAACCGACTACATCCTCGCCCGTATGCTGGAAGACACCCTCGGCCTCAAGATCGAAACCGTGCTGGGTTATCCCGGCGGGAGCGAGATCGATCTCGCCGTGGAAAAGGGCGAGGTGCAATGCCGCGGTATGACCGCAGCGCCGTTTTTTGGCCGCGAGCCCTTCACAACCTGGCGCAAAAACAATTTTGTCCGGGTTATTCTTTATGGAGGTCAAAAGCGCGATGAGCGCATTCCGGACACCCCCACCATTTACGAGATCTTCGACAAAGAAAAGACTCCAGATGAGAGCCGGCGCGTCGCCGACGTGATCTTGCGCGGGGGAGATTTCGGCCGGCCTTGGGTGGCCCCTCCGGGTACGTCCAGCGATCGCGTCAAAATACTGCGCGATGCGCACGCAAAAGCCATGGCGGATCCGGCGCTCCTAGAGGAGGCCAAGAAGGGCAAAATGGAAGTCGAGCCGCTGGGCGGCGAAGAGCTTCAAAAGTTGGCGGAGAGAATAATGAGCCAACCGCCGGCGGTCGTTGCGCGAGTAAAAAAGGTCCTGGGACAATAACCAACGGGCGAAAAGTTAATTCAGGGGGCAACCATGCACAAGCGAATCATTGGCGCGCTATCAGTTGTCGTTCTCGCGCATCTACTGGTCTCTCAAGGGCAAGCCCAAGAACCATTCTATAAGGGAAAAACCATAACCATTCTCGCCGGTACTGGAGCGGGGAACGTTTACGATATCTTTGCCCGGATGTTTGCCCGCCATCTGGGCAAGCACATTCCGGGAAACCCGGACCTCATCGTGCAAAACATGCCCGGCGCGGCCTCGATGATTGCGGCAAATCACCTCTCTAATGTAACAAAGCCCGATGGCTTGACCATCGGCGCGATTTTTCCGGCTCTGTACTTTGATCAGATCATTGGACGCTCAGAAGTAAAATTCGATTGGAGCAAGTTCATCTGGCTCGGCAGCCCGGCCAAATCGGACCAGCTTCTCTATATGCGTGCCGATTCTCCCTACAAGGCCATTGAAGACGTCGTCAAAGTTTCTCCCCCGCCCAAGTGCGGCGCTACCGGAACAACCTCCACTGCTTATTACATTCCGAAACTGTTGGATCAAACCATCGGAACAAATTTTGAAATCGTCTTGGGTTACAAAACCGGCACCGATATCGATTTGGCGGTGGAAAGAGGCGAAGTGATTTGCCGCGCCTTTACCATCGAAGCCTTTTTCGCTCGCGAGCCGTTTTTTACCTGGGTCAAGAACAAATTTGTGCGAATCCTGGTGCAAACGGGAAAGAAACGAGATGAGCGTCTCATGGACGTGCCAACCATCCCCGAGCTTATGGACAAATACAAGACAGATGACATGGGTCGACGGCTGACAAATTTAGTCTTGGCCGGCGGCGAATTTGGCCGCCCCTACGTTCTGCCGCCCAATACACCCCCCGATAAAGTGAAGGTTATTCGCGAAGCGTTCGCGAAGACTCTTAAAGATGAAGCGATGCTAGCGGATGCCAAAGCTAACAAACTCGACATAGAGCCGAGCACAGCCGAAGAATTGGACAGACTTGCCAAGGAAGTCTTGAGTCAACCGCCTGAGATTGTGGCGCAGATGAAAAAACTCCTGGGGAAGTGAGGGCTATAGCGTCGGTGTTTGAGGACAATAGAGCGTTGGAAAGAGAGAATAATATCGATCGCTAAACCTAGGTTCTAATCCGCAAACGGGGATCCTCATGGAATTGAAATATTATTATTGTGGACTTTCTGCAGCGCTGTCGATCGCGTCAAGCGCGCTATCAAAAACCTGGATCGCTAGGTTAACCACGTCGGCTGCGTTGGTCTGCCTGCTAACCGTCCCGGCCTCTGTTTCTTCCCAAACTCCCTTCTATCAGGGCAAGACGATTACTCTTATTCAAGGCACCGCACCAGGGGGATCTTCAGATATGATGGTTAAAGCCGCGCTTCCATACCTCAAGAAATATATCCCCGGTGAGCCAAGCATCGTGTCCGATTACATGCCGGGTGGAGGGGGAGTCAAAGCGGTCAATCATCTCTATAAGAATGTTCGGCCTGACGGGCTTACCATCGCAAATGTCGGCGGCGGCCTGGTTTCGAATGCAGTGCTTGGAGAACCGAGCGTGCTCTACGACATCGATAAATTAATCTACCTAGGTTCGCCGCACAGCCACTACCATTGGGTTTTTATGTCGAGACGGGAAGCCAGTCTGGCTAATATAGAAGCCCTGCGTTCCGCCTCCGGCGTAAGAGTTGGAGCACAATCCATAGGCCACTCCGTCTACATCGTTGGGCGACTCTTCGCCTACCTGATCGGCCTCAAGGAGCCGAAGTTCGTGGTGGGCTATTCCGGACCGGAGCTCGATCTAGGGTTGGCTCAGGGAGAGTTTGACGCTCGCATCAACAACGCCGACACATTGTTAAAACGGAACCCGGAATGGCTAGCCAAGGGAGTTGTCAACGTTCACGCCATTATGGAGGTCCCCAAAGGATTGAAGCACGATCACTTTGGGAGTTTGCCGGAAGTGGAACAGTTTGCAAAGTCGGACAGGGAGCGAAAGGTTTTGGCGATGCTGCGCGCTTTCAGGCAGGTTGGCTCGCCTTACATTTTGCCCCCGGGGACTCCTGGAGAACAGGTAAAAATTCTCCGTGAAGCGCTGGTCAAGACCTTCAACGACCCCAGCTTCCACCAGGAGTATAAGAAGCTTACCGGTGATGAAGCGACGCCTCTTATGCCGGACGATATGGAGAAAGCTATCAAGGAACTGCCGCGAGATCGGGAAATTGTCAAGCTTTTTAAAAAAATCGCTGGTGGTGGTCCGTTGCCGCCGCGGTAATCTAAGATTTTATGGGCTGAGTCAACGGAGCTATACAGTTTCTGGTTTCGGCTTCAACTCAAAACCCGGAATCCGGAACTCGCAACCCAAAATCAGGAGGTGAACCATGACACCATCAAGAGGACTCGGTTTTAAGTCTCTGTTTGCTCTTGCGGCGCTATGGTCCTGTCTCGTTCCCGCGCTCGCCTTTTCCCAAGCCCCCTTTTATCAGGATAAAACCATCACGATCATTCAGGGGCGCGAGCCGGGGGCTTTGGGAGACAATCGGG
>Ga0209819_10000580_pt1 | contig 10782 bp, 8 predicted proteins | sample PPLLak2March2015_FD_187248 | JGI IMG/M metagenome (GOLD analysis project Ga0209819, IMG submission 187248) | Freshwater sediment microbial communities from Prairie Pothole Lake near Jamestown, North Dakota, USA - PPLs Lake P7 Core (1) Depth... | ecosystem: Environmental > Aquatic > Freshwater >... | reverse complement strand
TCCTCGAACTTATGAAAGAAGAGACAGAGCTGGATGAGAATAAGGCAGGCTATGCTGCAACCATCCGGGGAGAGATTATTTTTGACCATGTAACTTTCCGAATGGATAACGATCCCGCTGGCCTGCCGGTGCTGCGAGACATCTCCTTCCGTGCTGCACCCGGAGAGACGATCGCGATAGTAGGGCAGACTGGATCGGGAAAGACGACGCTTACCAAGCTGGTCAACCGTACCTACGATGTTAACGAAGGTCGAATCCTTATCGATGGTGTTGACGTTCGTGATTGGAACCTTGATTCACTGCGTTCACAGATTTCGAGCATCGAACAGGATATCTTCCTCTTTTCGCGGCCAATCGATGAGAATATTGCCTTCGGTCTCGGACAAAAAACCGATCGCGAGGCTATTGAATCGGCTGCTAAAGCCGCCCACGCACATGAATTCATCTCAAATTTCGCTGGCGGTTATAGAACTGTAATTGGCGAACGCGGAGTAACCCTATCCGGCGGTCAGAGGCAGCGCGTTGCAATCGCACGTGCATTGCTCACCGATCCTCGCATACTTATTCTCGACGACTCCACAAGCGCTGTCGACAGCGCCACGGAGGATCAAATCCAGCGAGCGATCAAGCGAGTTCTCGAAGGCCGCACCACTTTACTCATCACCCATCGCCTGTCACAGATCCGGCGTGCAGACAGGATCCTCGTGATCCACCACAGCAAGCTCGTAGACCAGGGAACTCACGAGGAGCTCTTGCAACGTTGCGATTTATACCAGCGAATTTTTGCACGGGTTGACTGAACCATCAGGAGAAAATTATGGGCTTTATCATGGATGGTCTGGACGCTGAGGCGTATGATCGTAATTATCCAGATCGCCAACTTTTAAAACGTATCATCGGATACTTCCGGCCGCATGTTTTAACGATGAGCTTGATCGCTGGCCTGATTGTATTGAATTCAATCATGGACGCTGCATTTCCGTTCCTGATCGCACAGGGTCTCGACCAGTTGGAGGGAGCAGCTGACCTTGGTGAGACGATCTGGCAGCGCACAGCCTGGCTTATTGTTGCCATATTTCTATCTGGCATCCTGTCCTGGACATTCAATTTCCTGCGCCAGAAATATACAGCTCGTGCTGTCGGCAACGTGGTATTGAAGCTGCGTGAAGACGCCTTTGACGCCGTTCTGGCGCGCGATATGTCATTCTATGACGAGTACTCCTCAGGGAAGATTGTCAGCAGGGTGACCTCAGATACGCAAGAATTTTCCAGTGTCGTAACGCTGACCCTGAGCCTGATGAGCCAGGTGCTGATTGTAACGATTGTGGTTGGATTGCTCGTCTTTATCAACCTGAGACTGGCATTGATCACACTGGCGATAGCTCCGATCGTGGTATTGATAGCCCTTGCCTTCCGCCGCATTGCCCGGTACACAACCACCCAGGCTCGACGAGTGCTTGCTGAAGTCAATTCGACAGTCCAAGAAACGATTAATGGCATTGGCGTCGCGAAGAACTTTCGTCAGGAACAGCGCATTTATGAAGAATTCAAACCACTCAACGCACAAACGTACCGGCTAAGTCTCAGGCAGGGTCTGACCTTTAGCAGTATCTTCCCCATCTTAGGAACCATCGCAGGGATCGGCACCGCCCTTGTCGTATATTCGGGCGGTATGAGCGTCATTAACCAGACAATAAGTGCTGGAAATTTTTACTTATTTATTGAAGGCATCAGCCTCTTCTGGTTCCCATTGATCAGCATCGCATCCTTCTGGAGTCAATTCCAGCTCGGTTTGGCTGCCAGCGAACGAGTCTTTGCTCTTATTGACGCCGAACCGCGTGTTGTCCAGGTCGGTAACCACATTGCCCCGCGTTTGAATGGCCTTATAGAAATGCAGAATTTGGATTTTCGGTATAAGTCAAATGAGGAAGTGCTGGAAGATTTCAATCTGACCATTCATGCTGGAGAGACATTGGCTCTGGTCGGCCACACCGGCGCGGGTAAGTCGAGTCTTGGTAAGCTTGTCGCTCGCTTCTATGAATTTCAGGGAGGTCAACTGCTCGTAGATGGCAACGACATCCGGATGTTTGACCTTGATTCTTACCGCTGCCAGCTCGGCATCGTGCCGCAGACACCCTTCCTGTTTGCTGGTAGTGTGGCAGAAAATATCCGCTACGGCAAGCCGGAGGCATCCGATGAAGAGGTGATTGCTGTAGCTTCCAGGGTGGGGGGAGGTGACTGGTTGGAAGCTCTGCCGCAGAGGTTAGATACTCCGGTAGGTGAAGAGGGTAAAGGCATCTCAATGGGTCAGCGCCAGCTCGTCGCCCTGGCCCGCGTGCTACTTCAGGATCCGGCGATCATCATCCTCGACGAGGCAACCGCCAGCGTCGACCCGCTCACCGAAGCCCAAATCCAGGAGGGGTTGGATGTTGTGCTTCGAGATCGGACTGCCATCGTGATCGCCCACCGACTGTCTACCATTAAGTCAGCCGATCGTATCATCGTGCTACAACAGGGGAAGATCCTCGAAGAGGGGAATCATGCTTCGCTGATGGAAAAAGGCGGGCATTATGCAGAACTATACGATACTTTTTTCCGCCACCAATCCCTGGAATATATTGAGTCTTGGCGTAGGGAAACACGTGAACCTGGTGATTGATCACCCGGCTCAAGCATTATTAAGATTTTCCTGGCAGCTTACCTGGGTAATCTCTACGTTTGCAAGCTTGAGGAAATTCAGAGCGTTCTCGTCGATCCGGTACTGCACATCGTAGACGATACGCGTAATCCCGGCGTTGATCAGCATCTTTGTACACTGCAAGCAGGGAAAATGAGTGACATAGCAGGTCGCATCTTTGCTGGAGACCCCATGCAGCGCTGCCTGGATAATCGCATTCGCCTCTGCATGGATGGTGCGTACGCAGTGACCATCTACCATCAGATGTCCCTCCTCGTCGCAGTGGGGCTGTCCTGCCGGCGACCCATTGAACCCGGTCGTCAGGATTCTTTTATCACGGACGAAAACAGCGCCAACATATGCTCGCTCGCATGTGCTCCGGGCTGCTACCGCCCTTGCAATGGTCATGAAATAAATATCCCAATCTGGCCTCATTGCTGCTGCTCCACTTCTCACACCCAGAATTCTTCCATCACCAGCTACTAAAGGCGCTTCTAGCAGCCTCAACCCGTAAGCATCATCTATCCAGCTTGTACCGACTGTTCAAGTTAATCGCTGTTGTCCCGATGAATGGAAGTGGTTCAATTATAACCAGACCGGGTTCTTTCCCAAAATGACTTTCAGCAGTTTTTCCCGGGAAGAATGAAATGAGATTTTCGCTCTCGCTAGCCTTTCCAGCGCTCTAGAGTTTGCCAGACTTGTTCCGTTACTTCGATCCGTGCCTCGTGCCGGTCCACTCCCGCCATCAGAAGCTCATCGTACGGTGTTTCAGTGTGCCGGATATGAGCTTTTACAGCCAGATCGATCGCTTCTTCTTCTAGATTCTTTGCTGCTTCCGAGCGTCCAACCCGTCCGCTATATTTCTGACAGGCATGTTCAGCGATCGCTCTTTCGATTCCTGGCGGGCAGTTTGGATAGAGCTCTCTGATCCGCCCGGCAAACTTATCTACGTATGCTTCATCCAGGCGTACTCTTCGCTCAGCATCTCGCTCTCTTCGGCGCTCTCGAACATCCTTGTCGGCAAGGCATTCTTGTTCGGCACGTTCCAGGGCGTCTTCCTCAACAAGCAGACCCTGGCGTTCGTATCGCTTGCGTGTCCGGCTCCATTCTAAGACAACCGCCGACAACCCAGAGTGCTTATGAGCCCGGCGTGTGAGGGCCGCATCCCCGGGCGGTAGAAAGAACAGGTGGTCAAGGTCGGCGCAGGAAAGGCATAGTGCACCTTTCTCACCAGCCAGCGTGATCCAGGAGGATCGAAAGAGCTCCTTGCCGCATTCTCCGCATACCGCATCGGTTCGAGTAATGAAGACCATCAAATCCATGGGTAACCTTCCTTAAGAGATTAAAACCCTTTGCCATTCGCTTATTTTATACCGATCTGGTTTGAAATACCTTCAGGAAACTTTAGCGAAAATTAGCGGATGATCGTTGCGTCATCGAGCGTACACCGCTCCCTGCTGCGGTCAGCCTACTGCAACAGATACAAAGCAGGATCCGCTGAAGGACCAGTTCAGCACGAGTGGTTTTCAGGTCGATTATTATCTTGAACGGCAGGCTTACTTGGAGCTGGTGATCGGGCGGACTCTCGCTCGCTGCGGCAGCCCTGAAGGGTACTGGACACTGATCCAGTACCTACGCGACTGCAGTGCTCCCCTCGTCTGGCACGCACACCAGGAATTGACCGAGATTACAGGCATCGATCTGGGCAAGGAGACCGCACCCTGGAAGGAGTGGTTGGAAACCGAACCTGACTTTTTCCTCTACCCTGACAGGTCATTTCGTAGCCAACAACTGTCCTGTTTGTGCGGCTTCCATCACTTGCTTGATCGCTTCAATCGTGATTGGATAATATTTTGGATCAAGCTGAAACGAGTCGTGTCCCGCACCAGCCACTACCTGGTGAACACTATTCGACGAAAGCTCCGCAAGTTCATCTTGAAGCATCTGCCAGTTTTGTTCAAAAAGGCTGCGGATCGCCTCACCCCCATCGATGGACTGTGCGGTAAAGTCTCGGCTGTGATCACCTGCTGTCAGCACAATAAGCGGTGTATCACCCAGGTCTCCGGTAGCCCGCACCTGATCATCCCGGTTGGGAGCGAACATCTCGGCTTGCCAGGCATCCCAATACTTACCTGAGACGTTGAAGGCAAGATTCTCTGCACATTGTTGTGGTGGTACCGGGCAATTCCGAGTTAGTTCACCACCGCTGGTCAAACGGATGATGCCCAACCGGTACATAACACTTTGGATGATCCGCTGTGATGCGGAGGGTAGCATCGACCCCATAACCTCCTTCGGAAGCCGCGACCACATATCAGGATGGGAAGAGTCTACCAAGACCATTCCAACGATGTCCTGCGGATACAGATCGGCATACATACGAGCATAGAGGCCACCGAACGAATGAGCGACCAGGATATATGGACCAGAGATACCAGCCTCGCCGAGCAAAGTATGCAACTCGGTGGCGATCTGCTGCGGGTCACGAGGCTTGGGGCCGCGCTCACTCCAACCGCCGCCGCCACGATCATAAGCACACACACGCGCAGTCTGCGCAACTGCTGGCTGCACATACGTCCATACCACAGACATACTTGGCAACCCATCAAGTAAGATCACTGTCGGGTTTTCGTCGCTAAATTGATTGCCCATACAGTTGATGTGCAGGTGATAGTCGCCTACATCTACCATCTTGCCAGGCGGTGGATAGTTGGCTTCGTCAATCTTCGTAGAGATGAATTGGTAGGTTGCGCCTGTAACCGGAAATGCGATCATTATTATGAGCAGGCTTATCAAACTACGTTTTAACCAGATAAGCACATGACTATTGGCTTTCGTCAACGTTCTGTTAGGTTTCGTTCCGTGTGGAGGTTTCGGGGAGGTATGTTTCAAACATCAAATCCTTTCTTGTTCTATTAAGAACCGAGTTCCGTTTCCGATCGATCATTTCGATGCCAGCGAGAGACCCGGTTGCACAGCCTCAATAACACTTATATCTTCTCGTACAAAGGTTTCTCCTTACTTCTCAGAGCTATAGAACTCAAACTTTTTCTATGGCAAGCTGAGGTATTTCCATATCCACGTAAGGAGAACGCTTAAAGACACCGTAAACGACAAACACTATCAGCAACCAACCTACACCCATAGCGAGGCCTAAGGATAACAAGTTACCAGAAACCAGGAAGGTCGTCAGCCTGTTTGCAAACCAATTCGAGCTGCCATGAAAAATTGAGGCTAGAATGGTGCTGTAGTGTGAAGCTTTAGCCAACCAGGTATAGGCGAATGTCGACATCGTGACAGTGAATACAAAAATCAACAAAACCAACCAGGGGGTATTGCCCCCATAGAGCAATCCAGCCAATAAAACCGGCAGGTGCCATAACGACCAGATGACGCCGATGATCAATGAGCCGCGGATTTCTCCAAGCGGCATCAGGCGCGGCTGAAGATAACCGCGCCAACCATATTCTTCACCGAACGCCACAATACACTCTGGAATTAGCAGCAGCACCCAGACCGGTAGGACAAACAATGGTATTTTCTCCACAGGTAGAGCAAATCGAGCTTGGCCAATCAAGACTAAAACGAGACTGATGACAATCAGGAAGAGTATGGGAATAAACACAGATCTCAAGTAGTACCGCAACGGTTGACGAAAACCTAACGAACCGCGCAGCCCTTCCCGGCTGACGACCAGCCGCATGAAGATCGCCGCTAGCATGGGCCCGAACATTCCCACGATAGGATATAGCACATTACCGAAGATCAAAGTGGAATCTGTAGGCGTTTTCGTTGCGGTCAGCAGTTCTCCCAGGTGTGGAAAAACCTTGATACCCTGCCAGGCCCAGGTGAAACCGTAGGCCAACAAAGAGAATAGGAAAACCTCTCTCCATTGGACGCGTATGCGAGTTTTTTGTGGTTCTTTCGTTACCGTGGATGTTGTAACGATTGTCATTTGTTTCTCCAATCTTCATGAAAAATGACTCAACCGCCTTTTCTAGGATGAAATATGAATCAAGGCTTACGAGGTTGATCAAGCAGAGCATCACTGGGGATCTGAAAGGCTTGAGCGAAACCTTTCGTCTTACGTTGGAGAGTCGGACCGGTCATCAGGATCACGCCAACAGCTACTACCCAGTTCACAACGGCTAACATCCAGTAATACCTCACCTGGTCTGCATCTGAGAGCATTGGGGAATAATAAATACCGATGGTGTTCGCTGCGGTATGGTACAACATGGCCATCAACGCGCTCCCACGGGTGTTGTAATAAACCCAGTTGGTCAAGATTGCCGAAGCGATCCCCGCAAGCACGTACGGGGCTATCAGTGAGGGTTCCTCTATCACCAGCGGTAAGTGCCAACCCATAACAAGCAACCCGAGGATCAGAGTGTTGAACAGCGGCGAACGGTTAACTGGAAACCTGGGTAAGGCAAAGCCTCGCCAACCAGATTCCTCCCCGAGTGGAGCATCGACCAAAGCCATAGGAAATATTAAGAAAAGGCTGTACCAGGGGCCGAGTTTTGCCGCATCAGGTACCTGCCCGCCAAGCAATACGGAAAGAAAAATCGTTACCAGACCTATGAAAGCAGGGACGAACAACGCGGCGGCGTACCATTTTAAGCCCACACGCCAACGCAGGCAGCGACTCGCGAAATCTTTCAGCCCACCGGAGAGGCTCGCTACAATAAGCGCAGCTAGCAGCGGGCCAAATGGGAAGAGGAAGGGTATATTCGGTAATGATTTGGAAAGGATATAGTTCCCCCACGAGAAAGCATATGCCAGTAGAAAGAACACAATCAGGGAGTAACGGTGAAAAAACAACTTAATCTTATTCATTTTTGGATAACCTTTATGACGGTTGCGGAACCATGCACAGACCTCCAAGCAGCAGAAGTGGACCTGTTCGGCTGACGATGACCAGGTGCATGTGCACCAGCTTATGCTCCAGGAAGAAGATGAAGAGCTTCGTCATCAGGAGATCCTGCAAAGGCGTCACCTTTTTATAAAATACATATACCGCCTTGCTGTTTGTAGAAGGACTATCTTTGCCTGCCAATATGATTATGCTGCCCTTCGGGGGGTAAACCTGTAGTAAGAGAAATTCAGACTTAAGTTATCATAATTATAACACTTTGTGAAACCTTGAATATTGCGAATGACAGGTCTTATTTATTGCTCCCATCCAGATTGAATATTCTGGTAATATCAAATATGGCCAAAATAACGGCACGAATCATTAATGCTTTTGTAGACTCGGGCAGAGGCGGCAACCCGGCCGGTGTAGTCCTGGATGCGGATTTGCTGGATCGTAATGCAAAGCAGCAGATTGCCTCACGTATCGGCGTTTCCGAAACCGCTTTTGTCTCCAAATCAAAAGTGGCAGATTTCAAGCTGGAATTCTATACGCCTACACGGCAAATCCCCCACTGTGGTCATGCAACCATCGCAACCTTCGTATTTTTGGTCCAGCAAGGGCGGATAAAGTCCGACCGCAGTTCCAAAGAAACAATCGATGGTAACCGCGATATCATCCTTGTGGATGACATGGCCTTTATGGAGCAAACTGCCCCCAGATATTCTGCACTGCCCGAGGCCGGTACAGAAGCAACTTTCAGTACAGTTCTATCGTCTTTATCGCTTGATACTTCGGATCTGCTGCCCGGTTATGTTCCTATCGTTGTAAATACCGGTAACAATTTTTTGATCGTTCCCATCAAAGATCAATCAGTTCTGGCAAACCTCCAGCCCCATTTTGGTGCAGTCGAGAGCGTGTCAAGAGAATTGAATCTGATCGGATACTATCCGTTTTCACTGCAAACGTCCGTACCAGGGCGGCATGCCAGCGCACGCATGTTTGGTCCCTGGTATGGAATCAAAGAAGAGGCTGCAACCGGTATGGCTGCTGGGCCGCTCGCATGCTACTTGTATGATTACATCGGGATAAAGCAGCCGCGCCTGATCATCGAACAGGGTTTCTTGATGGATCCCCCCTCTCCCAGCGAAATCATTGTCGATCTTGCGATCAAGGAGAATCGCATCCAGGGACTTATGGCAGGCGGTCGGGCTAAGTTGATGCGAGAGATGGAAATTGAGATTTCAGAGTAAAGGTTGTTCTCAGCTTTCACATAGGCAAGGCCATTAATCATTGACACTGTAATTCGGTTGTGCTAGGATAACCCTGGTCGAAATCCTACTTTCTGTCAAAAAGATTCCTGAAAATTTGCATGCCGGGTCCATCCCGTACCAACCGCTCGAGATGTAGAAAACCGCGAGGTCTGTACTATGGCACATGATGTTTTCATCAGCTATTCAAACAAAGATAAGACTGTCGCGAATGCTGTACTGGCTGGTCTCGAGGATCAGGGAATTCGCTGCTGGATTGCACCGCGGGATGTGGATCCTGGATCGCTTTGGAGCGAAGCCATTGTCAATGCGATCGGATCAAGCAAAGTTATGATCGTCATCATGTCGGGGAACTCGAATAACTCCAAACAGGTCGTGCGGGAGGTGGAAAGGGCAGTAGCGAGTGAGGTGATCATCATTCCCTTCCGTATTGAGAATGTTGATCCAACTGGCGCCATGGCTTATTTTTTGGCTACCCAGCACTGGCTTGATGCCCTCACTCCACCCCTGGAAAACCACATCGAGAAGCTCGGAAAAACGATTCAGCTCATCCTGTCAGGTGGTGATAAACCGGTTGTTGAACAGCTTCAGAACGTACCGGTAGAAAAAACAATCCCTGTATCCCGGCGCAATCCCGGGTCGCTGACGATCGCTCTGTTGGGCATCGCCGTACTGGCACTTTTTGCTGTGTTTATTTGGCCCAGGATTGGAAGAGATATATCCTCAATTTCTACGCCATCACCAACCACCGGATCTTCCCCTGTCGCGGTTGTTTCTCCACCACCTTCAGAATCCCCAACCGAGACGCTACCGGTCCCGACAGTTATAACAGAAGTTGTGCCAACTTTTAAGGTAATTGGTGAGTACCGTACTTCGCGTTCAGCAAATGACATCTTTATCGTTGACAATATGCTCTACCTGGCGAATGGCGGCGACGGTCTGGTCAGGCTCAATGTCAGCAACCCGGACGAACCGAAGTTAGTTGATACCTACCAGATTGATGATGCCCAGGATGTTGCTGTAGATGGTGATTATGCTTACGTTATCACAGGTGAATTTGACCGCCGGCTGGTGGTTATGAAGATCGGCCCAACCGGGGACACGGTAACCTTTCCATCGGAAGGAAATAGCCTGAGCGGCGGCAGCAGTCTGTACTACGTCACGGTTGCAAATGGGTTGGCTCACCTTACCGGGCACAACTATTGGGGCATCCTGGATGTAAAAGATCCATTGAAGGCAAAGGAAATCTCGAGCTGGAGTCCAGAAAGCAACTCGGGAAACCCCTGTACAGCGGTCATTGATGGAAATATCGCGTATATCGGTGGAGGTTGGACAGGCCTTCACATTTTCGACATCTCTGATCCAAACAAACCCGAGTTGATCGGTCGGTTTGATACACCCGATTGGATCATCGGCATGGAAATCTCAGAGAATATCCTCTATCTCACGCTGGGTGACAGCGGCCTCCTGACTTTAGATGTGGGTGTTCCTTCACGCCCGATCCTGATGGATCGCCTCGATCTCAACGGTTTTTCAATGAGGCCTTCTGCTGCAGGAGATACGTTGTATGTAACCTACCGGGTAAATCAAGAATATCAGGTCATCGAAAGCGGCATCTACGCTGTGGATGTGACAGACCCTGAGGATCTAAAAATCATTTCAACGTACGATCAACTCGATGCAGCCACAGACATTGTGACTGTAGACGACATCATCTATTTGACCGACGAAAGCCGCGGGCTTTTCATCCTCACAATGAACGGCAATTAACAGCACAGCAAAGATCGAAAAGGGAAACAGGGAGATAATCAATGGGAGGTAGAAATCCTCGCAGCTCGGCACCGTTTTGGAAACTTAAATTTGACATATGGTGGCGCGATTATCAGTGGGTGATTCTCGGAGCTGTCTGGCTGCTCGCGCTTTACGCGGGTTTTACCGGCTTCACAAGTTATGCATTGTCGAGTGGTGAAGCGTTTTCC
>Ga0209819_10000579_pt1 | contig 10788 bp, 9 predicted proteins | sample PPLLak2March2015_FD_187248 | JGI IMG/M metagenome (GOLD analysis project Ga0209819, IMG submission 187248) | Freshwater sediment microbial communities from Prairie Pothole Lake near Jamestown, North Dakota, USA - PPLs Lake P7 Core (1) Depth... | ecosystem: Environmental > Aquatic > Freshwater >... | reverse complement strand
CAACATTGAGCTGGATCATCTGCATCTGTCGGTCGACTGGCAGCTCGACGAACCGGCCTTGTGCTCCAAATCCGGCGTTGTTGACGAGGACATCGACCAGCACGCGATCGCGCTTGAGATCATCAACCAATTCCTGAGAAGCTCCGGGCTGGCTGAGATCCTTGGCCACCGTCCTTACGCCGATGCCGCAGCGCTTTTGCAGGTCCCGAGCCAGATCGTCCAGTCGATCCAGCCGACGGGCCACCAAAACCAAGTTTGACCCGTCGACGGCAAAAAGCTTCGCCAGTTCGGCACCGAGACCGGCTGAGGCGCCGGTGATCAGGACAGTTTCGAGTTCGCGCATGATGCCAAATGTCCTCGGGTTCATCTTCAGCACGCCTCTCGCCAACGGGTAGGCGTGCTGAAGATGCCTGTACTACACCGCCACGGCCTTCTGAGCCGCCGCATCCCATTTCATGTACTTGCGATTCCGGAAGGAATTGACTCCCATCATGGTCACCACGACGCCCTGGTATCCGAGGTCCGCGTCGCACTTGAGCGGCTCGCCTTTCCGGATGGCGGCCTGGAGATTGCGATGATGGAGGGTGACATCTTCGGCGCCCTTCTTCTCGTACTTGATCGCCTCCGGCTTCTTGGCGTCAGAGGGATTAATAGTATCGGCGCTGCTCACCTCCTGCGGTGTGATCGTAAAACCGCTGCGGGTGAACTGCAGCGTCGCTTTATGTCCCCTGATCACATGCTCGATCGGTGTGTCATTTCCCATGGAGGAGATCAATGCGACCGTCGGGCCACCGGGGTAATCGCTCAGGATGTTGAAGGTGTCGGGAATTTCGGCAACGCTATCCACGTACTGCCACTTCCCGCCGGTTCCGACGACGTAGTCGGGGAACTTCAAGTCGACAGCTTTGAGAATCCGGGTCACGCGGTGGATGAAGAGGTCGGTCGCAATGCCACCGGAGTAATCCCAGTATCGTCGCCATTGGAAGTAACGCCTCGGGTCCCACGGCCGCTTCGGGGCCGGCCCAAGCCATGCCTCCCAATCCAGGTTGACGCCCGGCTTGGCATCATTGTCGATCGGATAGGCCCAGAAGTCGCCCGAATAATTCCTGGAATAATCGATTTGGGCCATAACAATCTTGCCCAGCTCGCCGTTCTTGATGTGCTGATTGGCGACCTCGTAAGACTCGTCGGACATTCCCTGGACTCCGACCTGGAGCTTGAGGCCCGATTTCTTGACCTTCGCAAGGACTTCCTTGGATTGCTCGATCGTGTGCGTCATCGGCTTTTCGACGTACACGTGCTTTCCCGCGTCCAAGGCATCAAGAACCATCTGGTGGTGCCAGTGTTCCGGGGTTGCAATCAAGACGTAGTCGATGTCTTTCTGTTTCAGCAGGTCGAGGTACTTCTGGTAGGGCTTACCTCCCGTCTTTTTCACGGCTTCGTCCAGGCGTTTCTGGAAGATGTCGCAGACCGCGATGATGTCAATGTTGTCGCTTTCTTTCATCTTGACCAGGGCGTCCATGTGGCTATTAGCCATCCCGCCACAACCAATGACCCCGATCCGAAGCCTCTCGTTGGCCCCCTGAACGGCCGCATAGGTCTTGGCCGTCCACATGGAGGCAGCACCCGCACCTACGGCAACTTTTGTAATAAACCGGCGACGATTCATTTCTGGCTCCTTCCGTTTGGTAAGGCAGATTTTACCACTGGAGCGGGTGCGGACCTACTGACCAACTGACCGACTGACCAACTGACCGACTGACCAACTGACCGACTGACCAGCTGACCGACTGACCAGCTGACCGACTGGCCAGCTGACCGACTTGTCAGCTGGTCAGTCGGTCAGTTGGTCAGTCGGTCAGTTGGTCAGTTGGTCAGTCGCCAGTTTTTCATGGCGACGGACCGCAGGCTGCATTACAGTAGCGCTCGAAAGTCGGGAGGAGGAGGGCTGAAACATGGGCATCTTTGTCGGCACGATCTTCGGATTCATCGCCTGGTTTCTCGTCCGTTACCTGGTCTCCGGGATGTACACGGTCGACCAGAACGAAAGGGCGGTCAAGACGTCCTTCGGGCGGGCAGAGCGTGTGGGTGAAGCGACCATTCTGGATGACCCGATCGCGGAGTTCCTGGATCCGGAAGAGAGGGGGCGTTACAGGTACCCGCAAGTGCGGGTGATTCAGCCGGGAGGTCCGTATTTCAAGTGGCCGTGGGAAAAGGTCCACAAGGTCAGCATCGCCACCCAGACCGTCAGCATGGCCTTTGACCCCGAGACGCCCAGCGCGAACCAGGGCGGCACCGTTCTGGAAGCGGTGACGAAGGACCAGCTGAACACCGGGCTGAGGGGGCAGATTCGTTATCGGGTTTCGGAGAGAAACCTATACGCCTACGTCTTCGGCGTCAAACAGCCGATTGTGCATGTTATGGGGTATTTCACCTCGGTGCTGCGCGAGCGCATCGCCAACTTCGAAGCCCCGAAAGTCCAGGAGTTGGAGCCCGTTCCTGGCGTTGAGATCACCCCGGCGGCGATTGGCGTTTCCATCAATGACCTTCGTAAAAATCTGCGCGATATCAACGAGCACATGGATCGGGAGTGCAGGTCCTCAGAAGCACGCTATGGTGTGGCGCTCGACGCCACCCTGATCACCGGAATCGATCCTCCCGCGGAGGTCGAATCCGCTCTTGCAGCCATCAATACCGCTTACAACGAAGTCTCCTCGGACATCAGCCTGGCACAGGCGGGCGCCGACCAGAAAATTGTGCAGTCAAAGCGGGCTGTCGAGATTGAGACGTTGAAGGCCCAGGCAGAGGTCGAGCCGCTGAAGGCTCTGGCCGATCAACTGCACGAGCTGCGGAAGAACGGGAAGGACGCCTTGGCTGCCTACCTGCGCAATGTCAGGCTGAAGCTGTTCAGCCAGGCAAAACGTGTCGTCCTGGAGGTGCCCCATGATTAGTTTCCCGGTTGCCGCCCTTGTCACCTTCATCGGCATGTTCATCGTTTCTCCGATCGTTGCGGCATTCTGTCGCGCCTTCGGCCTGTATGCGATCGTTTGGGAAGGACAGTGCCGGGTATACGTCTTGTTCGGCAAAGTGGTGCTCATCCTGGATGAGCCCGGATTGCATGTTTTGTGGTTCAAGCTGGGACCCAAGGCGCTGCTCGTCAACTGGATCGGACGCTGCTACGTCCTGGATATGCGTCGGGATCAGGAGTACCTGCGCAGCCAGCCGGTCAACTCCGAAGAGGGCGCACCGATGGGGATCGGGATCTGGTACGAGATGTACATCAGTGACCCGGTCGCCTACCTATTCAAGAATGCCGATCCCAGGGGCTCGCTCGCGGCGAATGTCGGAAACGCGACGGTCCGCTGCCTCAGCAATATGAAACTGGCGAACATGCTCGAGAACCGGCACGCGATGAGCCATACCGTCCGCGAAGAGGTATCGCCGAAGTCCCACGAATGGGGATACAAGCTCGGATCGGTCTACATCCGGAAGGTTCATTTCCGGGACGGCGGAATGATCCGGCAGATCGAGGAAAAGGTTGTGAACCGGCTGCGGCAAGTCACTTCGGCGATCAAGCAGGACGGCGCTAACCAGGTCAGCGTGATCACGAGTACGGCAGAGAAACAGGCCGCCGTCGAATTTGCCCGGGCGGCCGCCATGAAGGCGTTTATCCTGGGAGTGACGCTCCAGGAAATCGCCCGAGATCCGGAGATCGCACAGGCAATGTTCGATGTCCTCGAGACACAGAACATTATCGACGGAGAAGCAGATATCGTGCTGGTCCCACCCGGGCAAGACATGCTGAAACAGCTGCTCGCCGAGCGGCTGGTGACCGGGAAAAGTACGTAGGGCAGAGACGGACGAGCACGGACCGACACGGACGGGCACGGACGAAGCACTTCGTCCGTGCCCGTCCGTGTCAGTCCGTGTTCGTCCGTGAAAAGCCTTCTACTGAATCTTGCCCGCAAACTCCTTCGCCAACGCCGAGACATCGCGGCCGTCTTTCAGGTTCGCAAAACCGCCGATATAGGCGCCCTTGCGGAAGACGTAAAGGCCGTCCAAGTAGCGGTCCGTCCCGCTGAAACCTTCGTCAGCGATCTGGATCGCGGCCGGCTGCCCGACCCTCTCCTTCAACTTCGCCATGACCTGAGCCGCCGACTCGGGAGACGCCTCGCGAACGAGAAACGCCTTGCCAAACTCATACTGTGCGGTGTAGCCGCTTTTCAGAATCCGCAAGCCGAGTACACTTTGAGGAACCAGGCGGACGGTGCTGGCGACCATCATCTGCGCGGGAAACCAGCTGATGACGGACGGAATCTCGCTCGTGCCCGTAATCGATTTCTCGATTAACGTGACGAACTTTTCAAGAGAGGCGGTGTGGTCCTTGTCCGGATTGGCTGCCAGCTCGACATAGTACTTGCCCTTCGCAAAGGTCGCCTTGCGCGGCAGCACCTGGCCACCCATCCCAATCGCTTTCGTTGGTTGACGAGGGTCGCGGTTGGCGAGGAAGATCCCGTACGCGTACTCGGGATCCGCCATTTCAGAGACATCTATGACTAGCGTGTCCTCACCGCATTTGCAGGTAATCCCGTTCATCTTTTCAAAACGATAGATCAGGTACCCCTCCGCATTGCCGTCCATGTAGTCGAACAGATTGTCCGGCTCGTACGAGCGCAAGGGACCGTCCTGGCCCCATCCGGGCACCTTTGTGCAGTCAGGCAATTGCGCCGAGGCGAAACCGGCGAGGGCGAGGCACACTATCGAAGCAGCAAGAACTTTCATGCCAGCATCTCCTGAGCGAGGGCCAGCCGTTCGGGCACCCGCACGCCGTTCGGGCACTGAATCTTGCATTCCGGGCACAGAGAACAGCGCTCTTGCTGAATTTGTTTCGGCAGCTGAAGGTACTCCTCCCGGGCCAGCCGGAACTGCCCGTAGCCTTCGGCATAGGAGAGATAGCGGAGGATGTCGGATACCGGGAGTCCCTTGGGACACACCCCACTGCATTGACCGCAACTCCGGCAATAGAGCGGACGGATCAGGTCGAGCTGGCCTGCCAGAAGCTGTTTGTCCTTGTCGTTGAAGTCCGACCTCATGGCCCGCATATTCTCATCGAGCTGATCCATGTCCGTGATGCTTGGAATCGTCGTGTGCACGTTCGGATTCTTCAAAACCCACTTCAGCGCCGAAAGGAGGGCGCCTTCCCGGTTTAGCGTCTCGTAGAGCTTGTCGCCGGCTTTCACGCGCCTGAATCCGCCCGCCATGACTTTCATTGCCACGATGCCCAGGCCGGCCTTAGCCGCTGACTCGATCAGTGGGTCAATCGAGGGCTCCATCGAAAAGTTGTAGGACATCAAAATGACGTCCAGATCGGCCTTTTTGGCAATGATCCCCGGAATGACGTCGGCGTGCCCACCGTGCGTGCTGACGCCCGCAAACCGGATTTTCCCCGCCTTCTTCGCCACCGCCTGCGCTTCCAGGAACCCATCCGTAATCTCGGCCGCCGAGCCCCTGCCGTGCAGGTACCAGATATCTATATGGTCGGTATCCAGCTGCCTCAATGTCTCATCCAAGTCGTTCAAAGCTTCCTGCTTTGTTCCTGACGGCGTCTTGCTCGAAAGCACGATATCTTTGCGCTTCGTTTTGAGCGCCGCGCCCACCATTTTTTCGTTGTTGCCGCCCTGGTAGCGGCGGGCCGTATCGAAATAGTTGATGCCGAGGTCGGCAGCCTTCTCAATGACACTTGGGTCGGATGTGATCATGCAGCCGAAACCAACACTGGTGACTTTCAAGCCGGTGCGTCCGAGGACGCGGTACTTCAGGCCGGCAGGTTCGGCCGCCGCAACCGGTTCACGAACCGGTAATCCGGGAGACATTCGCGAAGCGAGAGCAGCGGTCGGGACGGCGGCCAGACCGGTGGTCAGAAATGTTCTCCGAGATGAGTTTTTTGTCATATCAGTCCTCTTCTTTCGATAATTGATCACTCTTGTAATTACATCCACTTGTAGACGCTAAAGTTATATGCTAAAAAGCTGCTGAATGAAAACAGGAATTTCACGTCGCAATTTTCTGTGGAGCGCAGGGGTGCTGGCGGCCACGCCTTTGCTCTCCGCTCAACAGGCGCCCCCGAGCCCCGGGAGCCCGTCGAAAAATCCCGATTTCCGCTCAATTGTAGGCGTTGTATACGGCGAGGATCGACGGCGCAACGCGTATGAGTCTCTGCTCGCGATCGAAGACCAGATTCTGCCCGTGCTGAAGACAAAAAAGTCGGTGGTGATCAAGCCGAACAATGTCTCCACCGTGAATCAGTTGGCGGCAACCCATGCCGACGGGCTTCGCGGTATGCTCGATTTCTTCGCCCCCAGGTTCAAAGGCCCGATTTACATCGCCGAGTCTTCGGCGGGGCGGACTTTTGAGGGCTTCGACAATTTCAAGTACACAGCGCTGCCGGCCGAGTTCAAATCGACCGACCTGAAGCTGATTGATCTCAACGAAGAAGCGAAGTACCAGGTACTCCCGATACTTGACGCTAACCTGCACGCGGTGCCGGTCCGGCTGGCCGCCCGGCTGCTTGATCCCGAAGCTTTTATCCTGTGCGCCGCCTGCATGAAGACCCACAATGTCACCGTGGCGACGCTTTCCGTCAAGAACATGACACTCGGAGCGCCGCTTCACAGCATTCGGGGAGAGACGCCGCGCTGGAACGACAAGCGCCACTACCATGGCGGCGTGCGGCAGACGCACTTCGACATCTTTCTGACCGCGCAGAAAATGAAGCCCTTCTGGAGCGCGACGGTGATCGATGCATTCGAGGGGATGGAGGGTAACGGACCTTCCAACGGACAGCCGGTCCCTTCGCGGGTGGCGATTGCGTCAACGGACCTGATTGCTGCTGACCGCGTCGGTGTCGAGCTTATGGGAATCAACCCGGATTGGCTTGGTTACTTGAGCTTCTGCTCGCAGGCCGGCATTGGGCAATACGACATGTCCAAAATCGACATTCGCGGGCCTAAGCTTGATGGCCTGATCAAGAAGTACGCGCTTCACGGGGATATTGAGCGCGAGCTCCAGTGGATGGGCCCGCTAAACGAGATCCCGCCAAGGCTGGGGTAGGGATAGTTGGCACTCGAATAAAGGCCTTTGCCCCCGGAGGGGGCGGATGTTTGTAGTCTCCAGGGTGCAAGAGGAGTGGCGCCCTAGCAGGGCGCGATGTTCCGTGATGGCTCGGAACATCGCGCCCTGCTAGGGCGCCACTCCTCTTGCACCCTGGAGACTACAAACATCCGCCCCCTCCGGGGGCAAAGGCCTTTATTCGAGCGCGCATAGGTAGACGGACCTCGGGCCTCCAAAGAATACGAAGGTCATCAGTGGAGAAGGCACAGAACCAAGATGTGTAAAGCATTGGTTTGGACTCAGACGCTCATCGGTTTTACCATTGTCACCCTTGGCGCCCCGCAATTGGCTGATCGATTTTCGGAAAACTGGGACGGCCCTTCGAGCGCCCACTTCTCCGTTAGAACACCCGCCGGCGCCCGGGTGCTCTTCAATATTGCCCAGCCATCGAACGGCGACGGGCGGGTCCTGCAGCTGGAGTTGCCCGCCAATCCGATTTCGGGGCCCGGCGGCGGTCCCGAGATACAGACCCGGTCCCGCTGCCTGTACGGTCATTTCAGTACCCGCCTGAAGACTGCCGACTCGGCATCGCAACCGAAAGCAGGAGTCGTAACCGGCTATTTCACGTATTTCAACGACGGCAAGGACTACAACAACAACGGGCTCCCGGACAACAGTGAAATCGACTTCGAATGGCTCGCGGCACAGCCCGAAGTCGTTTACATGACGCTGTGGACCGACTACCGCGACCGTGATGCCGCCCAGCGGCGGGTCGGTCGAGCAGTAAATCTGAGGACCGGCCAGATTCTGTACACCTGTTATTTCGAGGGGTTCGGGCAGTGCCAGCCACTGAGCGGTGCAGAGGCCGAGCCAACCGCCATTGCGGGCATGCCGGGCTACAATTCGGCCGCCGGTTTGTACGAGTACGGTTTCGATTGGGCACCAACCGGCGTGACCTGGTGGATGACCGATCCCGGCACCGGTCGGCGACTGGTGTTGTGGGACTATCGCGGCCCAGCCGCCCGAATTCCCTCAGTGCCGGCGTACTTCATGACTAACGTCTGGTACACATCCGGGTGGTATCCAGATGGCATGCCTGAGGCAATCGAACGGCCTGTGAACCCGATGTCAATATTCGTCGACTGGACGCGTTACCGGCCCAATTCCCGGTCTGACAGAACCGAGAGCCGGCAACGCGGGCGGTGAGCGTCAACAAGACGCCTGCGCCCCGAAGCCTCTTTCACTTCCTACCATCCGGAATCAACACCCGGATCACCGTCCCATCGACCTTTGGCCGGGACTCTATTGAAAACACTCCTCCCAACCGCGCGGCCCGTTCCCGCATGCCGAGAATGCCGAGGGAGCGGGAATTGCCCAATGCGGTGAGGTCCATCCCGCGCCCGTCGTCCCTGATTTCGATAGCCAGGCCGTCCGAGGATCGACTCAAATAGATAACCGCCCGGCCGGCGCCGGAATGGCGGGCCACGTTCGTCAGCGCCTCCTGGATAATGCGGAAGAGCGCCATGCTAACCTCGCGGTTCAGATCCGATTCGTCGAGCTCCGACTCCAGGTCGCACGTGATTCCGGTGCGTTTCTGAAACTCGCCGGCATGCCATTCGACCGCTGCTCCCAGCCCGAGGTGGTCTAAGATCGCCGGACGCAGTTCCTGCGAAATTCGCCGGACCGCTTCGACGCAATTCCCCATCATTTCCAGAACCGATCGCAGACGGGCAGACAAAGTCGGTACCTGTTCATGATCCTGCGCAACTCGCGACAGCTCCATCTTTAACGCGGTGAGCGACTGCCCCAGCTCATCGTGCAGCTCGTGGGCAATCCGGCGACGCTCCTCTTCGATGGCCGATTCCAGCCGCGCCGAAAGCCGCCGGAAATCCTCGCGGGAAACCTGCAGTTCCTGCTCGGCACGGGTTCGCTCGGTTACGTCTATCAGAGTCAGAACCAGCCCCTTCAGAACTCCCAGGGGATCCAAAACCGGTTCCAGGCTCCAATCCCAATAGGTCGTGCCGCGTTCCGGGTGCCGGGCATAGCGAAAAGGCTTGTTCAGCGCGAAGTGGGGCCGACAAGTGCGGACCACTTCCCGGAAGACCGCTTCGTTTTCCGAGTGCGCATAAAGGTCAAAGTGATTCTTCCCGATGAAGTAAGCCGGATCCTGGTCATCGGCCTCGGCATAAGCCCGGTTAACCCGAATGAAGTTGAACCGCGCGTCCATGTACGCGATCTTGACGTGGATCGAGGAGAAGATCGTCTCCAGTAAATCATTGGTACGATTCAGCTCCTCCTCCACCCGCCTGTGTTCCGTGATATCGCGGGAAATACCGAGGGTACCGACAATCCGGCCATCCGGGCCTCGCAGAGGCACTTTAGTTGTAGAGACCCAGGTCGCACTGCCGTCAGGCCAGGTCTCCTTCTCCTCTTTGCCGACGATCGCCTTGCCCGTCCTCATCACTTCCTGCTCGTCATCGAAAGCCTGCTCGGCATGTTCCTGAGAGAAAAAATCGAAGTCGCTCTTTCCGACTGCCTCCTCCGGCCGCTTCAAGCCGAGCCAAGCCGCCTGTGAAGAACTGATCCTCAGAAAGCGCGAGTTGCGATCCTTGAAGTAGATGTTGTCGGTCGTGTGGTCCATTAAGGCGCGGAGCAAGTCAGTCCCCTCAGCTCCGCTGTCACTGGGTGGCGAAGTCGTCGGGGCAAGCAGGAGAAGCGAGTTTTTGGACCCGGACGCTTTCTGGAGCGAAGATTTCCAGGCGCGCAACTGCACAGCGGAGTCTGCATTGAAAACGCAAATGACGGCATGGGATGGGCCGTGAGAGGCAGTCACCTGGGAGACGACTTGCTTCGCCACAGATTCCCGGGTAGCAGTCAAGTCTCCATCCGGGATGAGTCTCGTCAGCAGACGGTCGAAGGCCTCATTCCATTCCTCGGGACGTGATTCTTCATCCAAGACCACGGCGGCCAAGGGGAGGTTTTCGATCCACGGGTGTGTAGGCGCAAATCCCGGCATTATCCTACCGTCAGTTCCCTCCGCCTATCCATTTTGGCCCTATCCAACTCACCACGAGTGACTCGGAGGATAGTTTCAGGCAAAGCGAAATTCAAGCAATTTATTGAAGAGGGTGTGCATACCGGTGGTTACACTCTGGATCGCTGCGCCTTGGTCTTGTATGCTTCACACTCGTATGCGAATCGCTATTGCTTCTGATCACGCTGGCTTTCGATACAAGAAAATGATCGCTGACCGGCTGCGGGCGGAGGGGCACGATGTCCGGGATTTCGGAACGAGCTCCGAAGAGTCGGTCGACTACCCGGATTTCATACGTCCCGCGGCGCAGGCAGTGGCCGCCGGGGACTGTGAGCGGGGGATCGTCCTTGGCGGTTCAGGCAACGGGGAGGCGATGACCGCGAATCGGTTACGGGGCGTGCGGTGTGCGGTGGCGTGGAACAGGGAATCTGCTCGGCTCGGCCGCGCACATAACGATTCGAACGTGCTTTCCCTCGGTCAGCGGCTCATTCCCGAGGACGAGGTGCTCGGCATTGTCGAAGTCTGGCTTTCGACACCATTTGACGGAGGCCGCCACCTAACCAGGATCAAGAAATTGGATCTGTGATGATCTAGAGTGACTCGTAGTGGCCTTACAGAGCCGCGCACAAAGCGAACGGGCTTCA
>Ga0209819_10000578_pt1 | contig 10804 bp, 10 predicted proteins | sample PPLLak2March2015_FD_187248 | JGI IMG/M metagenome (GOLD analysis project Ga0209819, IMG submission 187248) | Freshwater sediment microbial communities from Prairie Pothole Lake near Jamestown, North Dakota, USA - PPLs Lake P7 Core (1) Depth... | ecosystem: Environmental > Aquatic > Freshwater >... | reverse complement strand
AAGCTCCCGATGCTGCTCGTTTCCCGCCCTGAGATCAAGGAACCGCAGCAGCTACGCGGCAAGGTGATCGGGATCAACCGCTTCGGCGGCTCCAACGACGCGGCGGTGCTGATGGCGATTAAAGCCTGGAAAATGGATCCGAAAGATATCACCATGTTGCAGACCGGGGGGACGGCGGCCCGCATGGCCGCGCTGCTCAGTAAAAAGGTCGATGCGACGGTGCAGTCTTATCCGGAAATCTATCAGGCGCGCAAGCTCGGGATGAACGTGCTGGCCGATATCGGCGATTTCGGTTTCTATACCAACACCTCGAATATCGTCACTCGCTCCTATCTGCAACAGAACCGCGCGGCGATAAAGGGATTCATCAAGGGACAAATCGAAGGCATGCACTACGTCAAGACGAATAAGGAAGGGAGCCTCAAAATTCTCAGAAAACACCTCCAGGTCACAGACCCCGAAGCAGTGGAGGGAACTTACGAGTTTTTTGCCAAACGGTTGCTCCGATCACCGCGCACGGAGTTGGAGGGGATCAAAAATATCTTGGTGTCCATCGAAGCCGGCGACAAAAATCCGGCGGATTTCATCGATATGAGCTTGATCGAAGAAATCGAGCGGGAGGGATTTATCAAGAAGCTCTATGGGCCATAGAAGAGACGGAGGATCGACGAACGATTAACCGCAAAGAACGCAAAGGTCACAAACAAGTTTTGAAATCTATGCCTCTGCGTTCTTTGCGTTCTCTGCGGTAAAATTCTTTTCTCTTCGTCCCGCTAAGCTCTTCGTGGTGAACAAAATCACCTTTCGGCCCACAACTTTTTAAGAAAGCCGCTGTCTCTAAGCTCGGTGAAGAAGCGTGGATCGTAGAAATCTTGCGCCTTGGCTGAGGCGGCTTGAGGCGTCGTCTTGCTGATCAAATCGAGAATCAGTTCGATTCCTTTCGGATCGATCTGCAGGGTTCTTTCCATGGCCGCCGCTTCAGCGTCGATGGAATGGTTGACCACGTCTCGCTCCTCTACTTTCGTGTATTTGGCCACGATCCCGGCGGTGCCTTCTCTGTTGGTCAGAAAATAGTGAACGGCTTCGGCATAAGCGCGCATGAACTTGGTTAATTCCGGCTGTTTGCGCTCTACTGTAGGGCGAGCGGAGGCCAGAACTGTCGCCGTAAACGGAATCTTCATCGCCGTGATATCCAAAATGACCTTGTAGCCCAACCGCTGCGCAAAAAGATCATGGGGTGTGCTGGTCGTGAGTGCGTCAATCGTTCCCGCCTTGAGCGCCGGAATTCCCTGGCCGATGCTGCCGAGCTGAATGTATTGGAGATCTTTAAGCGGATCCATTTGGAAACGGGCAAGGGCGGCTTGCGTGAACATGTCCGGATTCGAACCGACCCGGTCGATGCCCAGTCGTTTTCCCTTGAGATCCTGGACGCTGGCGATCTCCTTCCTGCCGACTATCGCGCCGGTCATGCGGTTTTTGCTCTGTCCGATCATCACCAAATTTTTAGCTCCTCCGGCAATCGCTCGTGTCGGGGCGAAGCCGCCGATAATCCCCACGTCGACTTCCCCTGAGAGTATTGCGGTGGTTCCGAGCGGACCTGAAGCGATAAAAACGAGTTTCACATCGAGGCCCTGTTTTTTGAAGAAACCCGCCTCTTTGGCAATCCACATGGGCGCCATGGAAACCACCGGCGCGGTATAAAATGCCGTGAGCGTCTGGGTTTGGCCGTAGCTTTCCTTTTCCGACCCGATCGATAAGGCAAAGACCATTGCAGAGAGCGTTAGCAGTTTGCGAAAAGTTTCTTGAATGCCTCCTGTGAACTGTTTCAAGTTCAAATCGTTCAAGTAGTTCAACCGCCGCGCTCCGTTCAAACGGCTTGAACGATTGGACGGTTTGAACGTCTTGAACAGCCATCCTCTTGCCTAACTAAAGGTTTGTCTTCAATCGAAAATCCAAAACCTGTCCTGAGCGAAGCCGAAGGATCGGCAATCTCAAATCGACTAATGGCCGCTCATTCGCTGATACCAGCCACCGGGCGCGAAGACTTTGCTGAACCAGTCGCCGCGCAACTGCGGATCCACTTTGCAATCGACGACCATCGGTCCAGTGCGCTCGTTAAGCCAGGGTCGCAAGCGCTCCAAATCCGTGACATCGCGGACAGTGATCCCTTGCGCGCCCATGGCGGAGGCGATGGCGGCAAAATCGTTGTCTCGGAAAAAAGCCCCGTGTCCCGGTAATCCGACGTTTTTGAGCAGATGCACCTCAGCTCCATAGGACGCATCGTTGATAACGATGACGAGTGCTGGAATTTTATAACGCACGAAAGTCTCGAGCTCGCCGAGGCTCATCATGAGCCCGCCATCCCCCGGCGTGCAAACCGTCACACGATCGGGGTGGGCGATCGTAGCGCCGAAGGCCGTTCCTAAACCCAGACCGACCGCCATGAAATCGTTGGAAAAAACAAAGCCGGCGGCGTCGGGCGCGGAAAGGTAGATGATCGGCCAGCCCATGGAGTGGCCGCTGTCGATCACGACGGTCCTGTTGCGCGGCAGCATGGCATCCAGTTTGAGCATCAATGTACGGGGATCGATGGTGCGGCCGTTGCTTTGATCCTGGAAGTTATCGAGGCGAAAGGAATCGATCTCCCGTCGGATCTCCGGCGTGCGAAAGCCAGTGCTGAAGCCGCGCTGAGCCGACTCCTCATGTAGAGCTTCGGCGGTTGCAGCTACGTCGCCTACCAAACCAAAATCAGCCGCTGTCAGAGCGCCGATTGCCGCGCTGTTTCTATCGCACTGCAGGATGCGCGCCGAGGAGGCAAAAAGTTCGCGGTTTCGAGTCGTCCAGTAGTTCAAGCTCGCGCCGAACGCCAAAATCAAATCGGCCTGTGAAAGCAGCCGCTCACCCAGCTCCCATGCAAATCCGCCAGAGCTTCCCACGTAGAATGGATTTCCGGCAAATAAGCCCTTGGCCTGAGCGGTGGTCGCCAGCAATGCGCCTATCTGCTCGGCCAGACGTTCTAGAGGCTCCCTGGCCTTCGAACGAACCGCCCCTCGGCCAGCAATGATCGCCGGTCGCTTCGAGGTGGCGATTAAGTCTACGGCTTGTCGAATTTCCTCGGGTGGAGGGCGGCTCGGCATTGGCGCTTGCACCGCCACCGCCTGTAATGTGTCGGTCTCGCATGGCAGCTCTTGCATATCCGTAGGGATCGAAATCGCAATGGGTTGCTGCAGTGCCAGAGCTTGATTGAAAGCGCGGCTGAGATCGACAATGAGAGTATCAGGCGAGCGCACTCGTGCCACGGTAACGCCGATCGATTTGAAAATGGCTGTCTGGTCAACGTCCTGATTGTGCCGTAATATCCGTGCCGCCGTGTCACCGGCAAGAAGTAACATAGGAGTGCCGGCTTTCCGTGCCTCGGTCAAAGCCGTGAGCGTATTAGTGACCCCCGGTCCCTGGGTGACGCTGCAAACGCCGACTCCGCCGCTAACGCGAGCGTAACCGTCAGCCATCGCCACAGCTCCGCTCTCGTGCCGAGCGGCGTAGTAGGGCATGCCCAATTCATGCGCCAGGTGGGTCATGAATCGGAGATTGCCGTCGCCCATCAGGCCAAACGTCGCCCGAACTTCGAGTTGCTTCAGAGTTTCGCCGATGGCTTCGTAGACACGCATGGTGCAGGGCCAATACTCGGGGCTTCTTCTATCCGAATGGTTACGGCATGTCCACTAAAAAAACGTCAGCGTGCGGCTTCCCCGATCTCCAGTACCGCAACGGCGCAGCCGGTGGACCACGCTTGCACGGGTTGATAGGCGAGCAGCGATCCGCGGGCGCCAGCCGCCGCAGCGGCGACGGTAATCCAGGTGCGGATCTCGTGACCGCCCGGCCCGGCTTCAGCTTCGAGTTTTTCTTTAGGATAGTGGAGAAAACTCTCAATCCGGCCGTTGAGAAACGCGTCGAGAAAGCGCCGGTCGAAATCGACTCCGATCTGTCCGGACTCCGGCATCGCCGGCCAATGTGAAAGACCGCCAGTGCCGAGGAGCACTACCCGCTCCGGCCAGCGATCCATCGTGCGCCGCAGCGCAACCCCGAGGGCGTGGCAGCGATGCAGCGGCGCGGGGATGCCTGCAAGACAATTGACGATGATGGGGATGACCGGCAGTTCGGCCCGCAGCAGATGCAGCGGTAGCATCACACCGTGATCGAACGCCATCTCTTGGGAGGTTGAGAGGTCGACGTCTTCGGCGATTCCTTCAACGAGCGCGCGGGCGAGCCGCGCATTTCCTCGAACGCTGCGGCGTGGGATGTTGACGAATTTCTCATCTGTCGGTCCTGAAAATTCGTCGCCGATACCGATGCAAAAGGAAGGCATATTATCGAGAAAAAAGTTCGCCCAGTGTTCGGGCGAGATCACCACCAGCACATCCGGCCGCGCGGCTTCGAGGCGGCTTCTTAGATCCTCATAGGCGCGAAAGATGGGCTCTGACTCCGAGACACGCGGCAGCGATGGCCGGCCGGTTATGCCCGGCGCATGGCTCGCTGCAAAAGCTCCAACGAGGCTCATGGCTGATTTCCTCGCAGGATCGCCAAGTAATCGGGAAAGCTCAGGCCAAGTGTCGCCGCCAGCGGTCCCAAGAGCAGCGAGTGCACGCCCATCTCGTAAAGCGATCTGAAGTCTATCTCCAAAAGAGCGCGTCGTTCCTCTTCCGTAAGCCGATACTCGGCGATCAGCTTTTCACGCTCGCTAAGAAACCGGTCGAACATCTTCGGCTCCCGATTGACGTGAAACAGAAGCTTCTGGACTTCGTAAAGACTCATGTCCTGTGTTTAAAGTTCCAGACGTTCAAGCCGTTCAATCTCAGCCCGAGGCTGATCCGCCTTCGGCGGAGCTTCGGCGCGCTCCGTTCAAGCCCCCTCCTTCATCCTCCCCCGCGTCGCGGGGGAGGAAAGAGGTGGGGGATGGAACAGCTGGAACGGTTTGAACTTCTTGAACGGTCATGTTTGACACAATCTGCTAACGATAGAGCTGCTCGATCCATCCTTCTTTGACCAATCTCTCCAATGGAGCCCGGTCGCGAAAATAATCCGGCCGGTTCATCATCTCCTTAGGCACGGGGCTGCTTTCGGCCAGCTCCTCCAATACAGCTTTAATCCCGCCATCCGAGACTGTTGGCACGCGCTTGAACAACTCCGTGTAGACTTGAACGGTTCGCTTGGCGATCTCAGGATCCGGCTGCCTGAGCCATTTAGTGAAAACTTTCTCGGTGAAAACGCGGTCTTTCTTAGCCAGGTGAATGGCTTCGACGTAAGCTCTGAGGAAGCGGTCAACGACTCGCGGGTTTTCTTTGATAAAGACACGGCTGCTGACCATGCATGAAGCGGGATAGACGAAATCGGTCTTCGTCAGGTCGAGCAGAACCGGCCATCCTTTCTGCAAATAGGGAAGGGCGAGATTGAACGGCAAAGCCGCGGCGTCAATCTGCCCCGCCTCCAGCGCCCCGGAGAAATCCAATCCGAGCTGCAGAACTTTGATGTCCTTTGGTTCCAGCCCGGCGTAGCGCAACGCCGAGCGCAAGTAGAAATGTGTCGTCGACCCCAGCCGCGTCACCGCCGCTGTTTTGCCTTTCAGCTCGGCAGCGCTTTTCACTCCTGGCCGCGCGATCAGATAAACCGCATCGGCATCCACAGGGCAAGCTAACAGTGCAACATCACCACCTTTGAGTCTTGCCGCCACGACCGAAGCCGCGCCGGCGCCGGAAAAGTTTAGTTCCCCGCTAATCACCCCCATCGTGATCAAGGTTCCGCTCTGGATGAAAATAATCTCGACGTTATTTAGGCCATGCTTCGAGAACAAACGCGCGTCTTGGGCAACCCATACCGGAAGGTTCATGATGCTGTTGGTCGTCCCATAGCGAAGCCGCTGGGTATCTTGCGCAAGAACGGTGTTTGCTAAAGCTCCTAGACACAAGAACCCGAGCGCTTGCAGAATAAATCGCGTGACCATACTCATCGTTTCTTCGAAAAGCTCTTGCGCTCCACTCCGTCCTGATCGCTGGCGCATGCCAGCTACGGGATAATGTCTAGTTGTCCTTAGGTTTGCCTTTGTACAGTTTGTCGATGAAGCCCGAGTTGTCGAGTTCGCGCAGATAGTGCATATCCCATAGAGCCAGAGCGCTGATTTCCCTGGCTTCCGGTGACTTGATGCAGCCTAATTCATAAGCATTGATCACTCCCTGGGGATCGGGATAGGGCTTTCTGGGCATGCGCTCTAGGCCGCGATATTGATAGGCCGCACCGGTTTTCTTGTTCAGGTTCGCCAAAATCTTTTCAGTTTTCTGCCGCTGAGTCTTGGAAAAGTGGATGCCGAGGACCAACGCCTTGACCAGTCTTTCACCCAAACCCTTTTTCTTTTGCAACACGGTATACGAAGTGGTTAACGTCGGGCCATTGATCATCGGCAAGTGTCCGAGCGGCAAGACGTGAAATCCCAGCTCTTTGTATCTCTCGCCCGTGCCGGAGATGAAGCGGGCGTCAGCCTTGCCGGATTTCAGAGCTTCAAACTGCTCGTCGGAGCTTTCGGATTCAACCCAGTTGACGTCATTAATCTCTATTCCAGAGCGTATGAGGTACATCATGTGGTTTCCGCGACCATGATGAAACCCGCCACCCCGTCCTTCCATAGGGGTGTCCGCGATGCGCTTGCCGCGCAGATCCTGAAGCGACTCGATCGGCTCCCGAGAAGCCACGCTGGCATTTTGCCCGTTGACGGGCGAAGCGATGCTCACAATCGGTTTGCCCCTAGCAACGAGGCCGTAGGGAGTGAGATGATCACCAGAGATAAAGTCGATTTCTCCTTTGAAAAGAGCGGCCTCAGCATCGGGCGGCATGGCGCAGTACTCAAAACTGACTAGATCAAGACCGACTTTCTCCCAGATATCCCCTTTCTGGAGCACTTCCCAAATAGGCAAGTGGCTGCCTGAACGATAGACGCCGCGGATTTTGGTTTTGCGCTGTCCCACACTGACCTCAGGCTTGCTCACCGGAAAAGACCTTGCGTTCCACGGCTTCTTGATCGTAGGAGACAAACTGATTCTCACCTGGGCCCCGCAGGTTCGGTGTCTCGCCTTCGTCAAAGAGACCTGCGGCGCCTTTTCTGATCTCGCCGCCAACCAGGGGCGGCGAATGGGATTCGACCACGACTGCATCGGCTTGAGAACGATTAAATGCCCAATGGACTTTGTTCGCGGGAATGCGATGGAAATCTCCTTTCTTGCAGAGATAGCCTTTGTCTTCGACGAAAAACCAGATCTCGCCATCCATGACGTGATTGATCTGCTCCGAGACGTGCATGTGGGGTTTTGTATGGTATCCCGGAGGCCGGGTGGCGACCATGAGGCTGCTTTCGTTGCCATAGGCCTGCCTGACTACCATCGACCCTTGTCCCTGTTCGGCACTCAAAACAACTTTTTTTACCGGAACGTTTTCTGCTTTTACACGCAGCGCCATGGATCACCATCCTTTAAGTAAAGTAAGTAAAGTTGCGAAATCGATTGTGCCCTCACCCTGCCCTCTCCCTCGCGGCGCGCGGGAGAGGGAGATATTAGTTTCCTCTCCCTCGGGAGGGATGAAGGTGAGGGTGCGTCAGTTCTCATTTTCGTCCCACTTGTTTGACCGCGGCTTCGGCATAAGAGAGATCGATCAACTCCTTGATCGGTTTCATCTCCTTGTATTTCAGATATCCGAGTCGCAAATTAAACTCCTGCTGTGACATCATGACCTTCTCTTCAAGCTCCAGGTTCGGACTGAAGGAAGGGGCGCGGGTCTTCACTAAGACGTTCGCGGACACGCCGGTGTGTTTACTGATAATCTCCGTGTGTACCGGCGCTTTCCAAGCGTTAGGCTCACTCAAGTCCCGCACTGCCTGCAGATAACCGGCCATAAACCCTCTGGCGGCAGCATCGTTTTTTTTCGCCCAGTCGCTGTTCCAGAAGGCCACCGTTATCGGCACCGGCTTGGCTCCTGGCTTCGCCTTGAGCGGGCGCACGCCTATGTTTTTCTCCTCCGCTTGGGTGGCAAAGGGTTCGGTTATGATTCCACAGTGAATGGCGCCATTATCCAGGGCAGGTAACATTTCCGGAAAAGGTAATGTTTTGACGTCGATGTTATCGATCCTTAGCCCACCGGTTTGCAACACCTCGTCTAGCACCCATTCAGTGGCTACCCCCTTGGCATTGATGGCGCAGGGTTTGCCGCGCAAGTCCGCGACGGCCTTGAAACGACCCGCATCGATCTCTGCTTTGCGAATCACTAAGTAGTCTTCGTTGTAGGCATAGTGCATCGGGGCCACGAACGCGACGGGAAGTTTTTGATGTGCCGCGTTAAACGCCGCCGCGCCCAGCGCGCCACCGCCCACCTGCAAGTCCCCGGTGGAGACCTGGGTGAGAATCGCTGCACCGCTAGGCAGGCGAACGAGCTCGGTCGTTAACCCTTGCGCTTTGAAATGACCCCGTTCATGGGCGACGAAGAGCGGCGCAAAGGATTCGGAAGGGACGAAGCCAATTTTAACGATTTGCGCAAAGACCGGACGGACGGTTCCGAGCAAGATTACTGCTGCTAACGCTGTCACCCAAGTTTGCCACGAGCTTTTGCCGTTCATATGATTCCTCCTTTGACCCTACCATAAATACTCCGTCCTCGGAGACTGTATCGCAATGTCATCCTGAGGCGATAGCCGAAGGATCTCGGCTTCGCAAGTGGCAGGAAACGCGAGATTCTTCGCCTGCGGCTCAGAATGACAGATGTGGGTTTTCGAGCCATTGCGACACAGTCTCTTTGGAGGAGGATTAGAGGTGAGGGTGGTTCTCTTGGATTTTGCCCTCACACTTATCATAGGTGAATATTGGACTGCCCCCTTATCCTAACCTTCTCCCGCAAAGGGGAGAAGGAACAATTCGACGGGAGCGAAATCAGTTAAGTCAATAAACATCCTCCAATTCAGCTACGGATTTGTAAAAAGTTAACAGATTAAATCATTATCACAAAAACATTGCCGCGCTCGACCGTTCGCGCCACGGCATCAGCCAGTTGCCGAGCTGCTCCAGACCGTAGGTGAGAGTCAAGCCAAGGGCGCCGATTACGATAAAGGCCGAGAACAGATTCTTTGCGGAGAAAGTCTGCCCGGCGGTCCAAATAAAGGCTCCGAGACCTTCCTGCGCCGCCGTCAGTTCGACCGCGATCACCAGCACCAGGGTGAGACCCAGTCCGATGCGCATCCCCGTGAAAATATCGGGTAACGCGGAGGGGAAAAGCACATAGCGAAACAAACGCCATCCCGTCGCGCCGTAATTTTTCCCCGCTTCAAGAATGCTGCGATCCACCGCCAACACGCCCCCCATCGTACTCACGGTCATCTGGACGAAGCTCGTGAGCGTCGATGTGAAGATCAAGGTGCGCTCGTTGACACCGAGTATCAACATGACCACCGGAAGCAACGCGATCTTCGGGATCGCGTAAAGCGAAGTAAGAATCGGCTCGAGCGCCAACCGCGCGGTCCGGGACATGCCCAGGCTCAGGCCGAGCAGAATAGCCGGGATCAATGCAAATACGAAACTCAGTCCAAGCCGGTACAACGTTACGCCTAAATGGCGCCACAGCTCGCCGCCCGCCAGAAGCTCGACGAGATGAGGTCCGAGTTGACTCGGTGCAGGCACATAGTTGGGTCGAAGCACTCCAGCGGCCGCGAGCAGCTCCCAGACGAGAACAACCAAGACCGGAGAAACAACGAAACGCCAGTTGGCTACCCGCCGTGCCATTAGCGCTGTCCTTTCAATCGCAACAGGTCGACCTGCCATGGCATCAAGCGATCCGCGAGCGCTTCGAGGCCATAGGTCACGATAATTCCCAGCAGACCGATAAGGATCAGTCCAACGTACATCTCTTCGATGCGCAGGATCTGCCACGAATGCCAGAGAAAACCGCCGAGGCCGTGTTTGGCGGCCACCATCTCGACGGCCACGGTGACTATGAATCCAACTCCTAAAGCAAGGCGATAGCCGATAAAGAGACGCGGTAGCGATGCCGGCAAAATAACCCGCAGGAACAACCGCCAGCCGCTCGCGCCATAGTTCCTGCCTGCTTCCAAGAGCGTTCGCTCCAGGCTTTCCACGGCGGAGGCAGACTGGACGGCGATGATGAGAAACGGCGTGATCGCTGCCGTTAGCAGCAGTCCCCATTCGCTGAGACCGAGATAGAAAATGACCACAGGAAAAAATGCGATGCTTGGGATGGGAAACAAAAGCCTTACCAGCGGGTCTGCGGCGGTTCGGATTCCCATCCACCAGCCCATGGCGAGGCCCAGCGCCGTGCCCGGTATGACCGCCATAACAAAGGAAGCGATGAGCCTTCCCAGGGTCGTCCCCGTATGGAGCCACAACTCGCTGCCAACAGCGAGGCCCAAGAGCGTGCTCACGATATTGGTCGGCGGCGGAAAGAAAGCCGCACGCAGAAAGCCAGCATGTACCAAAGCCTCCCAGGCCGCCAGCAAAACGACAGAGGTTGCTAGCGGAATAGTTAGCTCCCGGGAAAAAAGCCGGATTGCGCGCGAAGGAACCATCCTACTCCATATGCCGTTCGAGTAAGTTTCCGACCGTATTAAGGCTGTGGTCGTTACGAATTGAACGACTTGAACGTTTTGAACCACTTGAACGAGCGCCGTCCACTGGCGCGTTTGGCTTACTCATGACTCATCGCTGTTGCTACTTCTTCTCGGAGCGCGTCCCAGATTTCAAACGATAGCTACGTGTAGGCATTC
>Ga0209819_10000576_pt1 | contig 10819 bp, 10 predicted proteins | sample PPLLak2March2015_FD_187248 | JGI IMG/M metagenome (GOLD analysis project Ga0209819, IMG submission 187248) | Freshwater sediment microbial communities from Prairie Pothole Lake near Jamestown, North Dakota, USA - PPLs Lake P7 Core (1) Depth... | ecosystem: Environmental > Aquatic > Freshwater >... | reverse complement strand
CATGGTTATATACATTCAGAATAACATACCGTCTAGTTCGACGAAGAGAAGCGGAAGGAGAAATTGGGGGAGAGGGTACGCGTTAGAGAGCCGTGCACGCAGCGGAGGGCTGCGGAGTGCATGACTCTCTAACGCGAAAGACTCACGCTATTTCTGATCACAGCCCCAGCAGCTTGATGATTGCCTGCTTGTCGGCGGCGACCTGGACCGGCTGGTTCGCGAAAGTCGATTTCAGCTTTCCGGATTTCTCGACCAGCACGTTCTTGTAAGTCGCGTGCTCGTACAGATTGTCCAGGTGGTAATTGACCGTATACTCGGGGTCCTTCAGCTGATGCCCGGTGAGAATGGCGACCACGTCTTCGTCGGGGTCGATTGTGACCTCCGGTTTTTCGCCCTCGCCGAGCGACATCAGGCGCTTCAAGCCGGCGACCGTTGTTGCTGAAGCCGGTTCGCAGCCGATCCCGTCGCGACCCAGGACCGCTTTTGCATCGGCGATCTCCTGCTCACTCACCACGTCGCACCAGCCGTCGCTGAAGTTTAACGCGCGCATGGCCTTTTTCCAGCTGATGGGGCGGCCGATCTTGATGGCGCTTGCGAGCGTCCAGGCTTTCTTAACCGGGACCAGATCGAGCGAACTGGTCACCAGGGTCCGATAGAGAGGGTCGGCGCCGCTCGCCTGGATGATCGTGATGCGGGGCACTTTGTCGATGAACCCGAGCTCTTTGAGCTCCATCAGGGCCTTGCCGTAGGAGGAGCTGTTCCCGAGGTTTCCACCCGGGACGACGATTCGGTCCGGGATCTTCCAGTCGAGTTGGTCGAAGAGCTCCAACATCACCGTCTTCTGGCCTTCCAACCGGAAAGGGTTGATGGAATTCATCAGGTAGAGGCCCGTCTCCTCGGATAATTCCCGGACGAGCGTCATGGCGACATCAAAATCGCCGTGGATCTGGACCGTCAAAGCGCCGTAATCGAGCGTCTGGGACAGCTTCCCGTAGGCGATCTGCCCTTCCGGAATAAACACCGCCGCCTTCAAATTCGCGCGGGCGCAATAAGCGGCCATCGAAGCCGAAGTATTGCCGGTCGAGGCACAGGCGACGTATTGGGAGCCCAGCCGCCGGGCCTGCGACACCGCTACGGTCATGCCGTAGTCTTTAAACGAGCCGGTCGGGTTCCATCCAAGATGCTTCACTTTCAGGCGCTTCAACCCGACGTAATCCGCTGATCGGGGAGCGTCGAGAACCGGGTTGTTGCCTTCACCGAGAGTGACGACGTGGTGGAGATCCTCGGACGGAAAAGGAAGAAGCTCTCGAAACCGCCACACGCCGCTGATATCAAGCGGACGATTAGAGGTCCGCCGTTCGCGGAAAACCCGCCTGAGGCCAGGAACGTCAAGCTCCGGGAACAAGTAGGCAATATCAAGGAGATCCGAGCAAGCCGGACACTGGTAGAGCTTTTCGGTAATCGGAAACTGGCGGCAGCAACGCGGGTCGATGCATCGAAAGAAGAATTGACTATTCATTGGCTAACAGACCCCGGATTTGTTCACGGACGCCGGACGAGTTCCAGTCGTTGCCGCCGACATGCTGGTAGACGAGCTGGCCCTGTTTGTCGACGATAAAGGTGGTGGGAATGGCGTTGATTCCTAATCGCTGGCTCAATACATCTTCCGGATCAACCAGGATCGTAAACGGGTAACGGGTCGAGGCCGCATAATCACGGACCGTGTCGACATCCTCGCTCGAAACCGCCACCATCGCCAACCCCTGGCTTCCGAATTCCTTGTACAGGTCTGCCATGGACGGCATTTCCATGCGGCAAGGACCGCACCACGTTGCCCAGACATTCAGGAATAGGACCTTGCCGGAAAAGTCACTCAAAGAAACGGAGCGCCCGTCCAGGCTCCTGAACTGACCGGACAGGTCTATATCTGAACGCTGTTCGGCCTTCAACCAGTTCCCCGCTGCTGCACCACCTGGAGCGGAGGGTCCGCGATCCGGCCCCTTGAAAGTAATCAAAGCCAGGACCAGAAGAAACGGCGCGACCACGAGCAGGACGAGTTTCGGCGCGATTCCAGATTTGCGGAACGCAAACCAGAGAGCGCCGATAAGGAGGAAAACCAAGAGCCACCAAGCCAAAGACACGAGGACATATTAGCATGCCAGTGGACGACGTGGACGAGGGAGACGCCGAACGAAAGGATGAAGGATGAAGGATGAAGGATGAAGGATGAAGGATGAAGAAGGAAAGGACGTTTTTGTCTTCATCCTTCATCCTTTCGTTCGCTACGTTAATGGTCTATCTCGTCCACTAGCCGGGCCTGCCGTTACACAGTACAATCCTCTGCATGCAAGTCGATCCACAGAAACGCATTGCGGTCGTTAATGGCGGAGGCGATTGTCCTGGGCTGAATGCGGTCATCAGGGCAGCGGTAAAAACGGCGATTCTGCGCTACGGCTGGGAAGTCTGGGGGAGCGAAGACAGCTTCGACGGTTTCATCAAGCCGGGCAAGATGATTCCGATGACTCTCGACACCGTCCGTGGGATTCTCCCGAAAGGGGGAACGATTCTTGGGACGACGAATCGGGGGAATCCCTTCCGTTATCCGGTTAAGAACGAGCACGGAGAGGTTATCTTCCATGATTACTCCGACCGAATCATGGACAAGATGAAGGAAATGAGCCTCGATGCCATGGTTCTGATCGGAGGCGACGGCACTCTAACCATTGGACAGCGATTCGCCGAAAGAGGGCTGTCGGTTGTCGGAGTGCCCAAAACCATCGACAAGGACCTCCTGGCGACCGAGACCACCTTCGGATTCGACACGGCCATCAGGACCGTTACGGAATCCCTCGACATGATTCACACTACCGCCGAAAGTCACGAACGCGTGATGGTGGTTGAGGTCATGGGGCGCAATTCGGGTTGGATTGCGTTGGAAGCGGGGATCGCGGGCGGGGCTGACATCATCCTGATACCAGAGATTCCGTTCCAGGTCGAGAAGATGGTCGAGAAGATTGAAGCGCGCCGGCTGGCGGGTCGGCCGTTTAGCGTCGTGGTAGTGTCCGAGGGCGCTACGCCGGTAGGGGGCAGCAAAGTCTATCGGGAAAAAGGAGTCGAAGACCCATTCGGCAAACTTGGGGGCATCGGCGCTATCGTGGCCGGGATGCTTGGTTCCCGGATCGAGCTTGAAACGCGAACCGTGGTCCTCGGGCATCTGCAGCGGGGCGGAAGCCCCACCGCGTTTGACCGGCTGCTCGGAACCCGCTTCGGCGTCGCGGCGGTCGATCTCGTGGCCGCCGGTCAGTTCGGCCGAATGGTGGCTCTAGACGATCAGCACATCACCTCGGTGCCGATAGTGGACGCTATTGCCCGTCAGCGGCTGGTAGATCCCAACGACCAGATGGTTCAAGCCGCAAGGGCCATCGGAATCAGCTTCGGAGACTAGAAGATTTCAACCGAGAAGAAGCACAAACTGACAAACTGACAAACTGACAGACTGACAGACTGACGAATCCCGGCCTGCATGTCAGTCTGTCAGTTTGTCAGTTTGTCAGTTTGTGCTGGCTGAACTTTTTCCCTTCCCCCCTCCCGCGCTAAGATGTTGAGCAGTATTTCGTTTTCCTCCGGGAGATAACCGTGCTTAAGGACCTCAACGGCAAGACAGCATTTGTGACCGGGGCGGCGAAGAGGATCGGGCGGGAGATCGTTCTGGCGCTGGCCCGCAAAGGCGCAAACATCGTATTCAATTACCGCAAGAGCGCTTCCGAAGCGCAGGAAACCAAGAGCGCCTTGGAGGCTCTCGGCGTCCGGGCCTTGGCTCTGCAGGGGGATCTAACCGATCTTGACGCATGCGATCGCATGACCGACAAGGCATCGGAGGTATTTGGGACGGTGGACATCCTGGTCAATAATGCGTCCGACTTCCCCAGGACGCCGTTGGTAGAACTGGCCAGGGACAGGGCGCAGTTCGAGCGGCTGTTCGCACAGCAGGTCGATATCCACATGCGCGCTCCGCTCTATCTCGGCATTCGACTGGGCCTCAGGATGAAGGAGAACGGCTGGGGCCGAATCGTGAACATCACGGACCGTGTAACGGCCCGGTCCCAGGCCTACTCTAATTGGATACTCTACCTGGTGACCAAGTACGGGCTATTCGGCATCACCCAGACACTGGCAGAGGAACTGAGGCCGGAAGTGACGGTGAATTCGATAGCTCCCGGGCTGGTGGTTCCCCCTCCCGAATTCGGCGAGGCGAAGGTGGAACAGCTGCGGGAAAGAGTCCCGCTCAAGCGCCAGGTCGAGCCGGAGGAAATAGCCGCCGACGTGGTTCACCTCGTTCTGTCGGAAGGCAAGACCGGGGCCGTGCTTCTGACCGACGGCGGGACGGGAACCCATACTTACTAACTGGACGCACTCCATGCATACGATTGTCAAAAGACTCACCTTTTGCTACGGCCATCGCCTAATGGACTACGGCGGCAAGTGCAGGCACCCGCACGGGCACAACGGCCTTCTGGAGATAGAGCTTGCCGGTGAAACGCTCGATCAGCGCGGCATGCTGGTGGATTTCGGGGAGGTGAAGGCTCAGCTGGTCAGGTTCGTGGATGAACAGCTGGATCACCGAATGCTGCTGCGTCGCGATGATCCCCTCATCAAGGCGCTATCGGACGTTGGCGAATCTCCTTTCATCATGGCGGACAACCCGACGGCCGAAAACATCGCCAAGCTGGTCTACATGGAAGGAAAGTCGAAATCCTTGCCAATCGTCGCCGTCCGGCTCTGGGAGACTAACGATGCCTTCGCCGAATACCGGGAGTGAGTCAGCAATCAGGGAAGACAGAGTAGCCGCGCTCTGCAGCGGCGGCTTGGACAGCGCGGTGATGCTCGTTGAACTGGCGAAAGCCGGGCATTCGGTGTACCCGATTTACGTTCGATGCGGACTGGCTTGGGAACAGGAAGAGCGGAAATCGCTCGACCGCTTTTTGCGGGAAACCAGGAGTCCGGGCATCAGGCCGGTAGTGGTGCTGGATTTCCCGATGAACGACGTCTACGGCCAGGCGTGGTATTCGAGCGGAGTGGGAATACCGGGATATCACGAGTCCGATCAGCGCTGGGAAATACCGGGCCGGAACATGATTCTGCTCTCGAAGGCTGCGGTCTGGTGTGCGCTTAATTCAACCGGCGCGGTCGCTCTTGGCATCCTGTCGACCAACCCATTCCCGGATGCCACTCCCCGTTTCTTCTCGGCCATGTCCGAGGCCCTCAGCCTGGGCCTCGGACACCCGCTTCGCATTCTTCGACCGTTTGGCAAGCTGCACAAAGCCGACGTCGTCCGCCTGGGGCGTGGCCTTCCTCTCGAATTGACTCTCAGCTGCGCGAGCCCGGTTGACCACGCCCACTGCGGACGCTGCGGTAAATGCCGCGAACGCATCGAAGCCTTTGCTGAGGCGGGAATCTCGGACCCAACGGAGTATGCCGGGAGTAACACACTGACACACTGACACACTGACAAACTGACAAACTGACAAACTGACAAACTGACAAACTGACAAAGGCGGGGCTGATTCTCGTGCGCCGTCGATTGTCAGTTTGTCAGTTTGTCAGTTTGTCAGTGTGTCAGTGTGTCAGTCGGGGTCTTTCCGCCTCGCTGCTTGCGGTGCCGTGATCTGGTCGGTAGAATGTCGGCTACCACATAGGGGGAAACGCGATATGCACGTAGATGTCCGTAACGCGGGGGATGTCATTATTGTCGACCTGAGCGGAAGGCTTATTGCCGGGAGCGGAGATGTCCTGTTGCGTGAGGTCATGAACGAACTCGTGGCAAGCGGGTGGAAGAAAGTGCTGTTGAACCTGTCGGAGGTCAACTCGATCGACAGTGCCGGTGTCGGTGAACTGGTTGCCAGCATCAAAATGGCCGAACGTTTTGGAACGATGGTCAAGACGCTGAGGATCGGGGACCGGGTGCGCCATGTGCTTCAGATCAGCAAGATTCTCCCCCGGCTGGATGTGTACGAGGACGAAGGCGAGGCTGTAAAAGCCTTTACAAAGGCGCCGGCGAAAAAGCTCTCCACTGAAGGATGAGAAGGAGTAAGGAGTATGACAGTCGAGAAGGAGCCCGGAATTAAACTCTCTCGGCGGCAGTTTGTCGCCGCCGCCGGCGCGGCAGCTGCAACAATTGTTCCCCGGCACGTCCTGGGCGGTGTGGGATACGTTGCCCCGAGCGACATGGTCAATATCGGAATCATCGGGACCGGCGGCCAGGGGACGGTCAACATCAAGGCTTTGTTCCAGGAGTCAGATGCCCGGATCATCGCGATCGCGGATCCAAGCGAGACGACCGACGTGCGGCGTTTTTACTACGGCTATGTCGCTGGACGCTTGCCCACCAAGAAACTGATCACAGACACATACCAGAAGCAGAACCGGACGGACTATAAGGGTTGTGCAGACTACGTCGATTTCCGGGAGATGTTGGAGAAGGAGAAGGACATCGACGCCGTTCTCGTCGCGACTCCTGATCACTGGCACGCTGCCGCGACTATCGCGGCGATGAAGCTCGGCAAGCACGTTTACTGCGAGAAACCGCTATGCCACTCGATTGAAGAGGTCCGAAAGGTCACCGAAGTGGCCCGAGAGTCAAAAGTGGCGACCCAAATGGGGAACCACGGCCATAGCAGCGAAGGTATCCGCCTCACGTGCGAGTGGATCTGGGACGGCGCCATCGGTACCGTCCGCGAGGTCCACTCATGGGCGCTCGTGAAACCCTGGACCGACCTTGTTGCCCCTCCCACAGATACGCCTCCGGTGCCGGCCGGATTGAACTGGGACCTTTGGCTGGGTCCTGCCGCGTACCGGCCGTACCACCCCGCGTATACGCCGGTCACGTGGCGATGCTGGTTCGATTTCGGGACCGGATACCTCGGTGACTTTGCCTGCCATCACCTTGATCCGGCTTACTGGGCCTTGAAGCTCGGTTATCCGAGCAGCATTGAAGCCTCTTCTTACAACCGCGGCAAAGGGACTTTCCCGCATGCCTCGATCGTCTACTTTCACTTCCCGGCGCGCGGCGATATGCCGCCCGTCAAGGTGACCTGGTACGACGGCGGAATCGGGCCGGAAAGCCCCGAAGAGCTCGACATGGGCCGGAAGATGGGACCGCACGGCATCCTGTTTGTTGGCGATAAAGGCAAGATCCTGGCCGGAGGTTGGGGAGGAACGCCCAGGCTTCTGCCTGAGGCGGCGATGAAGGCCTACAAGCGTCCGGAGAAGACCATTCGCCGGGTCAAAGGCCATCACCGCGACTGGCTTGATGCCTGCAAAGGCGGGGAATCGGCAAGCGCCAATTTCCAGGCGATGGCGCCGATGGTTGAATCCGTTCTGATGGGATCGATCGCGCTGCAGATGGATGAGCGGCTGAACTTCGACGAGTCGACGATGAAGTTCACGAACGTTGCCAAAGCCAACGATCTCCTGAACCCGCCGTATCGGCAGGGGTGGAGCCTTTAGAAGGATGAAGGATGAAGGATGAAGGATGAAGAAACGCGGCTTTCTTCATCCTTCATCCTTCATCCTTCATCCTTTCTTAATTCGATTCCGTCTGACCCGCCGGTACCTTGAAGTCCCTCAGGCTTCGAATCGTCTTCCCTGTCCCGTCTTTCAATTCCGCCTGAATCACGTACCGCCCGGGTTCGCTGGGGAATTGGACAGAGAATTCCGAAATGTCACGCCCCAGCCCGGCGACACCGCAGGCTTTCGATTGGGACCAGACTTCCTGGCCGCCTTTTAGGATGCGCAGCCGCACATCACCCTGCCAGTCGGCATAGAGATCGTTGATTACGAAGACCTTCAGAGGAGTTCTGCTCCCCGCTTTCGCCTCTTCAGCCCAGAAATCCAGCATCAGGCCCAGAGGGTTAAACGATTCCTTGACGTACTCCTCAAAGTGCGGTTCGAAGAGCAGCTTTTCGAGGTCGATGAAGTGATCGCTTGTCGCCCCGCCTTCCGGGCGCGGCTTGTCGCCCGGACGCGAATATCCGAGGCCGCAAAAGTGCAGCACGCCGGCGCATTCACGGTGAGCGCGCCAGAATTCGGTCTTGGCCGCGAGGTACCGGGCATACAGCAGCCGTCGTTGCTCCACGGTTGAGCTCGGGCCGAGCAGGCTCTCGTACACCTTGTCCGTCAGGCAGGTCGGATTCCCGTCTCGCGTCAACCAGAGCCAGGCGTACTCGTTAATGATGATTGGGACGTCGCGCTTCTTCTGAGTTCCCTGCAACTCCGGCCGGCCGGAGATCCCCGCCATTTCGCTCATCTTGAATGGCTTCTGGCCGTTCCAGGCGCGGATGAAGAGGTATGGATGCGCCTCGACACAGTCAGTGTCGGATTGGGGCTCGGCCCAGCCGTTTTCCCATGGGCGGTTGGACAAGTCGAGCGCCCGCACTGCCTGCAACGCCTTTCCCGTCTCGGTGGTAAAGCTCTCGTTCTGTGCATCCCAGATCACGACACAGGGATGACTCCACCGTTCGTTCATCCACTCGATGTACTCGGGAATGATCTTCTCGGCCACTGGATTCTCAGGGGCTTTGTTCAGAAGCCAGATTGGAAATTCGTCCTGGATCAGAAGACCTTCTTCGTCCGCGATGTCGTACCAGGATTCAGGCGGGAAGCCGATGCAGTAACGCAGGCTGTTCCAGTTCATCGTTTTGAACTTGCGATGCAGCTGGCGAACCCAGTCCTGACGCCAGGGACGGTCTTTCCGCTCGGCATCCTCGAAGAAACGATAGATGGTGACGTTGCTCCCGCGCAGGAAGTACGGCTTGCCGTTCAGGATGGCCCGCTTCGTCTGAGGGTCGAACCGGAATGACCGCACGCCAAAGCGCAGACTGGCCGCGTCAGCACCGGTTGTGAGCCGCAGCTGATACAGAAACGGGTCTTCGGGAGACCAAAGACGGCAGTTTTCGATTGGGATCGTCAGATCGACTTTTGAAAGCGAAGTGTTGTTGGCTCGAACCTGGGTGTTCGCCGACCCTGCAGTCGTTCCTTTGACCGCTTCGGCAACCAGCGCCCGCACCGTTACGATATCGGAGACCGTCTTTCCAAGGATCTCGGCTTGAACCCTGATCGAGCGCTTCTCGGGGTCCGGAGCGATCTGGATGTTGTGGATATAAGGAACGCCGGTGAGGATGAGATCGACCGAATCGTAAATGCCGGGAATAAACAGGTACTTCTCGAAGTCCCAGCCGGTCGGCATTCCCGCCGGCAGGACCTCGCGGTCTGCGCCTATCCTGATCACCAGTTCGTTATCCTGCCGTTTTCCCTTGAGAGACTTCTCGAGGTGGAAGTAGCCAGGTGTGAAACAGGGAAGATGCTCCCCGATCAGCTGGCCATTCAGCCATGCCTTAGTACCGTAAGCGGCTTTGTGAACCTTCAGGAGCGCAACAGCCGGCACCTCGCCGTCGATCTGAAAGATCCGCCGATACCAGAAGGCCTGGCGTAGCCGGCTCTTCTTTCCGACTTCCTCGAACGCCGGGATCGCCATGTCCATCAGTCCCGGAACCTGGACGGTATGAGAAAAACTGGCTGGAGGCCGGTCGCCCAGGTCTCCCTGCTCGACCTGCCACTGGCCATTGAGTTTAATGACCTTACGCGGGTCGACCGGTTTGAGACAGGCATGAACGCTCATGATTGATCCGAGGATGATGAAGAAGAGGATGAAGATAACGCACGCCTTTTGCGTCATTTCTGGGCTCCTTGAAGTAGTGACAGAGCCAGGTGCGGCTTTTGCCCCCGGAGGGGGCGGATGTTTATAGTACTGGGAGGAAGGGAGGCAGGCGCCCCAGCGGGGCGCGATGTTTCAAGGCCTATCAGAACATCGCGCCCCGTTCCTCCCAGTACTATAAACATCCGCCCCCTCCGGGGGTAAAAGCCGCACCTGGCTCTGTCACTGCGTTTATTGCGAGTCTGTCGAATCACCCTCGGCATCGTCTGCCGTTGGGTTGTCCTTCGACTCCGCCAACACGGCCTTCGCATTCTCCAGTTCGCTGGCCAGGACCTTGATTTTGGTCTCGCCGAGCCCGTTGATCGTGAACGGGTAAACAGAATGAGGCACCTGGCTTACGAGCAGGCAGTCGATTCCAGCCTCGTCAAGGATCGTCTTGATCAGGTTGGCTTCTACGTCGTTATAGACCACGGTCAGCAGGACTGTCTCTTCGTCCTTCATCGGATTGGCTGGTTCCATTTTGAGTGCACTCCTTGCGCTCGGCATCATATCAAATCGCCGGCCCGCGGCGGCTCTGTTATGATGTGCCCGCTTCTATGCGCAGACTTCAGATCCTGTCGATCCTCGTCGGCCTTCTTCGGCTCGTCGCGACGCCCAGTTTCGCAGGTATAGCGTGGACGGACGGCCCGGGCAATCTTCGTGGCATGAACCTCCAGGGGCTGGTGGTCCCAATCACAGGCGAGATCTGGCTGCCGCGGCAGGGATGGGGAACGACGGCGAAGTCGGGCGACTCCTCCTCGGTGACTGTTCTTTCACACACGAGCACGTCCGGACAGAACCGATGGCAGGCGACTGTGACCGCAGGCGACGTGGGTTTCACGTATGACGAGACGGTCGAGGAAGCGGGGGACGAGGTGAAATTCTCAATCCTCGTTACGTCGCTGACGGATGCCCCTGCAGAAGGACTCTTTTTCTTCTTTCACCTGCCCGTGAAACCCTTCGCCGCCGGTACGACGCGCCTTTTCGACGGTCCCACTGAAACAGGCAACGTCGTTCTGCCTGCCGTGCTTCCCCACAATCCCAGGATCCTCTTCGCGAACGCAGACA